>MDTG01025642.1_pt1 | contig 10844 bp, 6 predicted proteins | sample 811421 | NCBI WGS metagenome assembly MDTG01 (sample SAMN05326645, study PRJNA326480) | marine metagenome | isolation source: seawater | place: Pacific Ocean: South East | collected 2011 | reverse complement strand
CCAAGTCCATATCAGCTCTGATTGAGGACATGTCAGCCCCAATGAAAGCATCGGTATTGGCTGCAAACATTCCATACATGACCTGATAAATGGTGGCATCCATTTCTTCTGTCATGGCAGAAGCCAAGGACCAAACGGTATTCACCTCATAGCTTTTTATAGTTTGAGGCATTGGCAATTTAGGTGAAATGTTTATCTGCAAGTCTGAAATGACTGGTGCATCAGTAACTGGACGCATGAAAGGACCGAAGGTTATTAGTGTAGCAACGGCTGCCATTATAAAACCTGATGCAGGAACCCAACGAGTCCAGAAAGTATCTTGAGGCTCCAGTGTTTCATCAATGAACTTGTGCAACTTCTTATTGGTCTTATGCATTTCTTTGGATAGAAAGAAACCCTCAAGCCGTTTGTTGGCAAAGAGTAAAGTCTCATAAAATTCTTTGGCTGCATCAGATGAGTCAACAATGGTTTTGACTTCAGCTGAGTTAGAATAATTCATGCCATCATCCACATATTCTGCCAATTGGAGTTTGAAGCTTTCGTTCATTTCTTCTTCCTCCCCAAACAATCTGCCAGTAAAGCTCTAGCTCTCTTGGCTCTTATTCTTAAATTTCCCATAGAGATATTACCAATGAACTTTTGAATAACATCATAGTCATGCCCTGCTCCTTTCATAGCTAAGATGGTCCTATCGGTTTCATCCAATTTGCTCATGCAGCACATAAGTTCTTTGTGTTCATAAGATTTAAATTTGTTCTCATCAATCACCGATTCAAGATTTAGCTCATCAATAGACTCAATCTTTGAGTCTTTTCTACATTTATCTATAAAAGCATTTCTTAAGATTTTTTTAGCATAAGCAAGGGGATATTCAGCAGTAAGAAACTTTTCTTTATTCTCTATAAGTTTAACTATAGTTAATTGACATAAATCCTCTGCATCATGGTGATTGCCTGTAAGACTTGATGAATAAGGTAGTAATTTTGGACTAACAATATGCAATGCCTCTTTAAGTGACGGTGGATTTAGCTTTGGAGGAGATGTAACTTCAGCATTACAAACTTTTGTTGGTGTTAATATATTAAGTGAATTTGTTACTTCCATGTCTTTAATTAATAATATCTAATTCTTGGACCATAAGGGAAGAGGGTAGTGGCAAATAAAGTTTATATATTTTGTAACAACTTAAAACTTCATACGTTACATCTAATGAGAAAATATATTTTGTCATCTAAAAAGCAACTATTTGCATTTCTCAAATAAAAGTTTACCTAAAGGTTCTTTCATAATCTCATCAGTTAGACCTTCCGAGTAAACTTCACAAAATATCTCAAGCTCTGAAGTAGATCTGTTGATATAGGTTTGAAACATCAATAAGTCAAATCAAGCTAAATAGGTCTTATGCTTCTTGCAAAACTAATTTGGAATATATATTAATCTTACATTAAAGAAATAATTAAATTTAGGCACTTAATTCTATTGATCTTGACTATAATAAAATTACATGAATTCAGATACTAGATTTTTTACTAATGAGGATGGCTCAAAGCTGTCTGATAGATTAGAGGAATGGGGAAGACATGCAAAGTTACTTGACATACTTGTTGGATATTTTTATTCAAGCGGCTTTTATGCAATTTACTCTTCGCTTGAAGACACAGATGAAATTAGGATTTTAATTGGAATCTCAACCAGTCAGGATGTACTTAATTTTATCAATGAAGGCAATAGCTCAAATGATGAGCAAATAACAAATCCTGCTGGAGTTAAGGAAAATGTTACAAATGCCGTAGAGATGGAGTTAACGAATTCTGAGGACTCTAGGTTGGTTGAAAGTGGTGTTGAGACTTTTATTAAGTGGGTTCGAAGTGGAAAGTTAAAAATTCATGCGTATCCCTCACAAAATATTCATGCAAAGCTTTATATTATGACTCCAAAAGAAGATTCGTTGGATGCTGGTCGTGTAATTACTGGCTCTAGTAATTTTAGCCAATCAGGCTTAAGTACCAATCTTGAATTTAATGTGGAGTTAAAAGATAGTGGCGATTATCAATTTGCAAAAAATCAATTTGATAAGCTTTGGGAAGATAGTATTGATGTAAGCATAGATTATGTTGAAACTATCGAGAATAAGACATGGTTTTCAGATAAAGTTACCCCTTACCATCTTTACCTAAAATTCCTTTATGAGTATTTTAAATCTGAATTAAACCAAGCAGATGAGTTGGTTTTGCCTTATGTACCTGCAAACTTCCTCACATTAGAATATCAAACACAAGCTGTGCTTAATGCAAAAAAAATATTGCTTGAATTTGGTGGTGTGTTTATTTCCGATGTGGTTGGTTTGGGTAAAACTTATATTGCCTCAATGTTAGCTAAGCAGCTTGATGGAAGAAATCTGGTGATTGCTCCACCAATTTTAATTGATAAAAACAATCCAGGTTCATGGACAAGAGCTTTCTCGGACTTCAATACACCTGGTGAGTTTCTTTCAATAGGCAAGTTAGATGACATGCTGAATGGTGGAGCTGATAAATTTCAAAATATATTCATTGATGAGGCTCATAGGATGAGAAACTCTGATACTAGAACTTATGAAAAGCTTGCAGAAATCTGTCGTGGCAAAAGAGTAATACTTGTTTCAGCAACTCCTTACAATAATTCTCCTAAAGATATTTTTTCTTTAGTGCAGCTTTTCCAAAGACCTAGAAACAGCACCATTCCCAATTTACCCAATTTAGAAAAGTTCTTTGGTGACTTAGAAGCAAATATAAAAAAAGAGGATCGGAGGAAGGATTACCAATCATTTCTTCATGCTACCCAGGAGAATGCTAAATCAGTTAGGAATAATCTACTTAAATATCTCATGGTTCGACGAACACGCTCTGATATTGAGAATTATTTTAGCGAAGACCTTGAAAATCAAGGACTTAAATTTCCCAAAGCAGAGCAACCAAAAGCATTATTTTATGAGTTAAATGATTATGAGAGCGAGGTATTTGATGAAACAATTAATATGCTAGCTAATCAAATATCTTATGCTCGCTATATGCCAATGACTTATTACGAGGGGGATGATTTCAACGAATCTCTTTTAGTAGGTCAAAGAAATCTTGGTAAATTTATGAAGATACTTTTAGTTAAAAGATTAGAAAGTAGCTTTTACGCTTTTAAAAAATCAATAGATAGATTTCTTAATATTCATGATAGCTTTATAGATATCTTCGAAAATAGAGGCAGTGTTTATACAAGCAAAGGGTACGCCAATAAAGTTTTTGATCTTATAGAATCTGACAATGATGAAGCATTAGAAAAACTGCTAGAGGAAGATAAAGTCCAGGAGTATAAAAGTGATAAATTTACAGATACTTTCATCAATGATTTAAAAAATGATAAAGAAATTCTGCAGAGCATAAAAACTCTTTGGGAGAAGATTGAGAGAGATCCTAAGCTTGATAAGTTTGTTGATATATTATCAAAGAGCAAAATTTTAAAAGATAATCATTTGATCATCTTCACAGAGTCCAAAGAAACTGCAAGATATATTTTCTCGAAACTTGAAGAGATTTATGTGGGGAAGGTTATTTGTTTTGATGGCTCATCAAGCAATGCTGAAAAACAAGATGTCATAAATAATTTTGATGCCAATGCTCTAAAAAAAGAAAATAAATATCGCATCTTAATTACAACAGAAGTTTTAGCAGAAGGAGTGAATTTGCATCGTTCCAATGTAGTTATTAATTATGATATTCCGTGGAATCCAACAAGATTAATGCAGCGAATAGGCCGTATCAACCGTATAGATACACCTTATAAAAAAATTTATACATTCAACTTTTTTCCTAGCGTTCAAGGGGACAGTGAAATCTCATTAAAAAAGGCAGCAGAGGCAAAAATTGCTGGCTTTTTAGAATTATTGGGTGGCGATGCTCAGCTTTTAACTGAAGGAGAGGAGATATCCTCCCATTCTTTATTTAGCAAGTTAAATAAGATTGATGAAGAAGATGATTCTGATAGCGAGCTTAAGTATTTAAAAGTTATTAAAGATATTCGTGAAAACGATCAAGAGCTCTTCAATATCATTAAACAAGTTCCAAAAAAAGCTCGATCTGCCAAACCAACTGATTCGAACTCAGATTCTTTTATCACTTATTTTAGACGTGGCAGAATTCAAAAATTCTTCTTAAGTAATGCAAATGATGTTGCTAAAGAATGTGATTTTCTGGACGCAGCCAAGTTACTTGAAAGCTCGTCAGGAACAAAAAAAGATAAAATTCCATCTGAAATGTTTGATCTTTTGGAGAAGAACTTTTCTGCATTTGATGAGATCATCGTAAAAGATAGTCCGGATTTAAAGTCACGCAAAAAAAATGATAAAGCTTCAAAGTTATTAAAGATTCTTAAATTTTTAAAAGCTAAATCTTTGCAATTTACAGAGGAGCAGAGCCAATATATTCTCCAATTAATTAAACAAGTAAATGACCGTGCATTGCCAAAAAAAAGTATATCAAGTGCATTGGATGCATTGGCAAGCAATGATAGCGATAACCCGCTTAAAATAATAGCTATTTTGCAGACATCTATTCCTGAAAGACTCCTTAAGAATCATTATGCAGAAAGCAATATAACTTCAACGCCAAAAAATGAGGTTGTGCTTTCAATGTATCTTCGAAGTTCTAAATAAATGATTGAATCTTCAGCCAAGGATTTAATTGATAAAATTTTTAGCAATGAGTTTAACAGGGATGATTTTTTAAATTTTTCTAACAAACTTCTGTACTCAGCCTCATTTCAACCAATCATCATAGATGGGGATGATATTCCCAAGATCTTTCAAGAGCATGTTCAGTCATTAGAATGTTTGGCAACTTACACAGATGCTAACAATAAAGAAATTGACCTTTTGATAGTGACACTTCTTAAAGACACAGCTTTAGATAGAGCCAGAACAATGCAAAGAAATTTTATAGCTCAATATTTAGACACAGTCAGTAAAAATGCCGCGTTGGTTGCATTTGTTTCTTCTGATGTATCGCATTGGAGATTCTCCCTTATTAAGATAGAGGCAAGAATTGTTGGTATAGATATTGAAACAACGATAACCCCAGCAAAACGTTGGTCTTTTTTGGTTGGCAAAAATGAGGGATGTCATACAGTTAAAAGTCAATTAATTCCTATTCTTTTGGATAATACTAGGGCTCCCTCGTTAAATGAATTAGAGCAAGCATTTGATATAGAAACTGTTAGCAAGGAATTCTTTGAAAAATATTCCGATCTTTTTTTTAGAATGAAAGAATCCTTGGATGAACTTGTTGAGAATGATCAAGATTTAAAGAATGATTTTACTGACAAGGGGATAGATACTGCTGATTTTGCAAAAAAGACGATGGGTCAAATTTCATTTCTATATTTTCTACAAAAAAAAGGATGGTTTGGAGTAGCTCCAGGAAAAGAGTGGGGTTCTGGGGTCAAAAATTTTTTGCGTGAAGTGTTCAATCGTCGTGATCAATATGGCAATAATTTTTTTGATGATGTTTTAGAGCCTATGTTCTATGAAGCATTAGCCCAAGATAGGGGCAATGAATCTATCTATCCAAGGCTAAATAATATTCGCATGCCTTTTTTAAATGGTGGTTTGTTTGAACCAATGAATAATTACAGCTGGGAGACAACCAAAATTCTGCTGCCCGATGAACTTTTTTCAAATAAATTTTCTACAAATGAGGGTGATATCGGAGATGGAATATTAGATATATTTGATCGTTATAACTTTACTGTAAATGAGTCAGATCCATTAGATCAAGAGATAGCTGTAGATCCAGAAATGCTTGGTAAAGTATTTGAAAATCTTCTCGATAAGAAGGAAAGAGGAGATAAGGGCGCATTTTATACTCCCAGAGAAATAGTTCAATTCATGTGCCAAGAAAGTCTGATTGACTATCTTGATGTTAAAACAAACTCATTAATTTCAAAAGAAGATCTAAAAACGTTTATTAAACATAGTGCTGAAATCTATCAAAATGATCTTTCTATTTTAAATGACAGCACAAAAAAGAGATTCCTACTTCCACAACATTGCATAGACAACGCTAAAGAGTTAGATGCTCTATTACAAGATATTTTAGTTTGCGACCCAGCTGTAGGTTCGGGAGCTTTCCCTATAGGCATGTTAAATGAGATAGTAGATGCAAGAAAAGTTCTTGAATTGCATCTTAATAATCAGATTTCCTCATATGATCTCAAGCTTCATACAATTTCAAAATCACTTTATGGTGTAGATCTTGATCCAGGTGCAGTTGAGATAGCAAAATTAAGATTTTGGTTATCTCTAGTTGTTGAGGAAGATAAACCAATACCCTTGCCAAATTTAGAGCATAAGATCATGCAAGGTAATAGCCTAATTTCTCAATATGAAGGCATTGAACTTTTTAACGGCACTTTTTTAGAAGAGACCGAGATTCTTGCTGATAAAAAAACTGAAATTAATGAAGAAATACAAAATATTCAATCTAAGATGTTTGCTCTGCAGAAATCCGGAGAGCTTGATCCAGTATCAAAAAGCAAACTAGATATTGAGCTAATAAAATTAAATAAGAAAAAAAATAAATTAGATAAAAAATATGGGCACATTTCTGAAACCAGAGATCTTTTTGATGATCAAGAAGTGTTTAAATTAGCTCAAGAAAAAATAAAACTTCTTCAATCGAAGATAGCCAGATTTATTTCGCTGGATAGCAAGACTGTTAAGGAAAATTTAAAGCAAGAAATTGATAATTTAAAATGGGATTTGATTGAGCTGACTCTTCAAGAAAAAGGTGAAACAGCAAGTCTAGTTAATATAAAACAGCAAAGAAAAGATAGAGTTAAACCTTTTTTTATTTGGAAACTTGAATTTAGCGAAGTATTTTCTAAAAAAAATGGATTTGATATAGTCATTGGCAATCCCCCTTATTTAAGAGTTCAGGGGATTGAAGAAGACATATCTAAAACATATAAGACACTATATGAATCTGCAACTGGAAGCTATGATTTATATGTACTCTTTGCTGAGAAGGGGATGAAACTTTTATCTGATAGCGGCGTATTAAATTATATAATGCCTCATAAATGGGTTAATTCATCTTATGGCAAAGGCTTAAGAACTCTCACAAGTAACAATATAAGAAAATTTATTTCTTTTGAAGCATACCGCGTCTTTAACGCCTCAACTTATACAAGTTTAATATGGTTTGATAAATCTAAAACAAGAGAATTAAATTATATTGGGCTTGAGAAGGATTTAACCACCAATCATGAATTACGCTATTTTTTAAACAGCCTGTCGCACGAAGATTTTACAACAATAGAAAATAAAACATTAAGTTCAGATGCTTGGGTTTTAACTAACAAACAAATAAAACAGATTTTAGATAAACTCAATAATCAAACTCTTAAAGTTAGCGATGTTTTTAAAAATATATTTCAGGGAATAGCAACGGGTAGAGATAGTGTTTATTTTTTAACCAACACTGTTGAAAAAGGAGACTTTATCCAAGGGTACTCTAAAGAGCTAGAGCGAGAAGTATTAATTGAAAAACAAGTTATAAAACCCCTTTTAAAAGGAAATAGCGTTCATAGATATGAAAAAATTTATACCAATGAAGCCGTTATTTTTCCATACAATATATTATCAGCAGATAATAGCGATAAGGCAGAATTGCTCTCAGAAAATGAAATCAAAAATAAATTTCCAAATTGTTATAAATATTTTAAAGATTGTGAAGATATTTTGCGTAGTCGTGAAAAGGGTAAATTTAATTTAGATGATGGATGGTTCCAATTCGCAAGAAAGCAAGGAATTATAGGGGGCAATAAAGAGAAATTAATTACACCTTATTTATCAATGGGCAGTCAGTTATCTTATGACAAAGAAGGTAAATTTTATTCAAATACAAAATGCTTTGGATTAATAAAAAATCCTAATTTTAAGGAGAGTTATAAATTTTATCTCTCTATTCTAAACTCTAAATTAACATGGTTTTTTATTAAAAATACAAGTTCTGTGATGAGTGGTGGTTTCTATACTTATACAAAAGAATATTTAAATCCCTTTCCATTACCAAAAATATCAAATCAAGATGATGTCAAGCCATTTGAAGAATTAGTTGACAGAATAACAGCAAACAAAAACCTAAATATTGATACTAATGACTTGGAGGAGGAATTAGATAATCTTGTATATAAATTATATGAATTAACTGATGAAGAAATAGAATTTGTTAAAACTACCTCTAATTTATAAGGCGACCGATGTTTTTACCATTTAATTTAAGTCTACTAATAAAGAATATTTCTTTTTGAAGGCAGTCCATTTTTATCCTGCAAGAGGGTTGATTTAAAGCTTTATCCTAACTTTTTCCGCAGCAATATTTTAAAAGTTTCTGACTTCCACATAAGCATAAATGCTTTCCAAGATTAGTTGAGCTATATTCATTAAGCATTTGAGAGATCATTGGTTTAGAAGCTGTCTTTATTTTTGAAAGGCAATCTTGGTAGCTTGAAATTAACCTTTTGTTCATTTCCATCTCCTCTTTGCAGCATTTGTTGGTCATTTCAATAAAGTATGGAAGATATAAATCTTCAAAAATATTAAATGAATCTAAGTTATTAAAGTCATATGAGTAAAGGGCAACATAATTTTTTTTAAAATATTCTGCTGAGCCTCTTCCTTTTTGATCAACAAATGCTCCCTCTTTAGATTGATATCTCGCAATTACGTGACCCCCTGGATGAATTTGTTCACATAAAATGTCATACGCTCTTTGAAAGTCAGGAATTATTTGATCCATTCCTTTTCTAAAAGTTCCCATTAACTTTGATTGAGGATGCCTGTATTTTGATTTTAAAAACTTCAAAAATTCTTTATATTTTTTATCATCCTTTTTGTCAGGATTAGACATAAGGCTTGCAATTGGCATTCCATCAATTTTTGTGGGATGGCATATATCTGCAATTTCCTGGTTTAGTTTTAATAATTCATGATCGTCATATTTAAAATTATTTGATATTAACTTCTCTGTGTATTGAGTATTTAAGGGGATCAGTTCATTCGCTGCCTTAATAAAATAGGCTGCATGCTCCATAACGCTTCTAAAGAGAAATGAAAGTACTCCTTGCATATCCGAATTTATATTTTTTGATATTTCCATAAGAGTTCTTAAAAAAAATATCTGAAACGTCAATGAGAATTGTTCTAAATACCTATTAACTCTGTATATATGTACCAGGTTTATGTATTTAATGGATGCTTGTTCATCAATGGTTAAATCATGAAAAGTTGCAATACCATCAGCATAAAGATCTACGGTTTTATTTCTATCAGGGTGCTCAACAATATAAGTACCTGGATTGTAGATTTGTTTAGACAGCTCTCCAGCAGTCACATTGAACTCAATGATGAACTGCTTAAAAAATTTATCTTCTTTCATAAGATTTGTTGTCTAAATTAAACTTATTTAATCCCCTTGCTTGATTTCACCTAACATCAGGGTGTCCAACAGTTTAAGTTCGTTAGCTTTATCTAGCGTGAAATGTTCTATCTCGACTTTAAAAATGGATTTCTTTCTGATGGGTTCTTTCGACCCAAAGGTTTCAGGATTATCTTTTAAGAAGTTTAAAAGGATCCCATTCTTGACATTTTTTAAAACACTTTTTGGATTTCTTTTTATTGATAAAAGATACATTTTAAGCTGCTGCCTATTAGCATTAGCTAATGAGGATCCTAGTTTAATTTCTATAATTGTCTGCGGCTTCTCGTTACTTAAATAAAAATCAGGTGCCCCGAGTTTGATGGGTATATCTTTGTAATAGAGCTCGATGTGCGTCTCTCTTAAATACTCAATCTTTTTTTGATCAAGCTCATGCCCCATTGCAATTTGAAAATCTTTTTCATCAAAGTTAAGACCGCCCATTTCCTCATAGATTTCCAAGGAAATCTTGCCAAGTGTTTTGAGTAATTTGCTCATTTTATTTTGCTATATTAGAATTTTTGCCTTACTTAGCAGTATGTTTAATTTCATCTTCTCATTCTTGATTGATGCGCATACATTTCTTCCTCAAAAACATATTCGAGTTTTGCAGATAGACATTGTTGTGCAGTTTCATCTTTCATATTTTTAATGGAGTCTAAAAACAGCATGCACATGTTGTAATGATAATGACTATCTTTAACCTCATCTTTAGCAACCAAAATGGCTTCTTCAAAATAGTCACCAATTAAACCGTAATCAAACCAAGTCTTCTCACCATTGTATGCTCCGAAGCCGGGAGAGATTATCCAGCTTGGGCACTGATATTCATAATTACCGTGACCGATAACAGTAATAAATGAGTATCTATCCTTTAGATAGCCGATGCCATGGAAGGTATTAACAGCATGACCAACCATCCAAGTTGAAAGTAAAGCTGCTCTTGTTTCACGGTTTGTAAAAGATGAGAAGTTAATAAACGTTTCCGTTGAGCAAGAACACAGACCAAATCCACTTTCTGGAGTGCCTGACATTACTAAGTGATGTCTTGGTTTAGCTCGATGCACTTCACACAGGTAGTTCAAATAATCTAATTGTTCTTGCAGTTGATTCACTTAATTAATAATAAACTGTTTTTTTATATTTTAGGGGTTTAAATTAATACTGTATATATATATACTATTTTGCTGACCAAGAGAAATATATTGTTTACAGAATCGCCGACAGCCCTTAATAATTACCTAGTTTCCAACACCTACTTAGAATACGCAGCATTTCTTTTATCTGATATTGAATATTTTATGTTGTATACAGATATTCCAAGCAAAGCTTCTAAAT
>MDTG01352590.1_pt1 | contig 10845 bp, 8 predicted proteins | sample 811421 | NCBI WGS metagenome assembly MDTG01 (sample SAMN05326645, study PRJNA326480) | marine metagenome | isolation source: seawater | place: Pacific Ocean: South East | collected 2011 | reverse complement strand
TGATTATAAAAACCCCAATTTATGTTGTTGTTAGCGTCTACATTCACAATCGACCATATTAATAGAAATAATAACCAATATTTTACTCCAGTATCATTAATTAAACTTGTTCCCGCTTTTTTCTCTATGCCTAAAGATAGACGAGGTAATAATATTCGTAATGTAGTCTTGACACCAACAACAATATATGCTACTGTCATTGGATTAATTGTTAATGCTAAACATCCCACACACATATGTACCAATTTTCTGCAAAAAACGCTCCAAATATTGGGATTCAGTTGATTGATTGAAGGATTCTTATTAAAAATTATTTTACCGATTGCACATAACCCAATTAATGCGTGTAAAATTGTTATGTTCTCAATATATAGTATAAAATTCCAAAGTAAATAGAACCATAACACCCCTATCATAAACTCTCTATCTTCATATATACAGTCAACGCGATGTAAACCATACGAACTGATTGCACTTATTAATCCTACTTGGCATGGGTAAAGTTGTGGAGATACAACTCTAAAATATAGACCAAGTACCCAGAAAACATTTATACATTTCTTCAAAATGGTCTGAGTCTCTATTTTTTCAAGCAAAATTGGTAATGTAACAATATTTGCCGCAAGGTCTTCATTTATGTCTGTTATATCTAACAATATTTCTCGGATTAATACCAAAAAAGAGAAAGGCAATGATACTATTAGAGCATTTATAAAATTTACATCTACATCATCAGATACTTTATTAAGTTGATTTTGTACAAAGATGTGTATAGGAATGAAGCTCATGTATAAAACCGTTGATACATTCTTGATAAGTGGTTTTGGTTTCAAAAATGGAGTATAAATACTAACAATAAAAAATGTTGTTAATCCGCCGAATAAGTAGTATATAGATGAACTTATTATAGCTAAATAGCAATTTATTATAATATACAAACTTCCAAAAATTATTGACATTTTTCCAAGGTTTTTTTTTGAAAAACCAATTTTCTCTGGTCTGTATTTTGAGTCAATTTCATAGTCATAGTAATTGTTGATTAACATTCCATATACATATCCAATTACTGATAAAAACATGTAAACTAAGTCAGAAAAATCCAATATAGGCCAATATGTTATAGATAAAGGTATGAAAATTACACCAATATACGGCAAACCCGATATACGGGTTGATATTACAAATTTATCTATATTTTCCTTAAGTGTTGTAATCATCATGGTTAATTAAATTGTTATAGTTTTAAGCCTTAGTTGGAATATACATATCGTAATAGTTTGTTGCTTTTGCTTCTACCTCCATAATATTGACTAATCAAATTTTGTACATCTTCATTTTGCTCCATGTTTCTAACAGTTGGAGATCTTAGTCTAACACCACCCACATCAATATATGAGTCATTATATGAATTATCTATAACACTTTTAACTAAACCCAATTTTCTCGAATTAAGTTCTTTTTCTAATACTACTATTTGCTTCTCATCTTCTATAGTTCTAAGTGTAGTTGCATTACGAATTGAAGAGTCTACATAACGCTCCTGTTCCCATCTTGTAACCTCTGATCTTGAAATTTCTCGTCCTTCTTCGTCTGTATCAAATCGTATAGGTGTTTCATCATTTCGCCATTCATTAGCAATCCTCTGCATATCTTCATCTTTTATCTCATCCACTTCAGTCTGTCCGTTTCTTGTTCTCCTATGATTCCAATAAGTCAAAAGTGTTGATCCAGTTCCATCTATGCTTCCATCGGTAAAAAACCCGTATTTGGAATTTCTAGGAATTCTATTATAAAGTGCAAAAATAACATCAAGTTCACTGTAAAATTCTATAATTTTATTATTAATTTCAGTATCAAGTTGGTTATTTATAAATGTTGATGTAGACGAATTTGAAAAATCATCTGAATTGATATTCATATCATCCAGCATTTGTATAATACTTTTCATAAAATCTGAAAAAAAGGATGTATTCATCTGTGACAATTTTCCATTATTATAATTCCAATGCTTTTGATAGGTTACAGCATCTCGATCACCAAGCTTAACAATATATGCTTTCTTTCCATTATCCCAGTGATATTCCATAGCTTTTTTAATAGCTCCATGCATATAATATCTATAAATAAAGGCTCTATTTTGGAGTGGTAAAGTACTATTTTGAATGTCAACTATTTTTTGTAAAAAATAGTATTTTAAATCATCAATAAATTCGTTAAATCCTGAAATAATTTCAGCATTAAGTATCTTTTGGTCCAAACGTTGTGTCCACCCCTTGTTAACTTCTCGTCTTTTAATGCTGGATATTCTATTTCTGATTTGTATTGGAATAAATCCTCGGCCTATATATTTAAGCCATCTTCTTGTTACGGTATTAACTACACCACCAAAAGTACTATATTTCTCATTTTGTGGTTTATCAAGACTTTTACTATCAACAACATCTGGATGTAATTTAGTAAGGGAGTCAGTTGTTGTATCTATAAATACTTTACTAATACTAAAATCGTAATATAAATCAATATATCTCGGTATGGATACGTTACCGTATAAAAATATTAATTGAACTTTAAGAGATGGAAAAATTGTTTTCTTCTGTACAATATTACATGGGACAATGCCATAATTAGTATCATATGGTCCTGCTCGTACGTTAATGTAACCATAACCATCATTAAATTTGGATTTATCTGGTTTTGGTAATACAGTATTTGTTTGTTTTGCTGCTTCAACTGCAGCATTATTTGCTTCAATTCTCAAGTTTGTAATATCTGCCTTTGCTGAAATATATCTGTCATAAAATTCGTGACTAGGACCAATTACTTGATGTCTTTCTACTTCTTCTTCGGCCATTCCTATCATTCTTCGAATATTTCTCTCAATCATCTTTTCACCATTTACATAGAGCTTTTTATCAATAAGGCCGCTGTCCCTCCAATAATCAAAGTAAACATGGTCTCCTTTTTTAACTTTTAATGGTCTGGTATGGGTTGGTTGTTCGAATCCTCTTTCGGCGCGGATACAACAATATAAATCTCCTGGAACTTTATGTATATTTTTAGGATTATAATCCTCGGTTATTTCCCATATTTCATGTCGCCCTGATGAGTAACTTGGAGTATAATTAAATACCTGAATAGTCATATCAATTTTTTCTTTATCAATTTTTTCTTCAGGTGTTTGTCTTCGACCATTTAATGTTGATGTATTATGTAATCCATACGATTCATGTAGTGAATCTTTGAATCCTTTCCCTGCTATATTTCTCTGACCGACATCATCATATGCGGCGGTAAATTTAACAAAATACGCCTTAAAACTTTCAACAATAGCTGTCTTATATTTTTTTCCGAAGTCTAATTCTTTCCAATTTCTCGGATCAAAATGGATACCTTCTTCTGTCTTGAAATAAATATCTATGTCATTTGGTATCCATCCAATATATGCTCCTTTATTTTGTCGTGTAAGTTCAGCGGCAAGAGCTGTAGACCCTCCTATTATACCACCATTTGCAGCAGCCCAATCATATAAATAATTTAATAAACCTTTATCCATTCTAGCAGCTTTTTGTAAACGACGTAAATCTTCTTTATAGTGATTATTTATTGAATTTATCATGTTTTTTCTTGTATCAGAGTCTGATTGCAGTTTTGCATTTTCTAATGCTTTTATTTTCATTTGTGTTAGTCTTTCTATATTTGATGATATGTGTGTATCACTCAAACCACTACACATGTGTAACAACTCTTTATTTGACACTTTATAGCTATCAATATTATCCTGTTCTAATGATTCTTCACTATCCGATTGAAATACTTCTTCAGTATCATATTCTAATGATTCTTCACTATCTGACATTATAATTTTAAAATAAATTAAATTTACTATATTTTGGATTTAATACATATTGCATCTGGATTGATTTGTGTAACCATTGTATTTATAAAAGTGTTCGAGTCATAATTTAATATTTTATTTTCGTTATCATCCATAAGATAAAGTTTAGAGGAAAAATCTATTGATTTATAAGAACCACATAATCGAAAGGGTTGATTCGTATTGTATACTCTCCAGTCTACATAAGCTTTGGCTGAAGTTTGTAAGTATTTACTAAGTTTTTTACGTTCTTCTGGACTAATAGAATATTCTGGGAAAATGATATGCCATGATTTTTTATTATATCTATGTGCTGAGAGTATAATGCGTTTTTTTGGAGAAATATTGTATAATAACTTTAAAATGGAATATAAGTGTTGTAATACTTCTGTTAAAACAAGACAATAGTTATCATATTCGATATCAAAGTATAATTTACTGTTATGTTCTACAATTTCATAAAAACATCTTAAGTGAGGAGGTGTTTGTTTTGTATAATCATATAGTTCATAAGGGTTTTCAAATACACTACTCATTTGTTTATTGGATTTAGACTCGTTTTTTGAAATTACAATTCCTTTGTTTCCATATAATTTTTGTCTTTCAGAAATAGCACGTTGTTTTTGATTTTTGCCTCTAAACCATAGTTTATTATTCAGAACAACAGTTAAATCTGATGAATTTTCATTATTTATAAATTCCATATAAATGATATTTATAATTCTGTTAAAATATTTTACTTAGTTGTTGATTTATAGGCTGCGTGTAGGTTTATAGGTGGGGTTATATGATGGTTTACTGGAAGGTTTTTTTGTAGGATTTGAACTGGGATTATATGTTGGACCATATGTGGGTATATTAGATGGGTTTTTTGTAGGATTTGGACTGGGATGATATGTTGGACCATATGAAGGATACAATGAGGGTTCATATGTTGGAATTGATACAGGTATAAATGATGGTGTATATGTGGGGTTTGGACTTGGGTAATTTGTTGGTTTTAAAGTTGGATAGTTTGTGGGCGAATATGTAGGAGAGGTTGAGGGTACACACGTTGGACCGTATTCGAAAAGTCCCTGACAAGTCGGCGAGTGAGAGTTTGTTGGATTATAACTGGGAATTTCAGTTGGTTCGTGTGTAGGTTCATGTGTAGGATGATATATCAAATCATGACCTGCAAAAGTAGCAATAAATAGGCTTGTAAAGTGAATAAGGTACATAATGATTTATATCATTTTGTAGTTAATTAATTATAACGAATTGTACTTTTGTACACAAACTGTAGGTTTATTTGTTTTTGCTTTAAAAGCTCCTGGATCCCATTCTCTATCATGTTCCGAGTTTGGAGCTTTAGGTCCGGTATAGTTTCTACTATTATATTTCCAAATTCTATCACTACCTAATCTAAAAGGAGGGTGACTGGAAGCTTTATACCAAAAAACTTGGTCCTCAATACGATTACTTTTAGCATTATTGTTAATAACAATACATTCATAATTTTCTGTACATTGATCCATAACGGCACAAAATACTTCAAAACAAGGAAACATTCCCGCATAACAATCATAAAGACGTTTGCGATTTTGTACGATATTTTCTCTCAAAATAAACACATAATCAATATTTGTTCTTAGATTAGGAGGTATACCAAGGGCATATTGCATTGTAATGATAAAAAACATTTTGAAATGTCGTCCATTCATAAATAAGGAGCGAACATGTTTTGATTTTGTCCAACTATTATCATAAAGACAGTCATCAAGTATTAAAAATGCACTTGGGTTAATATTAAATCCTCCTGGTTGTTTTTTTTTATGTAACAATTTTTCTTGGCGCATTAAGATTCTTTGTATAATATCTTCGCTATATTCGTTATGAATAAATATTGGTGGAACCATATCTCCATAAAAACAATTTGCTGCTTCAGTAGCAGATATAACCGTACCAACAGGAATTTTTTGGTGATGCCATAAAAGATCTTTACATAGAAATGATTTTCCTGTATCTCTTTTACCTATCATAACAACTACTTTATCGGCAGCAATAGAAGACATATCAAACTTCTTTAATTGTAGTCTCATGTCTTGTACAATACATAATAATAACCGAGTTATGAACGAATGATTTAAACATAATTTAAAAAATGATATATAAATCAACTGTAAGACGATTAAGATATAATAACAATATGAGTGGAGAAACTTTAAGAATTGATTCGCGAAATATTTTAGCTGAAATTATCAATGATAATGCTATAACTATTAATCTGGAGCGTGGAATATATAATTATACTATTTGGAGATCAAAAGCTCGTCATCAACCATGTATGTGGGATAGTGAGTATTTCACAAGTACTTATAAAAACAAGCTGAAACAAGTATGTGCAAATTTGATTCCAAATTGTTATGTTGGAAACAAATCATTGATTAATCGTCTAAAAGATGGAGAGTTTCAACCACATGAAGTAGCATTTGCATCTCCTTGTGATTTGTTTCCAGAAAGGTGGGAAAAAATTATAGAAGAGAAAAAGAAACGGGATGCAGCAGTATCTGAAATTGATAGTAGTATTGCTACAGAACAATTCAAGTGTGCAAAATGTGGTGGTAACAAAACGACCTACTATACGATGCAAACAAGGTCAAGTGATGAATCTGAAACAATATTTATTACGTGTCTTGGTTGCGGTAGGAAGTGGCGAAAGTAAAAAAAAGTAATGTAAAAGAATATGTCTCAAGAAAACGATTTGAATGTTGTAATAAAAGATTTGATTAAGGAATATATAATGCCCGAATACCCGATATATAGGGTCAAATATGTACATACATATATCCACGAATCAGATGATGAAATAAGTAACAATACGGAATATTACCCTTATGTATTACGTTCAAGAGTTGTTTCAAGATTGATGGAGTGTAAAAGATGTACAAATGATCCGTTAGCCCTTTTATCAGAAGTTTGTCCTCATGGATTTAGAAAAATGTGTATTCATAATTCATGTCATTGTATTTTTCCATCTACTATTGAGGAATTTAACAGAGACAAAATTGTTAGAGATTATAAAGATAATGTTGACCACTTAACCATCATTAATATAGAAAGAGTTGCCTAAACATAACATTCATTCCTACAAAAATATATTCCCGAATATCCGATTATTGTCCATGGACAAAGTTTTTTTCCACATATATAACAAGATATACCAGCATATTCGCTTATTTCTAATATCAGTTCTTTGGGTAAATCCATATCAAATATGCATGATTTAGCTTAAACTATATTTCCGAATAATGTTTCAATAAATTTACCCATTGTTTTCTAATATTGACTATATTATGTTCTTTTTCAATATATTTGATTTGTTCTTCTCTTGATACAGTTTTTACAGAAGAAATAGCTTCCAATAGTGTTTTTGCAAATCTGGTACAATGTTCCATTCTATTTGGAGTATATTCATACATATATGTCAATCCGTTTGACGTATCTGGCAAAGCTCCTAAAGACGAATGAACACAAACACACCCAGCAGACATCGCTTCAATTAAACATAAACAAGAGGTTTCTTTAAATGTACTTGGATATGCAAATATATGAGTTTTTTTCAAAGCTTCTATAATTTTATGATGATTTACACTTCCATGATAAGTCATATTTTGATGGTTAATTATTTTTTCATAAAGAGATTTGAAATATTCCGAATCATCTAAATCCTTTCTCCCACATCTTTCAAATGAACTATAAATATCCAAATGAACATTAATATTATTACTTTTCAGTATTGGAACTAATTTCTCAAATACAGCTACTAATATATCAAGACCACGATGTGGAGTTGACATATATATTAATCGACATATATCATTGGGTTTTTTGTGTTTTTCAATAGGTGTCAACGCATTTTTAATTATATGACATCTTGATGAATCAAGTGAATAATATTCAATAAAATTTTTCCTTTGATATTCTGTTACAAATACAAATATATCTTCATTCTTTATGTATTGATATAAAGGATCGCCTTCATTATCCGCACACCAATATATATTTTGTTTATTAGGATCAATTGTATTTTGCTGATTATATATATTTGTAATAAAGTTGAATTTATCATCATATATTTCTAAAATATCTTGTATACGATCACGCATTAACTCGGTGCCACCTTTCAAATCTTTTTTCTCATCTATTTCTGTTTCATCAGTTTTATCAGGAACACTGTCTCCTGATGGGATTTCCTGTAAATGCTCTTTCTTTACAATGAATTTCGTATGTGGCGCATCAACTAACATTACGCGCAATAGTTGGTCTGACTCATCCATCTTATTTATCTTACTTTCTTTAATCGGTAATTTATTGTATAGTCTTTCAAGAACATTACCCCATGCTTTTGAAGCATCTTTACTGTTAAATATTTTATGAGAATTTTTCTTTATTTTATTACTAATATCTTTTGCATAACTCTTATTTGTAGCAACATTTACTGCTATATTAATATAATCTATAGGGTCTTTAGCAATTAAATCTAGAACTCCAATATAGGTATAATACGCATAAGTCCATCGACTTCCTAAATATTTATGGGGCAAAGTAACGATTGGAGTTCCTATTTCAAATGCTTCTCTGGTTGTTGTATCTCCTCCGAAAAAGAAGCTATCCAGTGCTACGTCAATTACATTATACATGGCCATCATAATATGATGAGGCATTTTAGCAATAAAATGAATCCTATTCAAATCAATTCCATTATCTTTCAAACGTTTTATAAATAAAACTTTCAATTCATATAACTCAGAATCAACATGAATCATTATAATTTCAGCATTTGAGTCTTTTTCTATGATTCCTTTTATGATTGAATCAAAGTTATAATTCAATTTGAATGTTGCTTGTGAACAAAAATACCAGTTTGATTCCACATTAATATTCTTTAATTCTGATTTAAAATAATTTCTATTAATATTTTTCCAAGATTTTCCACTTACCATTGAAATTTGTTCAATACTGTTTCTAGGAATAAATTTTTCCCACATTATGTTTTTGGGAATAAGAACCAATTCTTCTGTATAATGTTCTTGAGCAGTTTCAATTTCAGCAGCTTCCCAAGAGATAAAATAATTCATGATTTCTTTGTTTATGCCGGAAGTTACTGGATGTCCGTGTGTTAAAATTTGAATTTTTGCTAATTTTGATTGAGCGAACCAGTTCAAGCCAGACTCAATATGTAGGTCTAAATATAACAAAATATCTAAATTTAAATTTGCAATTTTTCTTTGCCATTCCCTTATTAAATTGGGATTTCCGTGTAAATTTGGAATAAAGACATCTTTATTTTTCTCAAAACTATATTTTTTGTTGGACGAATAATAAATGAAAATTAATTCAAACTTATCTGAATCTAAGTCTAATAAAGTTGAATAAAAACTATCACTAATACTCGAAGAGTGTATGGTTCTAATGTTTAAATCTTGTCTATCAACCAATGCCGAAGAAATTATACCCAATTTTATCTTTGAAGAAGAACTTCTATAATTAGATATTGAATAATTATTGTTGCATAGAGATGGGAATACTTTCGCTCGTAATAGCGAATATTTTTCATAAATTTCTTTTGGATTATTATCAATATATGCATACCAAAATGAATGACTTAAAATATTAGGATTATAGGAAATAATATCACCAGAATTTAAGTAAGTATTAAATTTTGTAGTTAAATCATTAATTATAGTTCTTTCTTCGTTAGAATTACTAATCATTATCGGAAATAAGGTATCTTTAAAGAGTATCCAATCTTGTGTATCATTTTCTAATTTATTCAACCAAAAAATAGCCTTATGATAATTATGAGTTTTTCCAAAATAATAACCTAACATACAATAACCATTAGAAATAAGCTTTTTAGGTAAATTTTTCAAGTATTTTCTTTTATTTAAGAGACCTTCTATATTGTTCATAGTGGATTTCATTTCTATATCGCTAAAAGGTAAATTGTTTATTTTATCTAATAAAGCAGTCAATTCGTCTGTTTTGTTGTTTTTCATTATATGAAGTATAAATCGTTAAGCTTATATAATAGCATGAACATTCTTAGAAGGTTATTATTACTTAAAATTGGGTTTCTCTATAATTTTGAAGTATTCTACTATATCAACCAATTTGCAAAACAAAGTTGTTTTAATTATACAATTTCATCAAAAATACAAATAAAACCAGAAAAATCAGTTGTAATTGCTGGTGGCGGATTGTCTGGACTTGCCCTTGCCTTGGCTCTCAAATCGTCAGGAATAGAAGATGTTCTTGTTATTGAGAAAGCGCCCGCATTACGTAGTAAATCACAAGGTGCGATACGTCTGACCAAAGAAGGACTTGATAGTCTCGGTAAAATTTATCCATCGCTTCCAGACACATTACGTTCAGTAGGGGCTCACTTTGAAAAGTCCGTTGGGAAGGAAGCGTTGTCTGACGGGACGGTTACGTCTATTCGCGGAGCCGATCCAAATCAGGGTACTGGTGTTCTTATTGCATGGGCAGACATACAGAATAGTCTCACAAATGCTATTCGTGAGGTTTCAAATGATGAGTCTTGGCTTAGATGTGGTTCTGGTATAAAGAGTTACAAGGAAAAAGAGGATAGGGTTGAGGTTAAATTAGATGATGGTTCCATTATAACCACCTCTTTGTTAGTTGGAGGGGATGGTGCATTTTCCACAGTTCGTCGTCAGATTAAGAGTCCATGGTTCGATAAACCACGTTCTTATTCGCAAACTAATTGGAATGCAATAATCCCACGACATTCTGTTCTGGAGACACATATTGTCCCAGAAAAGACATTCCATGGGGTTTTATACGTTTTATCTGGGGCGCATTCGATACTTTACAATGTTGATATTGGTAGAAATAGAACTTTCTGGCAACTGCGCATAACTGATGAGAAGATCGCAAAGGCAGTTGATTCTACAGGTCGAGGGGGA
>MDTG01229532.1_pt1 | contig 10845 bp, 4 predicted proteins | sample 811421 | NCBI WGS metagenome assembly MDTG01 (sample SAMN05326645, study PRJNA326480) | marine metagenome | isolation source: seawater | place: Pacific Ocean: South East | collected 2011 | reverse complement strand
GAAGTTCACGATCATGAGGATGGAGAGTACTTTTATAGGGTATATTTCCATTATAAAAATGGCAAAATAAAAATAATAGAAGAAAGTGATACGAAACCTATTCTTGCAAGATATGTTTCGAAGATTTATTAAATGAAAAATTTTGAAGAGATACTTAGTTACTTTAAGAAAGAAGATATTCTACAAAATTCTATATTAGATAAACATTATACAAAAGAAAATGGAAGCATAGATTCTCTTAAAATTTATTCTTTAGTAAATAGAATAATTCAAAATTTAAATAATGATTTAATTTTAGTTCTCCCAGCTAAAAAAGAAATAGCATATTTATCTAGTATTTTCGCAGCCTTAACATTTTATAAAAATAATTTCCAAGATAGACTGAATAATTTCGATGAATGGTTGCAACCAAATAACAATGTAATGTTGTGTTCAAGTGGAGATCAGACAGGTAAAATTTATAAATATTTAGGAAAAAAAAATGATAATTTTATAACATTAGGAAGTATTGTTGATAAATCAATAAAAATTGATCACAAAATTGATACACTGCTTCAACTTGCACCAATTTATACAGATAATATTTCTGAAAAAAATATCGGCAAAAAAGGTTTTATACCTAAACCACATGTGTCTTTGCTAGACAAAGTTTTGAATTTAAAAAGTTACAATAATCCTCTTCTTTATAGAAATAACATTATACTTTTGACAAATTTTTATTCTAATTTTTCAAACTTTCTCAATACTGAAATTATTTTTTCAAACCCACAACATCCAATTGATCAAAATTTAGCAAGTTTGATTACTACAGGTCAGATAGATGACAAAGGCAGTATTACACAGTTTGGATCAAAAACAGATCAAGCTAACATAAAATCACTTTCTTCACTAAAAAAAGATATTAAAATTGAACCCTTGGTTGTCTATACTAGAGATTTAGGACCTTTATATGAATATGCTAAAGAAAATAATGAAAGTAAATTAATTATTTGTGACGATGTAAGAAAACTTAATTTAACCTATCCTATTTATGATCAAGTCAAAGATGCTAATCCAAAATACAAATTTTTAATTTTAGCTGAAGAGAGTGAATATGAAGACGTTATTGAATTTTCCAAAAAAAATAATAGTAAAATTTGGAAACTAACAAATACTGAAATAAATAATTACATCTCAAATGTAAGTACATCAAAACTTGATAACAATAGCACTTCATATTTATATAAGTCGTATGAAAAAAATAAAAACCATGTTTTTAAAAAAGATTTCTACCTTGAAATTGATGACAATGATTTTAATAAAATAGACTTAAAATTTAAAAATATTTATAGAATAGTTTTTAAACTCGATGAGATAAAAAAAGAACGAATAATTGAACTACTAAGACCATTAAGAACCAGAATGTATCAACTGAGAGACCATATTTTTGGTTTTCCTGACATATTAATTGAAGATACTAAACAAAATATAGAAGAATATTTTCTGGAGCTAAACTCGATACAAAGTAACATTGAAAACAGTTTGTATGATGATCTCATTGAGTTAGGGAATTTTTTTAAAGATTTGGACTTTTATTCAAGTAATTTATTTTCAAGAAGATTAATGGAATTACATGAAAATATTAAAATTAGAGAGAAAGATAGCAAAGGTAACTATGCAATTTATGCTTATAACCTTGCTAGAAAAAATTATTATCAAGAGAACATAAAAAAAAAATGGAATATTGATGTTGATGTTATTTATTCAATCGACACATCTAAGATTTTTAAAAATTTAATAGTCCCATCAGAACTTGTTTCCTCAAAAATTCTAAAACTTCTATTAAATGATAATTTTGAAAATATTTATTTTATTGGTAGCAAAAGCTTAAAAGAGGAAATGAATAATGTTAAGTCAAATTTAATAAGTAGATGGTCGAAGTATAACATTAGTAATGAAAATAAATGTGAAATTACTAATCTAAATAAAAGTTATTCCAATGCTTTTTTCACACCTGAGGAAATGCAAAATTATGCAATAGAAAAAGATACTCAAAATATTATTAATTATGAGGAACTTTTTTTGTCTAAAGATTTTAGTAAATACAGAACAGCTAAGTTAGATGAAGAGGTTACAAAAGTTCCTGCTTTTTTGACAATTTTTAACGGTGATTGTTACTCTTTTTTTACTGAAGGGTTTTCTACAAATGTTTATAACTCAATATTTGACCCTTCAGCATTTGACAAAAAAAAAATTGTTAAAAAAAACTGGAGAACACTTCAATTTGGCGACATAATTCTTTTAAGAAATGAGACTGATAGTGATGTTTTAGATCAAGAGGCTATATCAATATGTAAAGATGAAAAATTATATTTTAAATATAAACAAGATACAAAAAAAATTCCAAAAATCTTAAACCAAAGTATTGGTAATAATAGAGATATTTTAAAAATTCTACTAAGAAAAGTTAATTATGACAAGGGTTTAGGAAATGTATTTTTATTAGCAGATGTTGATGGCGGTATAATTTGTCCAAATAGTTATGATGATTTAAAAAAAATATTTTTGGCCTGCAGTATGATTAATAAATATGATCAATTATCTCCCAATGGATACAATTATGTATTTGATGAAAAAGAAGTTGAAGAAATATTTAGAAGTGCAAAAGCATACAAGTCCTTACGATTAAGTGCTGGTTTTGCAATTTCAAAGAAATTGGATGAAGGAATAAGATCAAATATTGAAAAAATTGAGTTTGATGGAAATCCTTTAAGAGTTGATTTTATAAATGGCAATGTCATATTTGGCTCTGACACCAATGGAATTCCAGAAGGTTATATAGTGCAAGTTAATAATTATGAGGAACCACGATCTTTAAAAGATGAAAGGCAATCATTAACAAACAGGCTTATATTTCTATGATTATGATACCCCCAATTTTTGATAAAAGCACGAATATCGGCGAGAAAAAGGTATTTTTAAAACTCAAAGATGATCTAAACCCAATTACAAAGCATTGGGTTGTATATCATTCTTTAAACTATCCTGTGAGTGTAAAAAAAAAAGATAGAAAATCTTACAAATATTTTGGTGAAGCAGACTTCGTAATTTTAATACCTGGCAAAGGACTAATTAATATTGAGGTAAAAGGTTGGTCAGGTTTTTCTTGTAAAAATGGTGAATGGGAAATCATAAAAAGCAATGGGGCTAGGGAAAAAACGAAAAGTCCAATGAAGCAGGCTAGCGATTCAAAATATGAAATACAAAGATATATTAACAAACAATTGAACAAGCAGTTTCCTCAAAATTGGATGGTAGTTTTTACCCAGTGTTTATTTGACAGTATTGATGAAAATATTGAATATTCTGAGGATAATGTTGTTGACACTGACGGATTAAATAAAAATTTTTCTGATAGATTAATTCAACTGTCAAATAATTTAATATCTGGTGGTGGATCTTTTCAATTAAATGAAGATGATTTTAGAAAAATGAAGACACAAATCTTGCGACCAAATTTCGAGATTTTTGTAAGAACCCCTACCATTTTAAGAGATAGTGAAAATGAACTTCACGAATTTACAAATGAACAGTTGCAAATTCTTAATTATATTGATGATAAATCTAGGTTGGTGGTAACAGGCAGCCAGGGAACAGGAAAAAGTGCTATAGCAGAGGAAATGATTAAAAGAGAAAGTCAAACAAAAGACAAAAGAATCCTTTTTTTAAACTCAAATAAGTTAGCAAATGAAGAGATGAAATATAAATTAAATAATCTTATTTCTGATTATAAAGCTATTGTATCAAGCAAAGACCCTGAATTGTCAGACAAAAATGTTTGGTGTTTTACATTTAATGAATTCTTAAAAAAAATTGCTTTTTTTCACTTAAGCCCTGATGATACTAGATTAAAGGAATTAAATTTCATAGAATCACATAACTTTCTTATTGATGAAAATATTAAATTTTTAAAAAATAAAGATAATATTTTAGGATGGAAAAATGAGACAGGGGCAGATATTTTTGCTTCAAAATTTGATTTAATTGTATTTGACGAAATGCAAAACTGTTATTTCTACGATCGTTTTTACGAATTTATAGATTTAATTTTAAAAAATGGATTATTAAACGGTAAATATTGTTTTCTTGGAGATTTTAAATATCAAAATTTAGTATCCAACGAAATAGCAATTTCGAAGGAAAAATTACCAAAAAATAATTTAATTGATTTTGAACCCATAACCCTTTTTAAAAATGTAAGAAATTCTAAGTCAATTTCACGTAATGCACCAATATTGTCAGGTTTATTCGTTAAATATCCCTATGAAATTGGAAAATCAGAACTTGGTAAAGTTGAGGTAAGTTTTTCAAATTCAAGAATTGAGAAAATTCAAAAATTTGAAAATATTATAGCAAAGCTACACAAAGATAATGTAAATGGAAACGATATTGTCATAATATCTAACTTTAAAATAAATAATAATTTAAATTTTTTAACAGAGGCTAATATATCCTCATATTATAAAAATATAATTGATTTAACTGATAGAAATATAAGAAATTTAAATAATAAAATTGATGATATTAAAAATGATAATTCTATATATTTTTCTACTACCTCAGGATTTCAAGGAATGGAGAGTAAAATTATAATTTACATCGATCCATTAGTTACAACTCAAACAGTCCAATCTCCAGACTTTGGAAATTTGAAACCAGAAATGTTAGCTTTTAATGCCATGGGAAGAGCTAATACAATATTATATTTATTGTGGGATAGTAAATACAAACATTATTATAATGAAAAAATCAAAATTATTGGAGAATTAACATTGTAAATATGGAAAATAATTTTAACAATGCTGATGATACTAGAAGTTTTTTAATTAATGAATTAAAGAAACAATTAGTTGGACCGCAAGATGGTCACTTTACAAGCAATATTCCTTCTTTTCAATTTTCACCAAACAATTCAAATAACCATAAACAAGAAATTTTACCAAAAAATCCAAGATCTATTTATACAGCTGGTATTTTATTTCCACAGGCAGCTAAGGTTGCAGAGGAGGAGAAAATTGATGAATACAATGAAGAAGAGTTATTACTAGATGAGGACTCTTTAGAAAATAGTAAAGAAAATACTTCATCAAGTTTAGAGGATGATGACACAGACAAAACATCTGATAATAATTTTGATTTAGATTTAACAAATGAATTAAGAGCTTCTGCTATTGGATTTTCAGTTCTTGTAGATAGCAATGAAAAATATTTAGTGGGAGTTCAAGATATTGGTAAATATAGTAAATTAGGAAAGGAACCATCTAAAAATTTACTATTAGTTTGTTATTATTTATCCAGAGAGAAAGAATCCTATGAATGGTTTGCTAATCAGTTCAAACTAGAAAATAATAAACAAGTGACTTGTCACAAATATCTAGAAAAATATTTTTCAGTAAGCAATATAAAAATGAAATACAGAGATTATTTTGATAAATATTCTGATAATAGAGTTGGCTGGAAAAGAGCTGACCCAAAATTAGACGAAATAGTTAACGAATTTCAAAGTTTCTCAAAAATCCAACTAGAAGATAAAGTCAGAAACGCAATAAATTTGGGAGAAAATAGCATTGTTTCAAAGGAAGAGCCGTTAGATGGTTATGCAAGAACTTCCATATCAGCGGCAATTGAAATTAAACCAGATGATTTTAATAACAAAATTATTAACAAAAATTTAACTCATAATAATAATGAAATCGGATTAAGAGTTTCTATAATAGTAAGACCACATAAAAAAAAGAACAGAAAGTTCTTAACTATTTCATTGGTTAACTCAAATTTAGCTAAAAAAGATAAAATTTTAGTTAGTAAATGTTTCTTTCAATCAAATCTGTTTATTAAATCTAAAATTAAGGACAAAAATCCTTTTTATTCATTTGATCAAACAAATTTAGAGAAATTTTCTGAAGAAGAAAAAGCATTACATTTGTTGCATCATAATAGAAAATCTTATGCAATTGGACACGGATGTGCAACTACATGGTACAACGATGATGACAACTTTATTATTAAGTCAGAAACTATTCCAGTTTATGAAACAAAGCCAATAAAGGCTAAAAATTTCCCAGATTTAAATTTAGATATGAAATTATTTTCTGAAGATATTTTATTTGCTATTGAAGAGTCAAAAAAACTTACTCATAAATATTTATCTTGGCTTGAGACTGAAACTAAAAAAGGTGATGAATTCTTTGACCCAATATTTAAAGAAGCATCAAAAGGAAATATTTTAAAATGTAAAAAAATATTGAATAGAATAAATGCAGGTATAGCTACTCTTGAGATTAACAAAAATGCCCAAGAAGCATTTAAATTCATGAATAAAAGCATGTATCTACAGCAAATACATTATTTGATTACTAACTACTCGGCTGATTTAAATTACGAAAAAGAATTAAAGGATAAATTTAAAGGTAAGTGGAGACCATTTCAACTGGCATTTATATTGCTCAACATAAATAGCTTAATAAATCCTGAAAGTGAAGATAGAAAGATAATGGATCTAATATGGTTCCCAACAGGTGGAGGTAAAACAGAAGCTTACTTAGGCCTCACAAGTTTTACAATATTTCTAAGAAAATTAATTTCAAGTGATGAAAAAGGATGTGCTGTTTTAATGAGATATACACTTAGACTTTTGACCACTCAACAATTCCAAAGAGCCGCATCTTTGATTTGTGCGTGTGAAAAAATTAGAAGAGAAAATCAAAACATTTTAGGTAACGAGGAAATTTCATTAGGTTTATGGATAGGTAAAGAATCCACGCCCAATAGAGAAAAAGAAGCTTCTGATTTATTGAACAGCCTTTATGCAAATCCTAAAGATCTAACAAAAAATAAATTTATTTTATTGAATTGTCCTTGGTGTAATGAAGAATTGGCACCACCACAAGTGAGACCAAAGGGATATAAAATAATAAAAAAAAACTTTCATTATGTATGCTCAAATAAATCATGTTCTTTTTCCACAGATAAAACTCGATTACCAATAACTGTCATTGATGATCGAATTTATTCTAATCCACCAACATTATTAATTGGTACAATTGATAAATTTGCATCAATTCCTTGGCGTCATGAAGCGATTTCAATGTTTGATAATTCATCATTTACAAAACCAGATTTAATTATTCAGGATGAATTACATTTAATTTCTGGTCCACTTGGTTCTATTGCTGGTATGTATGAAATTCTTTTATCCGCATTAACAGAAAAAAAAATAAATAATAAACTAATTGGCGCAAAAATAATTGGTTCGACAGCTACTATCAGTAGAGCCGAAAAACAGGTTAGAAACCTATATGGTTTAGAGTGTAATATTTTTCCACCTCAGACAAATCAATTAGAAGATTCATTTTTTTCATACGAGGCCAAGGATGAAGTAGGTAGAAAATATATTGGAGTATTTTGCCCTTCAGCTACATCTCCACAAGTTACTTTAGCAAGAGTAATCTCAACAATGTGTTTAGCTGCAAATGAAGCTAGAATTTTATCAAAAAATAAAAATAAAATTTATGATCCGTATTGGACAAATTTAATTTATTTTAACAGTATAAGAGAACTAATGGGTGGCTCTGCCTTAATACAGGCAGATGTAAAAGGAAACTTAAGAGGAGAATATTATAGAAAAGGTTTAAGAGAAGATGTTATAGGGAAATTTTATAAAGATATGAGAAGAGGAATTTATAAAACTGACGAGTTAACTTCTCGTGTCCAGAGTAGTGCTGTACCAAAAATTTTAAGTGAATTATTAACAGAGCACAAAAATGATGAAGATAAGATTGCTTTAGATTTGTGTTTAACAACAAACATGATTCAGGTTGGAATTGACATTCAAAGACTAGCTTTAATGACAATTGTAGGTCAACCCAAGACTACTTCTGAATATATTCAGGCGTCAAGTAGGGTTGGTAGAGACCAAGAAAAACCAGGTTTAGTTTTAAATATCTTAAGTCCATTCAGACCTAGAGACCGATCACATTTTGAAAAATTTCATAGTTATCACGAAAATTTGTACAAATTTGTGGAACCAACAAGTATTACCTCTCACTCAGATCCAGTAAGATCTAGATGTTTACATGCAATTGTTATTGGTCTTTCCAGACTATGGGGAGAAACATCTAGAGTTAATCCTGATATTCCAGATCAAAAGCTAAAAGATAAAATAAAAAAATATATATTAGACTATGTTAAAAAAGCAGATGAAGAACATGAAGAAGAATTAGAAAAAACGGAGAGGGAAATAAATTATATTTTTGAAAAATGGGAAAACTCCAAACCACAACAGTATGGACTGATGGTTCCTGCCTCAAGTCAAAGCTCTAATTCTATTCTCATGGTGCCAGCAGGATCTGAATTACCAGCAGAGGGAGACCCCTTTGAAACGCTAACCTCAATGAGAAATGTTGATAAAGAATGTAATGCAGAAATTATAACTTCATATAGAGGTAAACAGTGAGCACTTTAGCTAAGAGAACAATCAGAAGATCTCAAATAATTTCAATATTTGGTGTTGGTTCAATCTATCTTTTCAAAAATCAATACAGCAAAACTGGTGATCAAGATTCATTGATGCTTGCAGGTCTAGATGCTTGGGAAACCATGTTTGAAAACAATAAGCTTCCAGATGAATGGAAAATTTTTGAACCAAGATTACAAGCAAGATTAAATAAAGAGTTTTTTTTAGAGCCTCCAGATTTTAGACAATTTTCATATGATAAAAATTTAAAATACAAAACCTTACCATATTTAAGGTTTCCTTTATGGTATTATTGTCCTCAATGTGGATGTATGCATGAGTCCTCTACATTTGCACAAGACTCGCCCAGATGTAGTCCTAAAATAGGTCAAAATGGAAAATTAATACATGAAAAGCACTTTAAAAGTTGTGCAAAAAATAATGAAACTTGGAAAAAAAAATTTTTAGTTCCAGTAAGATTTATGGTTATATGTGATCAAGGTCATATTAGTGATTTCCCTTTTGCGGAGTGGGTTCATCGAAAAAATAAGTATGACCCAAACAAATGTGAATTAAGATTTGTAGATGGTAGAGGTGGAAATAATTCTATCATGAATGTAAGAGTAGACTGTGTAAGATGTAACGAAGGGTATTCTTTAGCTGAAGCAATTAATTCCTCAGAAGACGTCGATGTTTTTAAAAATATTGGATATAAATGTACAGGTAATAAACCTTGGTTAGGGTCAGCTCAAAATGACAGAGGATGCAAATCTTCACCAAAAGTAGTATTAAGACAAGCATCAAATGTTTATTATCCTGTTGTTAAAAGTTCAATATTCATTCCAATAAAAACAGGTAAAATTGATAGAAATATTTTAGAATTCTTAAATAAAAAAGAGATTTGGTCAGGTATTAAAGAATATTCTAACTCAAAAGAAACTTTGGAAGCTTTTTTAAGTTTTCACATCACAAAATTGAACTTAGATAAAACAAAGGTTTTAGATGCTATAAATTTAAAATTAAAGGGAATTGAAGATCAAAAAAATGAGACTGTTGATGATGAAGAAGAATTTAAATTTCAGGAATATAATTTTATAAAAAATAAAGAGCCAAATGAAGAAGATTTAGAATTAAAATTAAGAAAAATTCCTATGGACAATTATAAAGAATTAAAAAATTATTTTTCAAATATTTTTTTAATAGATAGTCTAATTGAGACAAGGGTTCAAACAGGATTTACACGAATGTTGCCCTATGACCCCAATTCAAATTCAAATGAACAAGGACCAAATATTCAATCTACATCTTTAGAAAATCTAAATTGGCTTCCAGGTATTACAGTAAAGGGCGAGGGCATTTTTTTTGAGTTTGATGAAAAAAAAATAGAGAAATGGGAAGAAAAAATTGAAACTGCTCATCTTTTAGAAATAAATGATAGATACAATAAAGTAAGAAGTGAAAGAGGCTTACAGGAGAGAAAATTGAATACAAAATTTTTTTTAATTCATACTTTTGCACATTTGCTTATTAACCAATTAAGTTACTCATGTGGATATGGAAGTGCATCATTAAGAGAAAGAATTTATTGCAATTTAAATAATGAAGATAATAAAATGAATGGAGTGTTAATATATACTGCTTCTGGTGACTCTGAAGGTAGCTTAGGTGGATTAGTTAGAGAAGGTGAGCCAGAAAATTTACAAAAAGTAATTGAACAGGCTTTAATCAAAGCTGAAGTATGTTCATATGATCCAGTTTGTTTAGATCATAAAAGTCAAGGTTTAAATGGAACAAATGCATCCGCATGTCATGCATGTTCATTTTTAGCTGAAACTTCATGTGAAGAGGCCAATCAGTTACTTGATCGAACAATGATAATAGGAGATGTAATCAAAAATATTCCTGGTTTTTTTGATGAGTTAATTTAAAACTAAGCTGCTTTAGATTTAGATTTATTACTTTTAAGAATATACTTCAAAACATTTAAACAAACTTTCTCCACAACCTTTATTGGAACAGCATTACCTGCCTGTCTATAAGCTTGAAGGTCTGACACTTTAAACTTAAAACTTTCAGGAAAACCCTGTAATCTAAATACTTCTCTAGGGGTTAGTTTTCTTGGATTTCTAGTTTTGCCTCTAAAAATTAGACATTCACTGCCATCTTTATAATAGCGAGATGAAATGGTCCTAGTATATCTATCCGAAGGTAAAGTAAGTTTAAACCCAAACCCTTTACCTTTTCTTCTATTTCTTAGTTTTCTTCTTTTATGACTTTTCCAAAGTAAATCAGAAATAATATATTTTTTATCTGGGTTTTTATCTAGAAAGTCCTTAACTTTAGTTTCTTTT
>MDTG01125506.1_pt1 | contig 10845 bp, 8 predicted proteins | sample 811421 | NCBI WGS metagenome assembly MDTG01 (sample SAMN05326645, study PRJNA326480) | marine metagenome | isolation source: seawater | place: Pacific Ocean: South East | collected 2011 | reverse complement strand
TGGTGGAGAGAAAGAAACAGGCGGAGGTCGTGAATCCGGCAGTGACGCTTGGAAGGCTTATATGCGGCGTCAAACTAACACGATCAACTGGGGTGATACCCTGCCTTTGGCGCAAGGCATATCTTTTGACATGGACTAATTTGACTATTGTGTGTGAAAAAGGTTACGGATTCAGTCCTTTTAAATCTTCTAACACAAATTCTCGGCCTTCGCGGATGAGCTGACCATCTAGATATACATCAGCACCTATACATACCAAATCCCAATGAATAGTACTGTTATTGCCATTGGGAGCTACCTCATAATCTTTACCTAGAGTTAAATGGTTTGAGCCGTAGATTTTTTCGTCAAATAATATGTCATACATAGGTGAAGAGATAACAGGATTTGTACCAAAACTGAATTCACCAAACCGTCTAGAACCTATATCAGTGTCTAAAATATCTCGGAGGGCATCATTATTGGAGGAGTCAAATTCAATCACTACCCCATTTTTGACTTCTAAAGTTATGAATTCAAATGGTTTACCTTGGTAGACGCTTGGAGCATAGGTAATGAAGCCTTGTACCGAGTCAATGATTGGGGAGCTAAATATTTCTCCATCTGGGATGTTATGTCTACCAAAACATGGTATCCAATTCTGCCCTTTTACTGACAGTACGATGTCTGTTCCTTCTCCTTTTAATTGAACCTGATCTGCTGCTCTTAGACGTTTCTCCAATGGTTTCATGGCTTTTTTAAGTTGACCATAATTGACTAGGCAAGCATCATAATAGAATTGAGTAAACTCATGGGTTGGTAATTTCGCATTCATTGCAAATGCTGGGGATGGATATCGCATAATACACCAGCGCGTATTATTAACCCGCTCATTAAAATGTACAGGTTTTAAAAAATGTTCTGAATAGGCCTTATTGGCATCTTTAGTGGCTCTAGATTGCTCGTAAATATTTTCAGACGCTCTAATACCAATAAATACATCCATTTGTTTCATCAACGGAAGCTGGTCAACCTTGGCCTGAATTTTCCAAAAATCTTCATTTCCTTGCTCAATCAATTCTCTTTGTATTTCAGTATCTATGATTTGGATAAAAGGATGTGCAGCTCGCTTTCGCACCCCTTCAATAAGTGCCCGGAGGAGATCAACCCCATTTAAGCCAATCAGCTCCACCATTACATGATCGTTGGCCTGTACTTCGGTACTATGGTCTAAAATTAAATCGGCGAGTTGGTAGTCGTAGGTTGATATCACAGGGCAAAGAGATTATGATTAGAGATATATTTATTTTTTCGAGTTTAGTGATCCAAATTTAATATATGGTCACATAAATCAAGTTCTTTCGGGTCATTTGATGCTAAAAAAAGTAGTGTTCCACTGATTCTGAGATCGGTTAAAAGATATTTTATAAGTTCCTTACCCAATGCATCTAAATTGGCACCGGGTTCGTCTAGAAAAAGTACGCTAGGATTACGGGATAACGCAATAGCTAGTTTGACTCTTTGTTGTTGTCCGGTAGATAAACGCTGATACCGGTATTCGGCTAAATCTTTTATCTGCATCTTGTCTAACCAATCGATAGGTGTAACTTGATTATCAGCTAGTGAAAGTTGACCAAATCCGCTCAATTTTTGCACAAAGTCTAAGTTTTCTTGTACCGTCAATTCGTCATAGAACTGAATATTTGGAGCAACAAATCCGATGGAACTCCTAAAATCCTCTCGCGTCATTTCTTGGTTCTTTCGGCTCCAGTTTATTTCTCCTGCATCAATACCTTGTAAAAAAGCAAGACATCGGAGTAGTGTAGATTTTCCACTTCCGTTAGCACCGGCAACTCCAAGTAAACCTGAGCGATGTTCGAAGCTTAGTTCGGAAAAAAGCCGGCGATGGGTATATTGTTTTCGAAGTTGTACTGCTTTGAGTTCAATCATTAAGCACGAGTTGTTTCACCACTAAAGAGACGTTATTTTTATAGTATACCAAAAATCCCATGCAAACGTGATGATAAAAATCTCCGAAAGTATCACCCGACAATTATCTGAGGAATGGAAATCTTTGCCTATTTCTATAAATGAGGCACAATTTAAGCATTTCGAATTCTGGCCGGTCTATTTACGCGAGCATATTTGGCTTCGAGTACAAGAGCACTTTAAAGCGTCAATGAGACTTACAAACGAACACTGGATTCAATGGGAACACGCGCAGCTAAGGCAAAAGTGGGAAGATTTTCTAGAGTTAGCTGTGCTAACAATCCAAGTTCCACGAGAAGATGTCATCAAACTGGGTCAAGACTTTGTTAATACTTGGGTGCCAATTTTGTTTGAGCCAAGTGAGTATTTGGTTCACTGGATATATGGTGATAAAGTAGAAATGCAGTTCAAACAAATTGAGGCACGATGCAATGAACTTCTTTTTTTTCCTGAACTTAAGAATCTTATACCTCTTTATCTTCATCGAAAAGATTTACAAGTATTGTCAAAAGTCAGAGCCTCTCAAATTATTCAGCAATTGCATACTAAATTGTTCAAAAAGTTCGATTGGGATCGGTGGGAACAAGAATTAGAGACTCTTTATCAAGTATGTTGTAGGGCAGATATTTCTTCAGACTGGTTAGTGATCTATTTTAATGATCGCGGGCTAAGAGAATGGTCGCAGCAGTTACCAGCAGCAGACAACCTCTCAGTGAATCAACTTCTTGATGTGTTGAAGTCACTGGTTAGACAAATAGAAGATAAACAAACAGAAGAAGAGAAAGAATCTATTGCACTGGTAGCCGAGGAAAAAAATGAGGAAGAAGACAGTCTCCATCCAGATTCTCTTGCATCTTTATATATGAAATCGGAATCAAATTCCTCTAAGAGGGTAGATTTTACAATTGATGAAAATAATCTTGTTGATGATGAAAGTCTCTTCAACCGTCCAATAAAAAAAGTCGATGCAGAAGAATCCAAGAATGCGCATCAAAGTAGTTCAATTTTCGAGGATAGCAGCATTTTTTCGGGAATAAACGAGCAGGATGCTCAAATGCCATGGCAGGTAGAAACAAAAGACGAGCCGCTGGATAAATCAATCCATAAAAAAGATGACGTTGAGCAGGAGAATCGATTGGCACAGGCGTTGAAAAAAAATCGAAAAAAATATATCAAAAAGCTTTTTAAGGGATCCAATGCAGATTATTTGGATGTATTAGAAACATTAGAGTCTAAGTTTATTTGGCCCAAAGTGGTCAGCTGTTTGCAAAAAGAGATCATTCCAAACTATGACATTGATATGACCACAAAAACGATGGTGCAGTTTACTGATGAGTTAGAAAAATATTTTAACGATTAAATGCTGAATTATGAATGAAAATGATACCAAACAACCTAAGTTGACAGCCGATCACATACAGCGCTTGCAGGATATGCGAGTGTTAAGTACACATGGGGGAGGTGAAAAAAGAATTCAGCGCCAACATGATCAAGGGAAATTGACAGCTAGGGAGCGACTGAATTTACTTTTGGACCCGAATTCATTTCATGAAATTGACGCTTTTGTGACCCACCGTTCATCTGCTTTTGGGTTGGAAGATCAAAAAATATTGGGAGATGGGGTAGTAACGGGTTCAGGAACCATAAATAGCCGGCCAGTCTATGTCTATAGTCAAGATTTCACGGTATTTGGAGGTTCATTATCGGAAACCCATGCCGAAAAAATATGTAAAATAATGGATTTAGCACTTAAAAATGGTTACCCCGTGATTGGGTTGAATGATTCGGGCGGCGCACGTATTCAAGAGGGGGTTTCAGCATTGGGCGGTTATGCAGAAGTTTTTTGGCGAAATAGTATGGCATCCGGTGTAATTCCTCAAATTTCTGCCATTATGGGCCCTTGCGCAGGTGGGGCTGTTTATTCTCCAGCGCTAACCGATTTTATCTTCATGGTTCAGGACAGTAGTTATATGTTTGTTACCGGCCCAAATGTCGTTAAAACAGTTACTCATGAGGAGGTAAGTTCAGAAAACTTAGGCGGGGCTTCTATTCATACTCAGAAATCAGGGGTAGCTCATTTTGCCACACCTAATGATAATGTTTGTCTAACTGATATCCGCAGATTAATGGATTATTTACCCTCCAATTGCGAGGAGAAGCCACCTCGTTACGATTCCAGTGATCCAGATGCTCAAAAAGTAGCTGCTTTGGATACCTTAGTTCCAGGAAACCCTAATAAACCTTACGACATTAAAGATGTTATTGAGGGCCTAGTGGATGCTAAGAGCTTTTATGAAGTGCAGCCCGATTATGCTGAGAATATGGTTACGGGTTTTGCCAGACTGGATGGAGCAAGTATTGGGATAGTAGCGAACCAACCACTCGTGATGGCAGGAGTACTGTGCATTGACTCATCATTAAAGGCTGCACGATTTGTTCGTTTTTGTGATGCGTTTAATATTCCATTATTGGTCGTGGTGGATGTGCCAGGATTTCTACCGGGAACCGATCAGGAATGGGGTGGTATTATTAAACATGGTGCAAAATTACTTTATGCATTATGTGAGGCAACGGTGCCAAAATGTACGATTATCACGCGAAAAGCTTATGGAGGTGCGTATGATGTGATGAATTCAAAGCACATAAGAGCTGACTATAATTTAGCCTGGCCTACCGCTGAAATTGCAGTCATGGGAACCAAAGGTGCAGTAGAGATAATTTTCAGGGAAGAAATTGCGGCTTCAGATGATCCCGAAGTTGAACAGGCTGAATTGGAACGGCAATATGCTGAGGAATTTGCCCACCCATATAAAGCTGCAGCAAGGGGATTTATTGATGAAGTAGTACTGCCTTCGGAGACGCGGGCGCGATTGATTCACGCTTTCAAAATGAGTGAGAATAAGGTAGATAGGGTGCCTAGAAAAAAACATGACAATCTACCTCTTTAGTTAGCAGAATCTTCGTATTATATATGCTATTTAATCGTGATAATCCAATCTGTAATCTAGGATTACTATGTGTTAAAAATGGTATCGAGTTAATCTACTAACTGAATAAATGCAACAAGATCTTCGAAATATCGCCATAATTGCACACGTAGATCATGGCAAAACGACACTTTTGGATCAAATATTAAAACAGTGCGGTACATTCCAAGCTCACCAAGAGGTTGATGATCGAGTTATGGATTCTGGTGATCTTGAAAAGGAACGCGGAATCACTATTTCGTCCAAAAATACAGCCGTGTCTTGGAAAGATACTAAAATTAATATCGTAGATACGCCGGGACATGCCGATTTCGGGGGTGAGGTTGAGCGGATTTTAAAGATGGTAAACGGGGTTATCTTATTAGTAGATGCTGCAGAAGGCCCGCTACCACAAACCAAATTTGTGCTCAGAAAATCTCTAAGCCTAGGGTATAAACCTATCGTATTAATTAACAAGATTGACCGAAAGGATGCACGGCCAGACGATGTACTTAATGAAATATTTGACCTCTTTGTGGTGCTTGATGCTACTGATGAACAGTTAGAATTCCCGGTACTTTATGCGGTTGCAAAAGAGGGGATTGCGGGGAGGGAACTCGATAGTATAGACGAGAATTTATCGAGTTTGATGAATTTAATAATTGAACATGTGCCCCCGCCAGAACAGCCTATGGATGTCCCGTTCAAGATGCTTATAAGTAGCATAGATTGGAATGACTATGTGGGCCGGATTGCAGTAGGTCGTATCGAGCAAGGTGTTGTGAAAGTAAATCAGGATCTCTCGTTAGTAAAAGGTAACGGTAAGGTTAAAAGTAAAGGCCGGGTGACCAAACTATTTTCTTTTAGTGGCCTGAAGCGCGAACCGGTAGAAGAGGCGATCGCAGGTGATATTGTGGCTATAGCCGGATATGAGGGTGTTCATATCGGTGACACCTTAGCCGATTCCTCCGATAAGGAGCCCTTATCATATATTGACTTAGACAAGCCAACCATTGCAATGTATTTCAGAGTGAATAATTCCCCATTTGCAGGCTTAGAAGGCAGGTATGTTACATCTAATCAAATTAAAGATCGCTTAGAAAAAGAAGTTCGAACAAATGTGGCGATGCAACTGGGGTTTACAGATAGTCCTGATGTTTTTAAGGTATCTGGCAGAGGTGAATTGCAAATGGCTATATTAATTGAAACAATGCGTCGTGAAGGATACGAGTTCGCTGTATCACGGCCAGAGGTACTCTTCCAAGATATAGATGGTATTCTACATGAACCGGTCGAAGAAGTGGTAGTTGATGTGCACACAGACTACTCCAATCGGGTTATAGACAACTTGCAAAAACGAAAAGGCACTATGCAAGGAATGAGCCAAGAAGGAGAAAATAATAGAATTGGATTTAGAGTGCCATCCAGAGGACTCATTGGATTTCGGGGCGAATTACTTACTGAAACCCGCGGTACTGGAATCATGCATCAACAATTCGATACTTATGAGCCTTTTGCCGGGGAAATACAAAGAAGAAGTAGAGGCGCATTAATTGCTCTAGAAAAAGGTGAGACAACCAATTATTCTTTGGAGGGTATTCAAGATCGAGGTACTTTTTTCGTGGAAGCGGGTAAGCCAGTATATATGGGAATGGTTATAGGAATAAATAACCGAGCAGCTGATATGGTTGTGAATGTGGTAAAAAAGAAAAACTTGACCAATCACCGGGCTACTCAAACTGCTGACGCCGTTAAAGTATCACAAGCTAAAAAAATGAGCCTTGAGGAATGCATTGAGTTTCTTGAGGAAGATGAATGGCTAGAGGTAACTCCTAAAAGTCTGCGAATACGAAAACGCGTCTTAGACCACACTGAACGTAAGAGAGAAGAAAAGAAAAAGCAGAATTAAAGCTTATTATCTCGCTGCTGTACTATTTCAACTACTTACAGCTATCTTATAAATTGAGAATTTTAAGTAATGCTAGACTAAGTTTATTGTGTTAGCGAAGGTAATGTGTAGCAAATTTATCAGCTTCCGAAGCTCATTGAACTAAAAGTAATGTGTTAAGTTTTTAATTAAGTAAAATTAAAATAATTAGTTATCTAAAATAATTGTCTAAAAAAAATAGATTAAATATCTAATTGCTTATTGTCTAATATTCTTCAAACACTATTCAAATCAATAACTTAAATAAAAAATTATAAATCCAAACCGCAATTTATCCCTTAAGATTTGCTTGAATATTGAGATATTCTCATTTCACATATATTGCTCATTGTTTTTATGCTAAACCATAAAATTGGTTTTTTTCGCGATAATAAGATTCAAAGAATTGCTTTAATTCAAAATGTTCCTGTTTTGAAAGTAAAGAATCCTTCCGCATTAATTCTCTCGCTTGGTTTTTTGCTATTCCCAATAGGTCTTGATCCTGGATAATATCTGCAAATTTAAAATCAGGTAATCCGCTTTGCTTAGTCCCTAGAAAGTCCCCTGGCCCTCTAAGTTTTAAATCTACTTCGGCTATTTCAAAGCCATCTGTTGTCCGTTCCATAGTTTTAAGCCGAACGGCACCTGATTTACTAACTGCATGATCAGGAATTAAAATACAATAGCTCTGTCGACTCCCGCGGCCAATTCTTCCACGAAGCTGATGCAACTGAGAAAGACCAAAGCGTTCGGCATGTTCTATGATCATGACGGAAGCATTGGGCACATCCACTCCTACTTCGATTACAGTAGTTGAAACTAAAATATCAATCTCACCTTTAGTAAATGATTGCATTATGGCATCCTTTTCCTCACTTGAAATACGTCCATGCAATAAGGCTACCCGAGCAGATGGAAAGCGCTGAGATATCTGCTGAAAACCGGCAGTTGCGTCCTTTAAGTCAAGGACCTCAGATTCTTCAATTAATGGATAAATAATATATATCTGTCCGCCATCAGATATTTCTTGTTCTACAAAGTGGTAGACATCAGTTCGTTTTTTTTCCGAGCGAATTGCAGTTCTGATAGCTTTTCGTCCCTTAGGCAAGCCCTTTATCAAAGAAATATCCAAGTCGGCGTACAATGACATGGCAAGTGATCGAGGTATAGGTGTTGCACTCATGACTAACATGTGCGGATTATTAGCTTTTTGCAATAATGCGGCTCGTTGTTGAACCCCAAATCGGTGTTGCTCATCTATCACGACCATACCTAATTTATGAAAATTAACACCCTTTTGTATGACTGCGTGAGTTCCAACTATGATATTACATGTTCCACCCTCTATATCTGTGAGTATTTCGCGTCGCAGTCCTGTTTTTTGCCCACCAATTAAAAGTCTGATAGAAATGTCAAGTTTGGAAAAAGCCTTTCTTAGGCTTGCAAAATGTTGCTCTGCGAGGATTTCGGTTGGAGCAACTAGGGCCCCTTGGTATCCATTATCCACCGCCATAAGAAGCGCTCCCATGGCTACTACGGTTTTACCCGCACCTACATCACCCTGAATAAGTCTATTCATTTGTTGCCCAGATCGTACATCATCCTGTATGTTTTTCAATGCTGATTTTTGTCCAGAAGTTAACTCAAAAGGGAGCACCTGATCGAAATAAAGCCGTGTATTGGGGGTATTGTTTGTTAATCTAGGCCCTGCTTTGGATGTTCTACGCTCGCCGTGAATACGCTCCATGCTTAGTTGAAATAAGAAAAATTCTTCAAATTTAAATCTTCTGAGTGCCTGCTTATGAGCTTCGTGGGAACTAGGGGTATGTATGGCTCTAATTGCATCTGTACGATTAGGAAAGCTATAAGTGCTACGAATATACTCCGGTATAAATTCAGGGATCAAGCTACAAAGGGAGGAGTGGTTCAATAACTGAGTTATCCATTTTTGAATAATACTGTTATATAATCGTGCTTTGTGGAAATGCTGTCCACTTGGATAAATAGCTACTATAGTTGAGAAATTAGCTAAATCACTCACTTCACCTAAATCATCTGTTTCCGGATGAGCCATAGATAGATGACGCCCAAATTGCTTTACCGTCCCAAAAAGAGCAATTTTTTGACCTATTTTAAACCTCTTTTTTATATAATATCCCCCTTTGAACCAAATTGCTTTGATTCCGCCTGTTTCATCTTTTATTACTATTTCAAGGCGCTTCCTTGCTTTAAACCCTAGTTCATTTATCTGAGAAATAGTCCCGGCTATTGTTACTTCTTCACCAATACCTCGGAGTTGGCCAATCTTTTGAACATTAGTTCTATCCAAATAGCGCCGTGGAAAGAAAAAAAGTAAATCCTGCGCGTCATGAATCCCTTCTTTTGCAAGAGCATTCAGTTTAATTGAGCTAATTCCTATAAGTTCAGTTATTTTCAAGTGATATAGTGTTATATATCTGTATTATACAATTTAATGGAGTTAATGCGAATCGACTTGAAAATATAGCGGTATTTGTACTCAATTTTTTTTGATTACTTCTTTTTATTTGTTTTGTCGTTGGACTTATACTTTTTGTTGTTGTATATTTTAAAGCTTTTGAATTGGTGAGAAAACTCATCACTTGCATTAACTAAAACTATTTGAATAGTGCCAACGATACAACAACTTATTAGAAAAGGTAGAAAAACCAATAAACGCAAGACCACAGCTCCTGCTATGCAAAGCTGTCCTCAAAAGCGTGGAGTATGTACACGAGTATATACAACAACACCAAAGAAACCAAATTCCGCATTACGTAAAGTAGCAAGGGTACGTCTTACAAATGGTATCGAAGTTACTGCTTATATACCGGGAGAAGGACACAACTTGCAAGAGCATAGTATTGTATTAATACGTGGAGGCCGTGTTAAAGATCTCCCTGGAGTCCGTTATCACATTATCCGCGGTACTCTCGATACTGCTGGTGTAGAAGGCCGTACCCAGAGTAGAAGTCTGTACGGAACAAAAAGACCAAAAGCAAAATCATAAGTCTAGTTTAATCTATTATGCGAAGAAGAAAAGCAGAGAAAAGGGATGTACAACCGGATCCCATATTTGACGATAAGCTAATTACACGATTTGTAAATAATTTGATGCGTGATGGGAAGAAAAGTGTTGCTAGAAAAATTGTTTACCAAGCTTTTGAAATCATCGAAGAACGCACAGGTGAAACAGGAGTGGAAGTTTTTCGTTCTGCTTTGCAGAATTCAACTCCTGTAGTAGAAGTGAAATCTCGACGAGTTGGTGGCGCAACCTACCAGGTCCCTGTAGAAGTTCGGCAAGATCGTGGTACTGCACTAGGAATGCGTTGGCTTATAAAAGCTGCGCGCTCAAGAAACGATAAATCTATGTCTTTGCGTCTATCGAGAGAACTTATTGATGCCTCTAAAAATGAAGGTGGTGCGGTTCGTAAAAAAGACGAAACTCACCGTATGGCAGAAGCAAACAAAGCTTTTGCTCATTTCAGATTCTAATTACGCCCAAAATACTATTAACTTCATCATGTCTGACACTACAACAATGGATCCAAAAGTACTTGACCAAATGCGTCGTACCCGTAATATTGGGATCATGGCTCATATTGATGCTGGTAAAACTACGGTAACAGAGCGTATTCTTTTTTACACCGGTAGGAGTCACCGTATTGGAGAGGTGCACGATGGCGCGGCTACCATGGACTGGATGGAACAAGAGCAGGAGCGAGGTATTACCATCACTTCTGCGGCCACTCACTGCATCTGGGAAGATCACCGTATCAACATCATTGATACTCCTGGTCACGTTGACTTTACGGTAGAAGTAGAGCGATCACTTCGAGTATTAGATGGAGCAGTGTTTGTGCTTTGTTCGGTAGGTGCTGTTCAGCCTCAGTCAGAAACAGTATGGCGTCAAGCAACAAAATATAAAGTTCCATGTATGGCTTTTGTAAATAAAATGGATCGAAC
>MDTG01069415.1_pt1 | contig 10847 bp, 13 predicted proteins | sample 811421 | NCBI WGS metagenome assembly MDTG01 (sample SAMN05326645, study PRJNA326480) | marine metagenome | isolation source: seawater | place: Pacific Ocean: South East | collected 2011 | reverse complement strand
TGCTACGGTTGTGACCTTTGTGATGATGCCTGTCCTGTGCGATTGTTCAATGCTGGAGACAAACTCAACATCATTTACAACTCTTGGAACAACGAGGATGATGGCGTACCTCTGTATTCGTGTCTGACTTGTTCCGCCTGTACCAACGCATGCCCGCAGTTGGTCGACTACGATTCCTATGTCGACATGCGAAGAGCGCTCATTGTGGGAGGCCCCCCTGCTTCAAATATTCCTCACACCGTATTGCAGGCAGTTCTCGCTGCTGAAGCCGAAGCAGAGCGAGATGCTGATTTCTTTTCCATTGAAGAATATCCAATCGATTCCAGTATCGGTTACTATCCTGGATGTGTCGACTACCTAGACCAAGAAATGATTTTCAGCCACGTCAATGAAGGCGAGATGAACCTCGGAGATGCTACTACCTCAGCCTTCACACTGTTTGAAGAAATGGAAAAAGATGTATCATACCTTGGACGAGATTTCCTCAAATGCTGTGGCCACGATCAGAAGTGGCAAGGTATGGATGAAGTCTTTGAAAAGTTGAAGGCCTACAACCAAAAGAAAATTCAGGCCAGCGGCATTGACACTTTGGTCTCAAGTTGTGCAGAGTGTTTCCGCACCTTCGCCAAGGATTACGAGCTTGAAGGAATCAAGGTCATGCATACCACTGAGTTCCTGATTGAGAATGGTTTTGATATGAACCTCAAGACTGAGGAAGATGTGACTGTGACATACCATGACCCATGTCGCTTGGGACGTCAAATGGAGATCTACGATGAGCCAAGGAATCTGGTAAGTGCTGTTGATGGTGTAGACTTGGTCGAAATGGAGCATCATGGTGAAGATGCACTTTGTTGTGGAGTTTCCAGTATGATGTCCTGCAACGAAGATAGTCGCGCTTTGCGTGTCCAAAGATTCGATGAGGTTCGTGCAACAGGTGCGGATATCATGCTCACATCCTGTCCAAAATGTGTATCTCACTTTGAGTGTCTCAAGTTCGAAGGCGACCCTAAGCATGACTTCGAGATTCTCGATGTTGTGTCATTCCTTGCCCGACAAGTCGAGGCTAAGAAGCAGGCGTGAGACAATTGGTCAAGATTGACCGAGATTGGATTTATGGATTCATGATTGGCCCCGTTGCGACTTTGACTGTAGCTGTTGGCTTGTCATGGAAAGCGGCTTGGATTGGGATGGTCTGTGACCTGATTATCGGTTTCTTCCTAATCCTCGTTGCCATGGGATATGACAGGCCCAACATGGCCAAGGGAACGCTGACTGGGTTCTGTGTAGCGTTTGCAATTTCGATTCATCCGCTATGGTTGACATTCTTTGCTTAGGAAGATTTGAGAAGCACCATGTACACGCAATATCCATGACGACTCGTGCTGAGTTGGATGCTAGGCGGCGCAACGAAGCCGCACGTATCCGACTAGCACTGAATTCAATGCGCACCGAAGCCCGTGAGAAGGTGAAAGGAGGACCTGGAACTGTGGCCTTCGTCAAGGAAGACTTGTGCATTGGTTGTGATCAATGCACACTCGTTTGTGATGATGATGCCATCGAATTGTACGATACACCTCTAGCCAGCCCAATCCTAAACATCGATGTTAATCGAAAAGCAAAGGTATTGAGGGACCCTTGTACAGGTTGTAGACTCTGTGTTTTGGCGTGCCCAACCGACGCGATAATCATGATTGACCGTTGACAATGTTTGATTAAGAAAAATGTGGAGATAGTAATATGGCAGATGACAATCCAATTCGATTTGGTGCAGAATTTGGGCCAGAATCAATGTCTGGAACCACGAAAGGTGTCGGATTGGCCACATTCAAGCGCTTGGTTTGGATTTCAAACCTCGGTGGACTCCTGTTGGTTGCCATTGCATTAGAAATGGCAATCGCATACCAAATGTTCTGGTGGGCACTTGTGGTCGGGATTGCTGGAGTTCTGGTAGCACTGTTCCCCTCAAATTATGAAATCATGGGGATGGATGAACCACCCGAAATGACCAGTGATGAATTAGAGTGAGGCCGATTCAATCGCGATGCCAAGCATGGCGATCTCCGCGACGAGCATGTGCCAATGATTACGTCTTGATTCCATAGCGACATCATCAATTTCATGTGGATGGATAAATACTGAAGAAGGACTGTTGAGATTGGACATTTCTCCTTTCTTGGCATTCGCCCGATAAAACCAGCCACCGACACGTCCATTCGCACAATAGGCAACTGGTTCGACGACCATTCCGTCCCAAGAAAGTGCACTTGGAACCCCTTCTTGCAACAGGAAATCCTCTGCTTCCGCTCCCCCTTTTCCATAGGTGAGCTTGCGCAATTTACGATTCGATAATTCAAGTAATTCCTCTCCAGAGGTGATCTCAATGATACCCAAACCGAAGGTACCAGAGTCGTTTTTGACGAAAATAGTAGGCGTGCCTGAAATTCCATATTGGTCGTATTTTCTTTGTAGACCGGCCAAGAACTCATCGGCTTCAGCAGCCAATAGTATTCGACAGGTATCTTTGTCCAAACACTTTCCTTCAGAGACAAACCATTGTGTGGACAATAGCCAAGGGTCTATTTCAAGCAATTCTGATATTTCGTCGATCAGTGGTTGAATCGCCCTGAAGTGTGCTGATTTTCGACGCTGATACCAACCCATTTTTGGTGATGGTAAGATGGGGACGCCAAGGTCAGGGAGTGGCCCATCTGTGAGATCATTGTTGAGTAGAATCAAGTCAGGAATCGCGCCTCCAATGTTTACTGGATTGTTACCATTGTGCTCGAGAATACCTACAGTCACAGCATATCCTTCATTTTCCAAGATTGACGATAATGATGCCAAATGTGAATCATAGGCAGGGTTACGGGTGTGAGCCTCGGGCCAAATATGTACATGTTTTATGTCACCAATAGCCGAGCGGAAATGTTGACCAATGTCGCCATCTTGTAAATTGTTGAATCCTGCAGGATATTGATTGGCATCGACGACTGCAACTTTCCAATTGGCATCACGAATATCGACTGAACCATAAATTGGCATTTCAAGTCGAGTTCTTTTTTCAGCAAACCATTCTTTGATTTCATCTTCTTTCTCGACAATTTTTTCTTCGAGTTCTGCAAGTAAATCTGGACCGGCATACGACATTATCCCACATCCTCTAACAACGTCATCAAATCCTTCCCATCGCGACCGAGACCACCGTCCGTAATGTGCATTGAACGGAACAATCGCAACCCTAACGAGATTTCAGGCTGCCCCTTGAACATCCCTGATAATTCAGGAATGTCATTTGCATACTCTAATGCATGCCCATGTAATTCAGTTAACAAATTGTCAATCATGGTCGGAGAAGTTGCGCGTCCTGCAGGCATTTTGGGGCGGGTCACAATTTCCTTTGGCAATCTAGTCAAATTTGCAGCAGCACGCAAAGCAGCTTTTTCAGTATGATTTGGTAATTTCCAAGTCATTGGAAGCATTGAGGATGCTCGAACATGAGATCGCCCTAGGAATGGGACACGAACTTCCAATCCATGTGCCATGCTATGTCGATCGACCAAACGCAACTGAAAATTCGTCAATTGCCCGTGATTCACTTCGTAATCCAGTGTGGATTGTAAATCTGAAAATGCCGTACTAGGATTGTGTTCACCACGCCAACCAGATTTGTCAATGAATCCTTCTCGTAATCGATTTGAGAAAGGATGTCCACAGGCATCAAGTCTTGAATGAATTAAGCTCTGGTGGCTTTCTAAGTCTCTGTACCTCGGGTATCCAGCGTGTAATTCATCTGCACCCTGCCCACACAATCCCACCTTGACAGATTTTGACATGGTGGAAAAAAGTGGTTGGAAAAATAAGACTGTGACATCCAAGTCTTCTCCATGCCAAGATAAATTTGGCAGAGATTTGTCAAATGCATTGTCTTCAAGAACGTATTGATGATGTTCTAAATCTAAAGCTTGACACACCAATTCAGCAGCTTTCCAATCTGGATTATCTTCAGATTCTGCAACGGTCCAACATGCTGGCAATGGGTAACCAGTTCGCCGAGAAGCTTCGTCAGATATTGCAGCAACCATGGCTGAATCCAATCCTCCACTAAGAACAATCCCTAGTGGGACGTCAGACATCAACCGGTCAGCGACCGAACTGGTCAATGACTCGAGAAGATTAGAGGCGTCTTCAACTGGATCCCATGAGTGATCTGGATTGGAACGAAATTGACTTGTCCATCGCTTGCTGTGTAGTAATGTTGCACCTGATTCAGATAATGACCAAGTTTCGATTGTGCCGGGCTCAACGGAATGAACGTTCTCAAACAATGTAGTTTCATCCAATGGATACTCAAACGCAATACGGGCAACTAGGGCATTCAAATCGATTGAAGGTGTATATCGGGGATACACTCGAAGTGATTTGGCTTCAGAACCAAATAGCAGGTTTCCATCTGAGGTTTGGGTACGCACCAAGGGTTTGACACCCAATCTGTCTCGACAAAGAATCAGTACACTACGTTTCGTATCCCATAGAGCAAATGACCAGATACCATCCAATCGTTGAACCCAAGTCACATCATCTTGCCTAGCAGCATAAGTTGCAAGAATCGATTCTCCATCCCCTTTTGTTCGGAATGGGTATCCTCGCTCTTCGTTGCGAATGCGATTATGATTGTATATTTCTCCATTCATCACCAATACATAGCCATTGTCGGAATGCAATGGTTGAGTAGAACCTGCAACATCCACAATGGATAATCGAGTATGACCCAACCCGATGCCACCATATTTACATGATTCCGACCATGATTGAATACCATCTGGCCCACGATGATTCAGCATAGATGCCATTGAGTGTGCAAGTGCAGAATCATCCCCATTGGGACCGAAGATACCGGTAATACCGCACATGAACTACGCCAAACGTCAACGCATTTCAAGGCGTGGTCTGTCCCTGTTGGATTACGTGTAGAGGAACATGGTTACAGCCAAAGCAGCCATCGAAAACAGGTACGCGAAAATGTAGAGCCCTTGACCAGGTGCTTTGTCACCCAGAGGTGCATCAAAATCGGCTGTCATGGTCGTGCCACCTGAATTCGCTTTGTAAACGTAGCGCGTCGAAGAGATGCATTACAGGAATGGTGCCATCAAAATCGTCACCGCCAATGGAATGAGAACCATGGTTCCATTGTCATCAATCCATCGAAGTTTTGGCCATTCTGCCGCAGTGGTCAGTGGACCCATCAAAATCGCCATCCAGTAGGGTGTCCCCAAGAAATAACCGCAGCCAAGCCAGGTTGCGCCACAAACGATAGTCCCGATTGCAAACACTGTGCGATCATCGAGTCCCTTACGACGTGCCTCGCCCATTGCAGGATCCCCAAATGTCAAACACAACACAATCGGGATGGTCAACCAACCCTCATGGGCATCTATCCCACCTGACCATCCGTGCAATGCCACAAAGGTCACAGAAATTGAAAGAGAACCCCATGCCAGGGCACTAATCTGATTCTTCTCATATTCCCGTTGACCAAAAATCAGAATCCCAAATCGAATACGAACCATTTCGAAGACGAGGAGGGAAATTCCAACTGCTGATACAAATTGAATCGGTTCTATGGAAAGGATCTCTCCGATTCCTTCACCATGCACATAGTATATCCACGGAATTAAAGCCATGGAAATATGAAAAAAACGCCGAAAAATATGCCCGCCTGTGCCACCAACGCTGTGTTTGACATGGTCACCGTCATACTGTATCTCTTGATCTGCATCGAACTCTACTTCGGACATGTTTGAACCTCAATTGAGAAGCTGGAGGGCCTCTTCAGTGGTGTAACGCCCGTCACAAAGGCCCTTGAGTACATCGGTGAAATTTGGATGAGAGAGTATCAATTCCTGATGTGCTGCCAATAGTCGTTCTCGAACTTTGGCAATCGCAGGTCCACGGGCTACGGCCATATTTTCAATCGTGTCAATAAGATCCGATACACCCTCTCCGGTTTCAGCAGAACATAGCACAACTGGTGCCGAATCTTCAGTAGAAAAATTGAGTGATAAACGGATTTCATCGGCTACACGGTCAGCTCCCTCCAAGTCACATTTGTTCACGGCAATGACATCGGCCAATTCGAGAATCCCGGCCTTTTCTGCTTGGATCACATCACCTCTTGCGGGTCCTTCAACCAACAAGATTCGGTCCGCAACAGCAACCACTCGGATTTCGGATTGCCCGGCCCCAACAGTTTCGATGATGACCTTGGTCCAACCCTGCTCAATCAGCAAATCGACCATTCGATTCAAGTGAGAAGGCACCCCCCCTGGCAAATTTCTTGTTGCTATAGATCGGAAGAATACACTCTCCCCATCATCGACCGATGACATTCGCATTCGGTCACCAAGTAAGGCCCCCCCGGTGATTGGGGAAGAGGGGTCGACTGCCAAAATAGCAACTCTTTCTCCAATATCGAGCCATTTCTGAACAATATGGTCAACTAAACATGATTTGCCGACCCCTGGAGCACCGGTGACGCCAAGTACACACCATGGTTCACTGGGCCGTTCAGCAGACACAATTGATTCGGGGTTAGACAATGCCCGAGCTAGCTCGCGCCGATTCATGTTCACACCTCCAGATTTTCAAGAAACTGAATCATCTCATTCGAAGTAGTTCCCGGTCCAAAGATTGCTGAAACACCCGCCTCATATAACGCCGGTCGATCTCGCTCTGGGATGATACCACCACCAAATACAACCACCTCATCAAGTCCAGCCTCACGAAGTAATTCACAGACCTTAGGGAAAAGAAAACCATGAGCGCCCGACAATGAAGATAGACCCAGTACTTGAGCGTCTTCATCCATCGTAATACGTACAATTTGCTCAGGTGTACGACGTAAGCCGGTGTAGATGACTTCGTGACCAGCATCTCTGAGAGCTCTGGCAACGACTTTAGCGCCACGGTCGTGACCATCCAAGCCGGGCTTGGCGATTACGATGCGCAATGGGGCGGGCATGTTCTTCTCGACCCGGGATTTCGATTTGAACCCCTCGTATGGCAAAAACAGCCCCCATAGGGGGCTATCTTCATGGGCGGCTTGTGACAAGGAGGTGTTTGAGGGCGATGAGAGCAGCAGATGAACGACTCGACGAATTGCGTCGTAGAAAGGCCCAATCCGAAGCTGGAGGTGGCTCTCAACGCATCGATGCACAACACAATCGAGGGAAATTAACCGCTAGAGAACGGTTGGAATTGTTACTTGATGAAGGTACGTTCCAAGAAGTGGATGCTTTGGTCGAGCACCGTTGCACCGATTTTGGTATGGAAGGGAATATCATTCCTGGAGATGGTGTGGTCTGTGGACATGGGACCATTGATGGAAAAACCGTACACTGCTTTGCACAGGACTTTACCGTCTATGGTGGAAGTTTGGGTGAGATGCATGGGCTCAAAATCTGCAAGATTCTCGATATGGCAATGAAATCTGGAACTCCTGTAATTGGTTTGAATGATTCTGGTGGCGCCCGAATTCAGGAAGGGGTTGCCAGCTTAGGATCATATGCAGAGATTTTCTTCCGCAATGTAAGAGCCAGTGGAGTCATCCCCCAAATCAGTGTGATTATGGGACCATGTGCAGGTGGAGCAGTATACAGTCCAGCCATCACAGACTTCGTCATCATGGTGGACCAAACATCACACATGTTCATCACTGGACCCGAGGTCATCAAGACGGTGACCAATGAGGAAGTTTCCTTCGAGGATTTGGGTGGCGCTATGACCCATGGGAGCAAGTCAGGAGTCACTCACTTCACTGCATCAACTGATGAAGATGCCATCGATTTAACGCGAGAATTGATTGGACTACTCCCCTCAAACAACCTTTCGGGAACCCCTTTGAAAAATACAGGTGATTCTGCGACAAGGTTGTGTGAATCGTTGGACTCTATTGTCCCAGAAGATCCAAACAAGCCCTATGACGTGAATGATGTGATCTCTGAAATTCTTGACTCTGGAGCATTCCTTGAGGTCCAATCAAGCTTTGCAGCGAATATTGTTGTTGGGTTTGGTCGATTAAATGGTTCAACCATTGGGGTTGTGGCCAATCAACCCAAGGTGCTGGCCGGTTGCCTCGATATTGATGCATCCACCAAAGCCGCTCGATTTGTGCGATTCTGTGACGCATTTGGAATTCCTTTGGTCACTTTGGTCGATGTGCCTGGTTTCCTTCCGGGTGCCAATCAAGAATGGGGGGGAATCATTCGACATGGTGCAAAATTACTCTACGCATATTCTGAAGCCACCGTCCCGAAGATGACTGTGATCATGCGCAAGGCCTACGGTGGTGCCTACGATGTAATGTGTTCCAAGCACATTCGTGCTGATTACAATGTAGCATGGCCCTCTGCAGAGTTGGCTGTAATGGGTGCTGATGGAGCCGTTCAAATCATTCACCGTAGAAGAATCCACGCTGCCGGGAATCCAGAAGAAGAGCGCCAACGCCTGGTGGATGAATATACTGAAAGATTTGCAAATCCTTACCAAGCCGCTGCCATGGGTTATATCGATGATGTAATCGAACCTAGTGATACACGCAACCGCTTGGTGAAGGCCCTATCCATGCTTCTTGACAAAGAAGAAACCCGGCCTGCAAGAAAACATGGAAACATCCCCCTTTGAGGTAGAAATATGACTGCAGAATCATATGCAAAATCGCTTGAAGGGGTATTGAAATTAGCTCGCGAAAGCGAACCTGAGGACCCACATAAAGCAGATTTTTCTGATCGTGACGAGTTGTTACGAGCCGTTGCCTTGATTGCCGTATTATCTATGGATAATGTGACCGATGAGAGGGGCAAACAGGGTAGACAATTGGGTGCGGCTTGGAGCCAAGATCATCGGCGAACACGAATGGGAGCAAACAATGTGTTGGAACATCGTCGTAAGCGATCTACTTGGAGGTGAGACGATGGGAGAAATTCGCAAGGTAATCATCGATGGTGAAGAGTTTGAAGTTGAGATTGAAGTCGATGGAGAACAATACTGCGCTACCATCGAAGGACGTACATTCGAATTTACCATTCCTGAATCCAAGGGTGCCGCACCACGCAAGCGAGGAAGTGGTGGAGGACGGAAACGCAGTGGGACAGTCAGTGCAAGTATGCCTGGTAAAGTAGTCACTGTCGAAGTCAGTGTAGGCGATTTTGTCGAAGAAGGTCAAACCATTCTGATACTGGAGGCAATGAAAATGCAAAATGAAGTTGCTGCACCCATTTCAGGAACCGTGAGTGAAGTCCATTGTGAAGATGGAATGAATGTTGAAGCAAATATCCCCCTGGTAGTCATTACACCTCCGGTGCAGGACGAGGATTGAATAGGAAGGAAGTGTAGGCATGTCTGTGAATCCAATGCCACGCTGCGATTACCCAGGTTGTGATGAGGATGGAACTACCACCTCTCGACTTTCTCCTGAGGGATATTTGGTCGCCACCGGTAAGAAAGCCTACTCATTTCACGAAGCGTACAGGCGATTCCATTATTGCGCAAAATGCCATTCAAACTTGATGGCCAATGTATGGAACCGTGTGCGAACACCGGATGACAAGGACGATGATCACGTCGCACCCACAGCCATCTAGGTGATTTTTTGCAATGCGTGAGCACTGTTTGGAATCAAAGAACGCCCTGAGCAGTCATCGCTTCTGCAACCTTAAGGAATCCAGCGATGTTTGCTCCAGCCACATAATTGCCTGGCATGCCATACTTCTCAGCGGTTTCATACGCATTCTGATGAATCTTTACCATGATACTCTCCAACTCATCATCGACTCGCTCACGAGTCCAACTCATTCGCAAACTGTTCTGACTCATTTCAAGACCGGACGTCGCGACCCCACCAGCATTGCTGGCCTTTCCGGGAGCAAAAAGAAGACCATTCTTCTGGAAAATTTCTACCGCTCCAGGTGTACATGGCATGTTGGCACCTTCTGCAACTGCAGTACATCCGCCATCGACAAGAGCCTGTGCCTCGTCTGTATTCAACTCATTTTGAGTGGCACATGGCAGTGCGACATCAACAGGTACGGACCACAGGCCATTAACCGAAGGATCTGGTTGAGACTTGGTGAACGTGACACCATCGAAGTGATCTGCATATTCACTGATTCTACCACGACGATTGTTCTTCAAATCCATAATCCAAGCCAACTTTTCACGGTCGATTCCCGTGGGGTCATGAACCCAACCACTAGAATCACTCATGGTCACAGGTTTTCCGCCGAGATCTAGAACCTTCTCACAAGCAAATTGCGCTACATTTCCCGATCCACTGATGGACACAGTCGCACCGTTGAATGATTTTCCTTTTGTCGCAAGCATCTCGCGCGCGAAGTAGACTAAGCCATATCCCGTTGCTTCCGGCCGAATGAGTGAACCTCCGTAGGAGCGACCTTTTCCTGTCAAAACACCGCTTTCGAAGTCATTTCGGAGGCGCTTGTACATTCCGAACATGTAGCCGATTTCGCGACCACCCACGCCAATATCACCGGCAGGAACATCGAGATTGTGCCCGATATGTCGCCATAACTCCATCATGAATGCTTGACAGAAACGCATAACTTCGCCATCTGATTTACCCTTGGGGTCAAAGTCGGAACCACCTTTCCCACCACCCATAGGTAGAGTAGTCAAGCTATTTTTGAAAATCTGTTCAAACGCCAAGAACTTGAGAATGCTCTCGTTGACACTTGGGTGAAAACGCAATCCACCCTTGTAGGGGCCAATCGCACCATTGTACTGGATACGGAATCCACGATTTACCTGTTGGTTGCCTTCGTCATCAACCC
>MDTG01342537.1_pt1 | contig 10848 bp, 9 predicted proteins | sample 811421 | NCBI WGS metagenome assembly MDTG01 (sample SAMN05326645, study PRJNA326480) | marine metagenome | isolation source: seawater | place: Pacific Ocean: South East | collected 2011 | reverse complement strand
ATTTAGTTTCTGTGTCAGGGGTTTTTAGTTTACAAAATAATCTATGTCAAAATTAAAAATATTACCTTCGGTTAATCTTATAATTGAAAGAGCAAAGGATAAACTAAATATCCATGAGAATTATATAAAACTTTTAATAAATAACGAGCTAGAATATTTTAGACTAAAAATTCTTAATGAAGGTTTAGAAATAGAAAAAAACGAGATAGCTGATAAAATAATCAAAAAAATTGAAAAAAAAAGTCGATTTTCACTTAAAAATGTAATCAATGGTACTGGTATTGTTTTGCATACAGGATTTGGAAGAGCACCTTTCAGAAGTGAGGACTTAAAAATAGTAGCAGATAAATTAAATGGTTACATAAATCTTGAGTTTGATGTTAACAATAATACTAGAGGGGATAGACAGTCACATATCGATCAACATATAGCATCAATTTGTGGCTCTGAGGGTTCATTAATTGTAAATAATAATGCTGCTGCCCTGCTACTTTCCATAAACACATTAGCCTCAAATTCTGAAGTGATTTGTTCTAGAGGGCAGATAGTAGAAATAGGTGGTTCTTTTCGTATTTCAGATATCATTGAAAAAAGCGGTGCCGTTCTAAAAGAAGTTGGTACAACCAATAGAACTCATTTAAAAGACTATGAAAATGCAATTTCAAAAAATACAAAATTATTATTATGGGTTCATACGAGTAACTACGTTGTTAAAGGCTATGCAAAAGAAGTGCCTTTGGAGAAAATAGCCAAACTTGGGAAAAAACATGATATTCCGGTTCTAGCTGACTGGGGAAGTGGTACTTTTTTATCATTGGAAGATTATGGTGTTCCCTCTGATTTACCAATTAAGAGTATAGTAAAGAAAGGTTCAGATCTCGTTGTCTTTTCAGGAGATAAAATGCTGGGAGGACCACAATCAGGGGTGATATTAGCTTCAAAAAAAATATTGAAAAAAATTAAAATAAACTCTATGTACAGAGCGGTGCGTTGTGACAAAATTACAATCGCTTTATTAGAGCAAGTCATTCGTACTTATAGAATTAATGGTTTTTCAAGCTTAAATCTAACACTTAGTCTATTGACTAGTTCGAGAGACAAATTAAGAGCTCTAGCAACCAAAATAATAAAAGGTCTGCCTAAAAAAAATATAAAAGAATTAGGCTTAACCATAGAAGATTCTTTAGTAGAGGCTGGTAGTGGGTCACTGCCTGAAAAAAATATAGAAAGTATAGCTTTGAGATTTAAACCAGTTTCACTAAGCGTAAACAAATTATCCTCAGCATTTAGAGGTCTAGATAATCCTGTAATAGGGTATATTAATCAGAATAGCTTTTTTATTGATTTAAAGGCTGTTTTGCCCTATCAAATATCAACTCTAATTAAATCAATTAAAAATATATAGATATGAATCAAGTTGTCATAGGTACCGCTGGTCACATCGATCATGGTAAGACAGCACTTGTGGAAGCACTAACTGGGACTAATACAGATATACTGGCTCAAGAAAAAGAAAGGGGGATTACTATTGATTTAGGTTTTGCTTACTTAAATGATAATATTACAATAGTAGATGTCCCTGGGCACCAAAAGTTTATAAGAAATATGGTTGCCGGAGCATCAACAATACATATAGGCTTATTGATCGTTGCTGCGGATGATGGAATAATGCCACAGACGATTGAACATCTTCAGATACTAAATAGTTTATCAATAAAAACAGGAATAACAGTAATTACCAAAATTGATTTAGCCGATGATGATTGGATTGATCTTGTTATCTCTGATGTTAAACGGCTAGAAGAAAATACTATTTTCCAAGATACTCCTATTTTCAAAGTTGATAGTCAATCAAAAAAAGGAATTGATGAGCTTAGAAAAGGTATTATTGCATTATCTGAGTCTATAAAGTTTAAAAATATATCTGAATTTTTTAAAATGCATATAGATAGAGTATTCATTAAAAAAGGTTATGGCCCTGTGGTTACGGGGACCGTAAAAAGTGGTAGCCTGGGTGTCGGTCAAAGTGTAGAAATATTACCTAATAATTTAATAGCCAAGGTTAGAGGTATTCAAACGCATGGTGGCGATGTTAAAGAGGTACATAACGGTTATCGAGCTGCAATAAACTTGACAAAAGTAGATGTGAATATACTAAAAAGAGGATCGACATTAGCAAATCCTAATTTGATTGTGGTTACTGATAAGCTATTAGCTCGGATCACTATGTCTGCATATACGAAATGGTCTTTAAAAAATAATCAAAGAGTTAGAATACATATTGGCACAAATGAGATACTTGCTAGGGTAAAATTATACCAGGGCAAAATTAAAAAAGATGAATCATGTAATTTGATTATATATCTTGAGAAATCGGTTGGTGCCACTATAGATGAACTAATCATCATTCGGTCTTATTCTCCGCTAGATACGATTGCCAGCGGAATCATTTTAGAAACAGATTTTGTAAGTGAAAAACAATATGTTGAAAATTGTCCTTTGGATATCAATGAAAGGCTTAAGTATTCAATTACAAAAACATCAAATAGACCTAATACAGTTGACTATTGGAGTAAAAAATACTTTGTTCCCAAGGATGACGTAGATTATAAATTGAATTTAATCAACGCAAGGGTTAGTACAAAAGATGGTCTAGTTTTTCTGGAGCAGGACCTTGAACATTGGAAAAAAGAAACTTTGTCATTTATAAGAAAAAAATCTAAAAACGATGCTTTTCATAGTTATGTTGAACTAAGCAATTTAATACAATCACTTAAATTCTCTGAAAAATGGGCTAGTTTTATAATTGAAGAACTAGTCAAATCAAAAGATGTTAAACTAAAATCAGGAAGGATTTTCTTAGCAGAACAATCTTCAAAAATTAGTAAAGAGATTAAAAAGGATCTGAAAAAAATAAATGATATAATTAATAATATTGATTCCAATATTATTTCAATCAAAGAATTAATTTTATTGTCAAAACTAAACCCTAGAAAAACAAAGGAGCTGGTATTTTTACTTGTTGATAATAAATCTTTGTATCGAATTAATGATGATATAATAATAAGCGTAAATGCATTTAATAAATTATTATCATTAATAAGAAAATATTTTGCCAATAACAAAACAATGTCTATATCCGACTTCAAAATTCTATCTAACCTTACAAGAAAGAATGCTATTCCTATTTTAGAATATTTCGATAATAATCAATTCACGACAAGAGATGGAAACAATAGATTTGCAGGAGAATTTCTCTATGTCGAATAATTCCAAAACACCTCTAATGCGTCAGTATGATAAGATAAAATCAGGATATCCGGATTCAATATTGCTTTTTAGGATGGGAGATTTTTATGAAACCTTTGGAGAAGATGCTGTTACTGTATCAAAACTATTGGGTATTGTACTAACAAAAAGAGCTAATGGAAAAGCGTCTGATGTGCCGCTAGCTGGTTTTCCCTATCATGCTCTAGATAATTATCTGCCAAAACTAGTAATTGGTGGGCACAAGGTTGCAATTTGTGAGCAAGTTGAAGACCCAAAACAAGTAAAGGGAATTGTTAAACGAGAGGTCATAGAGGTTGTAAGCCCTGGAACAATAACCTCCAACCAAATATTGAGTCAAAAAAATAATAACTATATCGCTTCGATATATAAGAATAAGGGTATAGCTGGAGTGTCTGTCATAGATACTTCTACAGGTGAATACTTCATTGGTCAATGTGATTATAGGGATATTTCTGAATATTTAACAAAATACTTACCGATCGAGGTGATTATACCAGAGTCTATGATTTACAATACTGAAAAATGGTTCCAAAATTTTAAACCATTTGTTACTACGATAGAAAATTGGATATTTAACTATGATCACTCATATCGTTTTCTAGTTGAACATTTTAAGGTTAAATCACTTAAGGGCTATGGTTGCGAAGGTCTTGATATGGGTATTCTTGCTGGAGGAGCTTTATTATATCACATAAAAAATAATTTAAACTCTACAATTGACCATTTCACTAAAGTAAAGCCTATTCAAGATGAAGGGTTTATGGGGCTTGATGGATTTACAATCAAAAATTTAGAAATTTTTCATTCAATATCTTCTCAAGATTCTGAAGGTACTTTGATCAATACAATAGATCATACAGTAACAGCTGGGGGTGGAAGGTTGCTAAAGAAATGGCTATATAGTCCATTAGTAGATAAGAAAGCGATAAACGAAAGATTAGATATCGTTGATGAATTATTAAATGAAAAACAAATTATAGATAATCTACGTAAATACTTTAAACAAACCGTGGATACAGAACGAATAGTCTCTAAGGTAAGTAGAAATTCTGCGAACCCGAGAGATCTAATTGGTATGTCGCAGACATTTGATTTTTATCGGAATTGTATTGATGAGATTGATAAGCTTGAATCCTTAAACGGATTAATTAATAGTTATAAAGATTTAAACCAACTGACCAAACAAATTAACTACACTCTTAATGAGGATGTACCTGCAGCAATCAAAAAGGGAAACATAATTAAGGTAGGTATAGATAAAGAATTAGATGATTTAAGGGATATATTACATAATGGCAAGAAATGGATAGACGATTTTCAAAATAGTGAAAGAGAAAAATTAGGTATATCAAGCTTAAAGGTCGGGTTTAATAAGGTCTTCGGTTATTATATTGAGGTAACCAAGACTAATCAACATAAAGTTCCAGAGTACTATATTAGGAAGCAGACTTTAGTTAATTCAGAGCGCTATATAACAGAAGATTTAAAAATATATGAAGAAAAAGTATTGAATGCAGAAAATAGGATTTACAATATAGAAAATAGGATATTCCAAGACCTAATTATCTTGGTTATTAATCAAATAAAAGAAATTCAACATAATGCGGAGATAATTAATACAATTGACGTACTATCGAGTTTTTCGTACTTGGCACTTTCAAAAAAATATACGAGACCCTCTTTTTCAAACAATGGGAAATTAGAAATAATAAATGGCAGACATCCTGTAATTGAAAATTTATTACCTCCATTAGAAAAATTCATACCAAATGACTTAAGCATGGACATTCAACATAGCCAGATTCATTTAATTACAGGTCCAAATATGGCTGGTAAATCCACTTATTTAAGGCAGACAGGAATTATAGTTTTGCTAGCACAAATTGGTTGTTTTGTTCCTGCTGATTCTGCTTCAATAGGTATTGTAGATAAATTATTTACCAGGGTTGGCGCAAGTGATAATTTGGCTGGAGGTGAAAGCACATTCCTTGTTGAAATGAATGAGGCTGCAAATATTATAAATAATGCCTCAAGTAAAAGTCTAATACTATTTGATGAGGTCGGGAGAGGGACAGCAACTTTTGATGGCCTTTCAATTGCTTGGGCTATAGTTGAATATTTACATAATACAAACAATATAACCGCACGAACATTATTCGCTACTCATTATCATGAACTCTCTGTCTTGGAAGATCAATTAGTTCGTTTGAAGAACTACCACATTGCAGTAAAAGAGCATAATGATAAAATCATCTTTTTAAGAAAAATCATTGAAGGTTCAGGTAGTAAAAGCTACGGTATACAGGTAGCAAAGATGGCTGGTTTGCCAACTTCCATTGTAAATAGAGCAAAAGAAATATTGAATCAAAAATTTGAAAATAATGATCAAATATTTAAAGAATTGATTGATAGTAAAATTATAAATGATGTAAATAATGATAATTCGATGCAATTAATTGATGAAATAAAAGAACTAAACACAGATGAAATTACACCTATTGAAGCACTCAAAATTTTAAATGATATCAAAACGAAATATAATTGTTAGCCTATTTTTGATTTTTAATCCATTAACGATTCATGCTGAGATTAATTCTGTTAGTCACGGGTGGGGGTTATTTAATCGACTATCTGATTCACGCATTACTTCATTATCTTTTTCTACCATTGCCTATCCAATCGAATCATCGGCTATTGCTTTGGTTAATCCTGCGTTATCAAGTGTGTATAATGAAAAAATTGGACTAACTCATCAATCTAGAATTGCAGGTATGGTTAATAGTGAGCTTGTTAGTTTCAATAAAAACATTAGTGATAGTAGTTGGGCTAGCATTGCATTACTCTATGAAGGGGTCAGTGGTATACCGGATACTCGAAATGCTCTTTTAGATTGGGGTAATGATGGGGTTTTCGGTACTTTTGATCCAGGAGAGAATAATGGTATTCTAGATGAAGGTGAACGTCTTGATGCGAATAAGATCAGCTATTTTAGCCAAAACCAAATTGGACTGTTTGGCGCAATGAGCAAACCTTATAAAGGTTGGGAGCTAGGTATAGGCATGAAATTATTATTTCATTCTCTTGATGATAATTTTGCTCTTGGTACAGGAATGAATTTTGGTGCATTTAGATCATTTAAAAATGGCACTAGCATTGGAATTGTGTTATATGATACTCCATCTTCAGGAGTCATATGGGATAATGGAGACATAGAATTAACTCCTAGCTTCTTTTCAGTTGGTACACATCATCTATTTTTTGTTGAAAAGTATCAAATAGCCATCAATCCAGTTTGTCGATTAGATATTTTAAGGAAAGAAAGGACAATTGATTCCAGTCTATTACTTAATACTATTCCAATCGAAATTTCTGGAGGGATTGAAGCAATTTATAAAAGAAAAATATTTGCTAGGGTTGGTCTTTATCCCTCTGGTGCTATTTCTACAGGTTTAGGAATATTGTGGGAAAATATCACAATTGATTATTCATACCTTATTGATAACTCAATTTCAGGAATAGATAAAAATCATCTAATTACTATAAGTCTGTCATCGGATTGGATAAAAAAGAAAGTGCTCAATAAAATTAAATAATCAATATAAATCATTTTGTAATATCGAAGCCATATTTAGGAAAATTTATGATAAAAAGTATGACAGGATTCGGTCGAGGATCAGTTAAAAGTAATGGCGGGCAAATCAATGTTGAGATTCAGTCGTTGAATTCTCGATTTATTGATATAAGGTTTTTTGGCTTTAATTTAAGCTCAGAGACCGAGGACAATTTCAAGCGTATCATTTCTAGTAATCTCAAAAGGGGTAGTATAAAAGTATATATCCAGATAGAAAATATCAAAAACGGCCAAGTAATTACATTAAATCAGGATAGATTTGAAAAAACCGTAAATATCATAGATGATATAGATAAAAAATATGGTCAAAGACTAAATTTAAGTGAAGTTATTAATTTGAATGATATATTATCCTTTGTTGACTTTGATTTTGGTGATGAAGATAAAATAATTAAAGCTATCAATAGTGCACTAGTCCAAATAAATAAAATGAGAACTTCTGAAGGAAAAGAATTATATAAAGATTTGATTAATAGAATCAAGATTATGAAAAAGGATTTAACTAAAATTAAAAAATTATCAGATAAAATGCCTAAAAGTAAACTAAAGGACTTAAAGGAGAAGATCACTGTAATAATTAACCAAGATTCGATAGATCAGAGTAGATTGATGCAAGAGGTAGCTTATTTAATTGAACGTGCGGATGTAACAGAGGAAATTGTTAGAGCTAACATTCATTTTGATAATTTCATACAATACTTAAAACTTAACGAACCTGTTGGGAAAAGGCTGAATTTTTTGATTCAAGAAATTAATAGAGAAATAAATACTATTGGATCTAAAAGTCCTATTCATGGTGTTACAACTAAGATTGTAGAAATTAAAAACGAGATTGAAAAAGTCAGAGAACAAGTACAAAATATATTATAATGAAAAATTTGATTTGTGTATCTGCCCCATCTGGGTCAGGGAAGACCACATTGTGCAAAGCTATTCGAAAACTTAGGCCAGATTTGGTATGGTCAGTATCTTGCACTACACGAACACCTAGGAATGGTGAGGTAGACGGAGAAGATTATTATTTTAAAACAAAAGAAGAATTCCTCAAAATGATAGATAAAAGTGAATTTGCTGAGTGGGAGAGTGTTCATGGAAATTTTTATGGTACTCTTAAATCAAAACTAAATGATTCAATAAAAAATGAGGAAACAGTATTACTTGAGCTGGATGTAAATGGTACAACTTCTATTCAAAAATTATATCCAAACCACTCGCATTCAATTTTTATAATTCCTCCTAGTATTAATCATTTAAGAAGTAGATTAAAAAATAGAGGAAGTGAAACAGATAAAACTATTGAAAAAAGATTAAGACGGTTTGACAAAGAAATGAAATATAAAGATCAATTTGATACTCTACTAATTAATGATAATATAGAGGTTGCAATTAAAGATTTTATTACAAAAGTTAATAATATAACAAAAGGAGTTCACTAATGTCTATAAAGACCATTCCTCTTAGAAGTATTGAGGAGAAAGTTGAAAACATGTATGAAGCAGTATGTATAATGTCTGGTCAAGCAAAAAGAATACTAGATGAGCGTATTGTCCAAGCATCAATTAAAGATGCCGAAGAAGAAGATTATGGAGTATTTGATGAAATTGAGGAGAAATCTCCAGAGGATTACATCGAACTAGAAAAGACAACGAGTATGGCTGTAGAACAATTCATTGATGGCGAAGTTAAATGGAGGAAAAAAGAAAAATTAACATAACTGTATGGATGTTAAAGTAGCCAAAAAATATATTAGACAACATATTGAGCTATTTGGTGACGAAATATTTGCTCCTTTTCATGGAAATTATATAAAGACATTCAATAATTTTGGTTCTTTTCATGAGAGCCTCAATAGTTTTAAATCCTCAATAGAGAACTGTGAAAAATGCAATCTTTCACTTACAAGAAATAAATTTGTTTTTGGTTCAGGAGATCCAGACGCAGACTTACTTCTAATTGGAGAGGGTCCAGGTGAGGAGGAGGATTTGAAAGGAGAGCCATTTGTTGGTGGCGCTGGAAAACTTCTTGATAAAATATTAAAAGCTATTGGTTATGTTAGATCTGATAATGTTTTTATTGCGAACATAGTTAAATGTAGACCTCCACAAAATCGTAATCCGTTGCCCTCAGAAATCGAAAAATGCACCCCTTATTTGAATAATCAGATTAATTTAATCAAGCCTAAACTTATCGTAGCACTTGGAAAAGTAGCAGGACAAACATTATTAAAAGAAAATATGCTTATAAAAGAAATGAGGAAAAAAATTCACCAGTATAATTCAATACCATTAATTATTACCTACCACCCTGCGGCTTTATTAAGAAATCCATCTTTAAAAATAGATGTTTGGGAGGATTTTCAATCCATACGTAATTTATTGAAATCTTAATGCTAATGGATCAAGATAAAAATAAAATATTAAATGTACAGCCGCATTCTGATGAAGCAGAACAAGCAGTTCTTGGATCGATGTTATCTAGTTCGAAAGCAGTAGACAAGGCTTTTGAAAAAAAGCTAAAGTCTGAACATTTTTATAAGAATGCTCACACCTTAATATATTCTTCAATGGAAAAACTTAATAAGGATAATGAGCCTATTGATACTGTCTCAGTAGTTGATTTACTAACTAAAAGAAAGCATCTAAAAAAATCTGGTGGTGCCTATTACATTAGCGGTTTAATTGAGCTGGTCCCCACCACGGCGCATATCGAACGTTATATAAAAATTGTTATGGAGAAATCTGTCTTAAGAAATTTGATTTTTTTAGCAAATGATATATCAAAAGAAGCATATAGTGATAGCCAAGAGGTTGAAGATATCTTAGAAACGGTACAAAAATCTATTTTCAGTATAACACAAGATTCGCTTCAAAAGGACTTTGAAAAACTTGATCCAGTTTTAGTAAAAACTTTTGATAAGATTGATAAAATTGCAGCTCATAAGGGAGCGGTTATTGGAGTGCCTTCAGGATTTCATGAACTTGATCAATTAACTACTGGATTTCAAAATGGAGACCTTGTAATTATTGCTGGCAGACCTGGCATGGGTAAAACATCTTTTGCTTTAAATGTAATGAGAAATGCTTCGATTGATAGCAAAAAAAAGATTGGGTTTTTTAGTTTAGAAATGGCAAGTGAACAACTCGCGATGCGGTTACTTTGTTCAGAAGCGCGTGTTGATAGCAACTTAGTAAGGCGAGGTGATCTGCCTAAATCAAAATACAAAAACTTGAGTTTAGCTGTGGGGCCACTATCTGACTCAGATATTTATCTGGATGATACTCCAGCATTAAGTATTCTCGAGCTAAGGGCGAAAGCTAGAAGACTAAAAAATGATGTAGATATTGATATGATTATAGTTGATTATCTTCAGCTAATGCAAGGTCCGAAAGGTGTCGAAAGCCGTCAGCAGGAAATTGCTACAATTTCTAGATCAATGAAGGCATTAGCTAAAGAGTTAGATATCCCTATTGTCGCGCTTTCACAGTTATCAAGAGCAGTAGAACAGCGCTCAGGGTCTCATAGGCCTCAACTTTCAGATTTAAGAGAGAGTGGAGCAATTGAACAAGACGCTGATGTAGTAATCTTCTTATATAGAAAATGGCTTTATACCAGAGAAGATGAAGATGATGGGAAAGCAGAAATTATTGTAGCAAAGCAAAGAAATGGTCCTACAAATACAGTTGAAGCAGCATTTATTAAAAGATATACACGTTTTGAAAACCTAGCCCATAATTCCGAGCCCCCATTTTAATGGATAATCCCATCAGCAGGCTGGCGCCACAATTATTTGGTGAATATCCAAAATCTTTTTTGAATCTCTACAATAAAATATCTTTGCCATTAGATGCAGATAGAAAGAATCTTAAAGATATATTGTGGAAAGCATATGAGTTTGGTAATAGATACCATGAAGGGCAAAAAAGGCT
>MDTG01329272.1_pt1 | contig 10848 bp, 9 predicted proteins | sample 811421 | NCBI WGS metagenome assembly MDTG01 (sample SAMN05326645, study PRJNA326480) | marine metagenome | isolation source: seawater | place: Pacific Ocean: South East | collected 2011 | reverse complement strand
TTTATTATAGTATGAGGTTACGTAAGGAATGGCTGTCTTAATTTTTGAGTGTGTGTGAATTTTTTTTAATAAATATTTTTTATTTATGTTTTTATTTACTGGGTATGAATAATTTACTACATGAAGATTATTTTTTTTAAAATCTAAAATTTTCTTATCAAACTTATCTAAAATATAGCCGTCCTTAATATTCCATTCATTTGGGACCTTCCAATCAAATACTTTAGTTCCAGATTTTACTTTGTAAATTCTTAAATTTTTAAATTCTTTTTTAATATATTTTAAAGTTTTATATGTCCCCATGCCTGTGAGACTTCTACAAAGAGGAAAAAATTTTTTTTTTGCTAATTTATAAAATTTATCAAGCGTATAATTGTTTTTCATAAAATTGAAATCTTTTTTAATATCACTTTAGTCACTTTTAAAGCGTTTTATCACCGATTTACATAGTAGCATACAAAAAAAATTAGAATTAAAAAAAAATTCTTTATAATAAAAAAATAATTGATATTAATTATGATTATTTCACAATAAAAAAAAATTAACTATTATTAAGTTAAATTAGTAAATGTAATTATGTCACAAAATGTAATAAAAAAAGATAAGTATTGCTTAATCATAAATTAGAATTTATGGAAAATTTTTTTAGATGTAAAAAATGTTTATTTCCCAATACAAAACCGTCTTTGCATTTTGATGAAAATGGAATTTGTTTTGCTTGTTTGTACATAGACCATCATGATCAAAATATAGATTGGGATAAAAAAAAAGAGGATTTTTTTAAAATTTGTAAAGAAATTAAAAAAAATAGAAAAAATGATTATGATTGTATAGTTCCTGTAAGTGGCGGCAAAGATAGCACTTATCAAACACATTTGATAACAAAAATCGGTGAATTAAATCCATTACTAGTTTCATTCGAGCCATCATATCCAACAAAAATAGGTGAACATAATTTGAATAATTTACCTCAAAAATTTAATTGCGATTTAATTCAATTGAGAAAATCTAAACAGACATATTCAAGATTAGCAAAAATAGGATTAGAAATCGTTGGTGATCATGAGTGGCCAAATCATGTAGGTATTTTTTCATGGCCAGTTCAAATTGCTAATAGATTTAATATCAAATATATTTTTTATGGAGAAAGCACTGCAATGATTGGTATGGGTAGATGGGATTATTTAGTAAAGCAAACTTTGATAGATAGAAATTGGGTTGAAGAACACTCGGGAATGAATGGTTTGAGAGTATCAGATATTCTTGATTTTGATCCAACACTAAAAAAATCTGATTTAATTCCTTATTTCTATCCTGATAATAAAGATTTAGAAAAGAAAAATATTACCCCTTATTTTACAGGAAGCTTTTTTCATTGGGATCATCAAAAAATTATAAAGTTTATTTCAAAAGAATATGGCTGGAAAACAGCTGATGAGCCTACAGAAGGGGACTATCAAAATTTTGAGGATTTAGATTGCGGGTTTATGCCAATGCATCAATATTTTAAATTTATTAAATACGGATATGCAAGAGCTACTGACCATGCCGCATATGAGATTAAACGTGGAAGGTTAAAAAAATCTGAAGCAAAAGAGTTAATATTAAATAGTACAGAAGGAAAAATTCCAAAAAAATATTTTAAAGAATTTTTATCTTTTTTAGATATATCTGAAGAAAGATTTTTTGAGTTGCGAGACAAATTTACCAATCCAATACTTTTCAAAAAAGATAATAAAAATAAGTTTATAGTTAATTCAGATAACGATTTGACTCCAAATGATGAATGGTTTGAAAGCTTTAATTAATGAAGAAAACTTGTATAATTGATTATTCAATCAATAATATAGCTTCAATTAGCAAAGCATTAGACAAAATAAATCAAAAGTATGAAGTTATAGAAAGTGGAAAAAGTTTGAAATACTTTTCAAATATAATTCTTCCTGGAGTGGGATCTTTTGATAAGGGTATAGATGAATTAAAAAAAAGAAATTTTTATAAAGAGCTTATCAATCTACCAGAAACAAAATTTATATTAGGCATTTGTTTAGGTATGCAATTACTATTTACAAAAAGTGAGGAGTCAATTGATCAAAATGTTCATGGTCTAAACTTAATTCAAGGGAAGGTTATAAAGCTTAAAATTGATAAGAAAAATAACATTTTTGTACCTCATGTTGGCTGGAATTCTGTTTATAAAAACAATCAAGGAGAAAATGATTTTTGGAAGATTGAGAATGAAGATGACACATTTTATTTTGCTAATTCTTATATTGTGGAGCCAATAAATTCTAAAATTATTAAATATTTCTTTAATCATGGAAGAGATTATCCTGCAATAATTCAAGATAAAAATATTTTTGCCACCCAATTTCATCCTGAAAAATCTCAAAATGGTATGAAAATTTTAAAAAGATTTTGTGAATTGTGATAAAAAAAAGTAGTTTAAAAAAAAGAGTAATACCAGTTATCTTAATTGATAAATTTCAGGTAGTAACAAGTAAAAATTTTTCAGATTATAGAACTTTTGGAAATATTGAACAAACGATCGAATTATTTAATAGAAGAAATGTGGATGAAATAATTATTTTAGATATTACCAGTTCGAAAAATAATTATTCGATAAATTTTGATATAATAAATTTTGTTTCTAAGAATACCACAATGCCTTTTTGTTTTGGTGGTGGTATTAAAAATTTATTTGAAATTGAAAAATGTCTCAAATTAGGATGTGATAAAGTTAGCCTAAATACTATAATTGGTTTAGATAAAAAATTTCTTAATAAAGCTATAAATTTATTTGGCTCACAAGCTATAGTTGCTTCTATTGATTTTTTTAAAAAGAATGGAGACTTTTTTCTTTATAATCACACATCATCTTCAAAAACATCTAAAAATTTGTTTGAACATATAAAATATGTCGCTGAACAAGGCTGTGGTGAAATAGTTTTAACAAACATTGATAAAGATGGAAAACTAAATGGGTACGATCTTTCAGTTTTAAAAGAATTTAGACATCAAATCAATTGTCCTATTATTTTAAATGGAGGCTGCGGTTCACCAAATGACATGAAAGACTCTTTAATTGCTGGAGCAGATGCCTGCGGTGCTGGAAGCATTTTTTATTATACAAAATATAGTTATCGAGATATTAAAGATTATTTAAAAGAGAATGATATAGCCGTAAGATAAAAATTAAATGAATAATATTAAAGTTTTAGCGATAATCCAAGCAAGGATGAGTTCCTCAAGACTTCCAAAAAAAATTTTACTTAAGATTAAAAAAAAAAGTATTTTAGAAACAATTTACAAAAATTTAGAAAAAATTAATTCTGTCGATAAAGTTATTATTGCCACTTCAAGAAATAAATCTGACAAAGAACTAAGTAATTACTGTAAAAAAAAAAAATTTAATTTTTTTGAGGGAAGTTTAAACAATGTTTTAAATCGGTTTATAGAAATAATTAAAATATATAATCCAAGCTATATTGTTAGAGTAACAGCTGATTGTCCAATTATAGATCCAAAAGTTTTAGATACTTTTATTAAGGCACTAAAAAAAAATAATTCTGATTGTTTATTTTTTAGTCACCCAACATCATTATTATCAGGTTATGACGTCTATTCGTCCAAATTATTAATGCAAGTAGCCAAAAAAAGTAAGAATAAAAAAGATAAAGAACATGTTGGATCATTTTATATAAAAAAAAATTTAAAAAAATTTAAAACTTTAAAAGTTATTTTGCCAAAATATTTAAGAACAAATAAATACAAGTTATCGATAGATACAAAAAAGGATTATCTTAAAATAAAAAAACTATTAGAAGCTTATTCATTTAAAAAAATTCATATAAAAAAGATTTTTGAAACTCTTAACAAAAACCCTAAACTTGCTATCAAACACACTAAAGATAATTTTAGTGCAGATAATAGACAGGTGAAAAAAATAAAAATTGATAAAAATAACTATACAAGTAAATTACATTTAAAATTATGATTAAAAGTTACGGATCTCAAAACTTAAAAAATATAAAAACAAGTATTCTAAATAAAATTAAAAATGATCAAATTATAACTAACGGAAGATACTGCAAATTATTTGAAAAAAAAATTACTAATCTTTTAAAATCAAAATATGCCGTAGTATGTAACAATGGAACATCAGCTATAATGATGGCAATACTTGCACTTGGCCATAAAAATTTAGTTGCAATTTTGCCAAATATTAATTTTGTTGCTTCAGCAAACATAGTGAGCCTACTTAAAGGAAAAATTATTCTTTGTGATATTAATAAAAAAACTGGAATGGTTGATTTAAGTTCATTTAAAAATATTTTAAAAAAATGCAAAAAAAAAAAGATTAAACCAAATATATTTATTCCTGTTCATTATGCGGGTGATTTAGTAGATTTAAAAGAAATAAGTAAGATTTGCTTACAAAATAAAATTGATATAATTGAGGATGGTTGTCACAGCTTTGGAAGTTATAAAGTATTAAACAGCAAAAAAATTATAGTTGGAAGTTGTAATTTTTCTAAAATTACAACTTTTTCGTTTCATGCGGTAAAAAATATTACAACTCTTGAAGGTGGAGCAATTACAACAAATAATAAAAGAATTTATGAAAAATTGTTACTGTTAAGAAGTCATTCTTTAAAACAAACAAATATTATTGACCCATATAAAATGATTTACCCCACTCTTAATTTTAGAATGACGGAGATCTCTGCATTAATTGGGATAGAACAATTAAAAAATGTAAATAAATTCAAATCATATCGAAATAAAATTGTTGAGAGATATTTGTCAAAACTTGATGATGCGGGAAATTATCTCAAACCATTAAATTTTAAAAATAAAGCCATTTTTTGGCACTTATTTGTTGTTATGATAAATAATTATAAAAAAAAATATAATCTTATGAATTTTCTTAAAGTTAATAATATTGGTTCACAAATTCACTATAAACCAATATATATGCATCCAGTGTTTAAAAAAAATATAATTATCAATGATTGTAAAAATTCAAATTTTTTTTACAAACATCAGCTTACCTTACCTCTACATACTCTAATGACTTTAAAAGAAACTGACAAAATAGCCGATAAGATAAAAAAATTTTTTTTTAACTAATAAAGACTTATGTTTAATAACAAAACAATTTTAATAACTGGCGGAACAGGAAGTTTTGGAAAAGCTTTTGTTGAACATTTGCTCAAAAAATACAAAAAAATGAAAAAATTAATTATTTTTAGTAGAGACGAATATAAGCAATATGAATTAAAAAAAAAATTTCCTCAGTCTGAATTTAAATGTTTAAGATATTTTTTGGGAGATGTAAGGGATTTAAAAAGATTAAATTTAGCGTTTAGAGATGTAGACTTTATTGTTCATGCTGCAGCATTAAAGCAGGTAGATACTGCTGAGTATAATCCATTTGAATTTGTTAATACAAATATAATCGGAGCTCAAAATATAATTGAAGCCGCAATTCAAAATAAAGTAAAAAAGGTAATAGCTCTCTCAACAGATAAGGCTTGTTCACCTATCAATTTGTACGGTGCTACAAAATTATGTTCTGATAAGTTATTTATATCTTCAAATAATATGGTTCCTTCTAAAAGTGATACATTTTTCTCAGTGGTGAGATATGGAAATGTTTTTGCCAGCAGGGGGTCAGTAATACCATTTTTTTTAAAATTGAGTAAAAAAAATCAACCTTTTCCACTTACAGATCCACAAATGACAAGATTTAACATCTCAATGGATGAAGCAATTGAAACAGTTATGTGGTCTTTCAAAAATGCAAAAGGTGCAGAGATAATTGTTCCCAAACTTAAAAGTTTTAAAATTATTGATCTTATTAACTCTATTAATTCTAAACCCAAAATAAAAGTTATTGGTATAAGACCGGGAGAGAAAATTCATGAAGAATTAATATCTCAATCTGATAACAAATTGACAATAGATATCGGCAAGTATTATTTGATATTACCTAGTAAAGAATTATTTAAAAAATACAAAAACCATCAAAGGCTTAAAAAAGATTTTATCTATAGGAGTGATTTAAATAGTCAATGGTTAAATAAAGATGATTTAAGAAAAATGCTTTAGCATGAATTCTGTTTTTCTTACAACAAGATATACGGATGATATTTATCAATATATAGTAGGCCTTTGTGTCAAAGATATAAAATCTAAAAAAAAAAATATACAGATCAAAAAAATTAAATTAGGCAAAACTCCAGATATCCTTTTTTTGTTAGTTTGTTTAAAATATTTGGTAATGGGAAAATTTTGGAGTAAAGAAAAAACAGTTTTATTATCTTATAAAAAAGTAAATTTTGGTAAAAAACTTCTATCAACTACTTTTAGAAGCTTTGAAAGCTATGTCTCAATTTATAAATATTATACCAACTTATTTAAGAATATTTATACAATCAGTAAGATATTTAAAACTGCAAAATATTATGAAAAAAATTATAATTTTAATTATGTATATCTTGACCATATTGAGTACTTGAATGGTATATATTTTGATATATTTAAGGATAAAAAGAGAACATTTTATACAAATTGTTATCCAAACAATATTAATAAAACTAAAAAAAAAAATTTAGAAAAAATACAACAGATAAGTTTTATTAAAAAAAAAAAATATACAAAAATTCAGAAAAAAAATATTTTAAAAGCCGCAAAAAAAGTTTTTGGATCCATCAATGATTTTTTACCTTGGATGCAAACCACTAAATGGTCATCAATGAAAAATAAAAGCCTAAAAAAATATGATTATATTATTTACGCTCATTCATTCACCGACTCACAACTTTCGTTTGGCTTTGATGGGTTTTCAAATACTTTAGAATGGCTTGAATTTACTATAAAAGAATTACAGAAAAAAAAAGTAAGTTTTATAGTCAAAGCGCATCCTAATTTTAATACAAATTTAAATTTAGGTAATAAAAATAAAGATAATTTAGCTGAGTGGGATAAAAAAATTTACTTACGTCTTAAAAATAGAATTCAGTACAAAAAAGATATTTTATTTATTGATAAACCTATTGATAATAAATCTTTAATTTCAAAGTTAAGTGATAAGTGCTTAGTGATTTCTAAGCATGGGAGTGTTCAATTTGAAATGGTTTACCATGGATTTAAGGTAATTTCATCTGCTAAAAATATGATAGACCCAAAATATTTATTAACAAATTCTTGGAGTAGTAGAAGAGAATATAAACTCTTATTAAATAAAAAATGGAAAGAGTTAAATTTTGGAGATAAAAATAGTTTTTTAACAGTAACAGAATTTTTATTTTTAAACAAAAATTCTCATTTTGGAAAAAATTTTTATTTGAATCCTTTAAAGAAATATATGCTAAAAAAAAAACTTATTAAAAAAAACTCATCATATCAAGAAATAGCAAGAAAATTTGCCTCTTTTAAAAATAAAGAACAAGTAGTTGAAAGAATTAATATTCCAATAAATAATATTTAAAATTTAGTGAATATTTGAGAATTTTTTGATAATTTTTTATCTTCTTATAACCGAAATCTATTTGTTTATAATTCACTAATTGACCCATCATGAACGGTGTAAATTTTATCACAATATTTCAAGGAAGATTTTTTGTGAGAGATTGAGATAATAGTTTTGTCATTTATATTTGAATAAATTTTTTCTAAGATTTGCTCTTCTGTGTACTCATCTAATGCTGATGTAGCCTCATCAAGAATAATTATTTGAGAATTTTTATATAAAGCTCGAGCAATACCAAGTCTTTGACTTTGGCCACCCGATAAATTATTTCCGCCTTCCCCTAAAAGAGTATCAGTTTTGTTGTTTAATGAATTAACAAAGTCATAAAGATGAACTTTTTTTAAAACATCCTCTAGTTTTTCTTGTTCTTTATTCGTAAGTATATTTTTGAATGTAATATTAAATTTTATACTTGAATTAGTGATGTAAATTTTTTGTGGCACATATGATAAAGCATTTTGCCAATTGTCTAGATAAAAATTTGCTTTTTTATTTATAAAAATCTCACCTTTATCAGGTGACAGCAATCCTGTTAATAAATTGATTATTGTGGTTTTACCACTACCGGTCTTACCCATAATCCCTATTTTATCATGTTTTTTAATTGTTAAATTAAGTTTATTTAGAGAAAATATATTTTCAATTGAGTCATACTTAAAACAAACATCGGCTAAACTAATTTCTTTAAAGTTAAATTCTTCGGGGGTTTTTATTTGATTTATTTTTTTTTCATTATTCCAATAATCATTAAGTTCATAATTTATCAATTTAATTACACTTTCGTTATATCTTAAATCTTGAATTGATTTTAAAATATTAGCAATAGACGGTAAAAGTCTAATTGAGGCAAAAACAAAAACACTTATTATAACAAATATTTCAGATAAATTTTTATCACTAAGAATTAAGATATAAATTATTGATAAAAAAATAAATATTGAAATAAGTTCTAAAATTAATCTCGGAAGTTGTAAAACGGTATCTTTTTTTTGTTTTGCTTCAGCACTAATTTTATTATTAGATACATATTCTTCTAAAAAAATAAATTTTAATTTATAGAGTAAAATTTCTTTAATACTAAATAAACTTTTTTGCAATGTATTCAAAATTTTAGATGAATATTCATGCCTTATATCACCCCATTTTTTAATTTTATGATTGGTATAAAAAAGTATTAATGAACCAAAAAAGATTGTAAATAAAATAACTAAAATTGAAGTGAATGGTTCGTAAATAATCAAAGTAATACAAATTAAAGAAAAAATAATTACTTCTGATAAAATCTTAATTGTTGGAAAAACTACCCCAAAAGAAAACAAATTACATTCAGAAGTTAAATTTCTAATTAATGTTGAGGAAGTTTTTTTTATATGAAAAAGAAAATTTTTAGATAAATAGTTATTGAGCATTTTTGATGAAATATCTACGTAAAGGGAATGTGAAAATTTATTTTGCCGATGAATAATAAAAGTTAAAGATATGAACTTTAATATATAAATTATTAAAAATGATACTAAAAAAATTACAAAGATTTGATTCTCATTAAAATTTAAAATTAGAGGAAAAAATTTTGAGTATTTATAAAAATCATTTTCTACAAAAACTGTCAAAATAGGTAAAATTAGACCAATGCTTAAAATTTCAAAAACACCACTTATTAATGTTAAAAAAATTAGAAAAATAATATTTCTAATAAATTTTTTCTCCAAAATCTGAAATGTTTTTTTAAATGTTTTAAATAATTTAATCATTAAAGTGACAAATAATATTTATTATTATCTAATATTGAGTTATCATAACATTATTAGTTGAAAATTTTTAGAAAAACTATAATTAGAATGTACCAAATATACAATAATTTTACTGCTTTTGAAATTCTTATTAATTAAATTTTTAAAATTTATTTTGTTTCCATTTAGAGGAATCTTATCATCAATTTCCAAAGAATATTCAGAAAAAAAACTATTTAATACAGGACTCATTTTATCAAAACAAAATAATTTAAGATTTAAAAAAATAAAAAATTTGTCAGAAGTAGAGTTTTCAGTTTTTTCTCAATGGGGAGATGATGGAATTATTGATTGGTTAAATTATATTTTGAATTTTAAAAATAAAAGGTTTGTTGAGATAGGTGTTGAAGATTATTACGAATGTAACACAAGATTTATATTAAAAAAAAATAATTGGAGTGGTTTAGCTTTAGACATGTCCAAAAAATCTATTGATGAGATTAAATCTCAGAGCGTTTATTGGAAACACAACTTAACGGCAAAAAAGGCTTATGTAACCGCCGAAAATATAAATCAAATTTTAACTGAATTAGATTATAGCAAAAATATTTCTTTACTGAGCCTTGATATAGATGGAAATGATTTTTGGGTAATGAAAAAACTCAAAATTAATGTTGATTTAATTATTTGTGAATTTAATGGCATTTTTGGAGATATTCATGAGATAACTGTTCCCTACAAAAAAAATTTCAATAGAACTAAAGAACATCACTCAAATTTATATTATGGCTGTTCTATCAAATCATTGATTTCATTATTATCAAAAAAAAAATATTTTTTTATAGGAACAAATTCTGGAGGCAACAATGCGTATTTTATAAACGCCACCCACTTCAAGCAAATTAAAAAAAGAATAAGAGAATTTAAAATTTTTTCTCCAAAGTTTAGAGAGTCTAGAAATAAAAAATTTGAAAAAACATTTTTGTCACCCAATAAAGGTATAGACTTAATTAAAGAAAAAAATGTTTATGATTTAAAGAAAAAAAAATTAGTTAAAATTAAAGATTTTGCAAAAATGTATTCAAGAAATTTTTTATCATCTTGAGAATTAAATCATGATTATTAAGCGGATATATTTTAGGATTTTATCAATAATTAATATATTATTTATTAACATTGACATAATTTTTCATAAAATTTTAAAAAAAAAAATAATAGTTTTTTTTCACCCCAGAGGTAATTTAAAAAATATATCGGATTATTATATAAATCCACTTTTTAAATCAAAACATAAAAACCATAAAGTATACATATTACAAAATTCCTCAAATTTTTTTTTATCAAATACATTGATTGAGGAGTCTTTCGTAAAATATTTAGTAGGAATTGATGTTTTTTTTAATAATTACTTATGCGACACATTTCCAAATAATTGTAAAAAAATTTTTATTCACCACGATATTTATGACACGCCCATTGCAAATAGAAAAATTGATAAAGAAATTAGAAACAGATTAATTAAGTATGATTATATTTTATTACCGTCTATTAAATCTAAAACAATATTTGACGACTTAAGCA
>MDTG01266232.1_pt1 | contig 10848 bp, 8 predicted proteins | sample 811421 | NCBI WGS metagenome assembly MDTG01 (sample SAMN05326645, study PRJNA326480) | marine metagenome | isolation source: seawater | place: Pacific Ocean: South East | collected 2011 | reverse complement strand
GTCCGATATAAGGTTTCGTGCCAAGCTGGTCTCCATCGCAGATGCCAGCTTGAATCATGCCCTACGCCCGAGGGGAATCCCTTTTGTCAACACGACCTAGCGTGACCCCGTCACGTGTCCCGGCCAGGACCCGTGACGGGGTGGTGCGCGACGTCTGACCCTTGTGGCATGGCCACGCTTCTTAGCCTGTCGGCACCGCCTCTCCTTCATTGTCTCGAACAGTTGCCAGCGGCCCTCGTGGGACCGCGTATCAGAAGGAGGAGAGCATGGAGAAGGTAACACACGGTCGGATCATCGGGATAGATGTGAGCCGAGACTGGCTCGATATTCACTGCCTTCCGGACGGTCAGCGTCATCGCATCCCCAATACCGATAATGGCCATGTCGCGGTGTCCGATCTCGCTCACGACCAGAGAGCCGTCGTCTGTTTCGAAGCGACGGGTGGGCAGGAATGGCGGCTCTGGTCCTATCTTCAGGATGCAGGCGTCGAGGCCCGCCAAGTGCCGCCGGCCCAGGTCAAGGCCTTCGCGCGCAGCCTTGGAACCCGAGCAAAGACCGACAGGATCGATGCCGAACTCATAGCGCGCTTCTTGGTCTTCAGACCCGAGGCAGGACGAACACTTCCCGCCGAACATCTACGTCTTCTCAGGGCCTTGACCACCAGACGGGCACAGGTGGTCGAGATGCGAAAGCGGCTTCTGGCGCAGATCCGGGCGCATCGGAAATCGGGAACGGCAGAGCTGTTCGAGGATATCGATGTGGAGTTGAAGGAGAGGTTGGATGTTGCGATCACCGAGTTGGAAAGCAGAATTTCAGAGCTTTTGGGGCGCTACAGGCATCTCGCGGACACCGCGCGGATCCTTCGTTCCGTTCCCGGCATCGGACCAGTCGCCAGCTCAACGCTGATCGCCGAACTTCCCGAACTCGGCGCTCTCACCGGCGAAGAAGCTGCGGCCCTGACCGGTTTGGCACCAGTGGCGCAGGACAGCGGAACGTTGCGTGGCAAGCGCGCAATCGCCGGTGGTAGACGCGCCCTACGACATGTCATGTTCCAGGCAGCGCTGGTTGCCTCGCATCATAACCCGACGCTCAAAGCGTTCGCTGATCGGCTCCGTAAAGCCGGGAAACCACACAAGGTCATCGTCACGGCCGTCGCGCGCAAGCTCGTCATCATCGCCAATGCTCTGTGCAAAAGCCGACGGGAATGGGAGCACAGACACCCCTGAAAGATACAGTTGCTAGAAGGATGATCTCCCGAGGAAAACGATGCCGTTTGAACGGATTCTTGCGCTGTGCCATCGGATCCCCCATCAATACCAACCCAAGGAACTTGCGGTGGTCGGGCAGTTAATGCAACGGACCCCCTTTAACTCTGGTAGCGCGACCATCTCCCCCTGTGCTGGCACTAAAAGCCGGGGACATGGAATGTTTCCAGACGCAGCCATATCATCGAAAACCGTCAAAGCCTCACGAGCAACGCGCTGAACACCTGTCACAGCCTGCATGAGGAAGCGCCCGTTTATAGCGAATGTATTAGACATAAGAATATATCTCCAACTCAGCCTTCAGCGCGCGTTCATCAACCTGCGCCATGGCCTTCAATGTCGAATGGAGTGCAGGTACGCAACCCAAGAGGGTTTCGATAGATCTTCGCAGATTTGTCACATTCTTCCATCTGGTGGCAAGTGGAGCGTTCCGACGATGCGGGCAAAGTGGACATGAAGTCCAGAGATCGCGGCAGAGGTACTTTCGTCCGGCCCTGTTGTCGCCTACGCTAGCAGCAGGAACCCGCAACGCGTCAGTTACGGAGTCTTCCGTGAGAGTGTCCGACCTTTTGTGTACGACTGATCCGGTTCATGCTTCACCGAAAGGAAGCATGAATGAGCATCTCGAAAGAAATCCTGGACGAACTTTTGCAGGGCGTTGAGCGCCCTGAAGATCTGCTCGGCGATGCCGGGCTGATGAAAGAGCTGAAGATCAAGCTGATGCCAAGATCGCCTGATGGAAATGCCAAAAAAACGATCATGCCGAAGATTTTTGCACGATAGTTAGGCGCAAAACCCCTTCTGCCTCCTGGACGACTTATCAAGCTCGCCCTTCAGCTACATTTTGCCGAACTTCCAGCCTTCTGCTGTACCAGCGCCGTGCAAGCCTCACGGCATACGCTCCAAACATATGGTTTGGGAAAATCTGTTCTGATAACTGATCTTGAGGGACATCTCGACACCCAGAGCGGAACCTGTGATCTTGCGATGACAAACTTTCCCTCACAAGCATTGGATCTTGCCATCCAAATTCATGCCAAGGCCACTCCCATCCCGACCAGACGAGCTGGTTACACCAGACGCATCCGCCAACATAAATTTGGAGCGATATGTTGAACGATATGAGACGCATGCAGAAGAGCGTCACCCCGCCCTCGAACTCAGAGGACGATGTTATTGATCTGAGCACCCTGTTAGGCGCTCTTTGGAGGGGCAAGGTCTATATCCTTACCGCTGTCTTCGCTGCTGTGCTGCTCAGCGGTATCTATGCCTACGTTTTGGCCACCCCGATGTATCGCTCGACGGCAGTCGTCATGCTGAACAACCGCGAAGAACAAGTGGTGGAGCTAGGCAACGTCGTAGGCGGGCTCACAGCCGACAGTACCGTAGTCAACACGGAGGTCGAGGTGCTAAAGAGCCGCATCCTGCTCGGAAAGGTTGTCGACGAACTGGAACTGACGGAAGATCCCGAATTCAACACCTCACTGCAGACGGCGAGCATGATTTCCAAGATCGAGGAGTCGATGAAGTCCGCGCTTCTGCCGACTTCTCCGGACACCGGTACCTCCATACCCGCCAGCACCCGGGACCGCACGATCAGTGCGCTCCGCAGCGCCATAACCATCTCCAACATATCCCGAAGCCTTGTCTTCCAAGTCACCGTGGAAACTATGGACCGTGACAAATCGGCCCGCATCGCCAATACGCTGGCCGATCTCTACATCCTCAACCAGCTCGAGGTGAAGTTTGAGGCTACGGAACAGGCGACCACTTGGCTGACCGAGCGTGTCACCGATCTTCAGATCGCGCTGGAAAATGCCGAGGAAGAGGTCAAGGATTTCCGTGCCGGCACCTCTCTGGTCAGCACCGAGGCCCTGCGCGGGCTCGAGGTGCAGGTCAAGGACATGCGAGAGCGGATCGACAACACCCAGGCCGCGCAGGAGGCCGCCGAGACGCGGCTGGCGGCGATGCGTGCCGCCGAGACGCCGGAACAACGCGCCGAAGTCACCAACGATCTGCAATTGCAGCGCATGCTGCCTCGTGTGGGCGAACCCGCGATCGCGGAGAGCTTCGAAACCCGCTTCGAGACCCTCCTGGCGCGTGCCGAGAACGACATCGAGCGGCAGCAAAGCCAGCTGGCGACCCTGCGCGAGTCCCTCACCACGCTCGAGGACCAGATCGACCGGCAGAGCCAAGATCTCATCACCCTGCAGCAGCTCACCCGCGAAGCGGAGGCAAGCCGACTGCTCTACGAATACTTCCTCTCGCGCCTCAAGGAGACCTCGGCCCAGCAGGGGGTGCAGCAGGCGGACAGCCGCATCATCTCGCCGGCGGTCGTCCCTGATGCGGCGGCCTCCCCGCGCAAGACGATGATCCTAGCCATGGCCATGATCCTGGGCCTCATCGTGGGCGCCGCCTTCGTGCTGTTGCGCGAATCCCGGCACCGCGCCTTCCGCAATGCCGAGCAACTCGAGACCGCCACCGGCTACGCCGCGATCGGGCAGATTCCGCTGATCCCCGCGAAACGTCGCAAGGATGCCATTTCCTATCTCAAGGAAAAGCCCTCCTCGGCCGCAGCGGAGGCCATCCGCAACCTGCGCACCTCGGTGATGCTGTCCAATGTCGACACGCCGCCGAAACTCATCATGACCAGCTCGGCGGTCTCCGGCGAGGGCAAGACCACGGTCGCGCTGTCGCTGACGCAGAACTTCGCGGCCATGGGCAAGAAGGTGCTGCTGATCGAGGGCGACATCCGGCGCCGGGTGTTCGGACAATACCTGCAGACCGACCGGACCGAAGGCATCGTCTCGGTGCTGACCGGCACCAGGACCTTCGATGACGTGGTGGTGCACAGCGAATTGCTGGGCGCCGACGTGCTTCTGGGCGACAAGGGGCAGAGCAACGCTGCCGACATCTTCTCGTCCGAGCGTTTCAGCAGCCTTCTCGAAGAGCTGCGCAGCCGTTACGACATCGTCCTGATCGACACCCCGCCGGTTCTGATCGTACCCGACCCCCGGGTGATCGCCCAGAACGTCGACGCGACCGTCTTCGTGGTCCGCTGGGACCGGACCCAGAAGGAGCAGGTCATCGGGGCGCTGCGCGAGTTCGAAAGCGTCGGCAAGCCGGTGAGCGGCCTAGTCCTGAACCAGATCAGCCCTCGCGGCATGAAACGCTACGGCTACGGCAACAACTACGGGCCCTACTCGGCCTACGGATCGAAGTACTACCTGAACTGACGGAGCCCGCACCCGGCCCAGAAACAGGAAAGCCCCGCCCGATGGCAATCGGGCGGGGCTTCTTCATTGTCTCGCAAGGCAGCTGGCGGGTACTAACTCAGTTCGAGGCCGCGTTCGCCGCCGTGGTGATCAGCGATGGCGTAATCTGGCTGATCACACGGCTCCATTTCGTCACCGGCTGCTCTGCCACGAAGATCACGTCGTTCGGGCGCAATTCGAACCGTGTTGCAAGCGGAAGGTTCGCGGCGTTGCGCCCGTCGAGCTGCCAGGCGGTCAGCGCCCCGAACTCCCTCGGATCCGGCGAACTCCGCAGCACGTAGATCTCGCGCACGTTGCCTGTCTTGGTCGGAACCCCGCCATTGGAATAGAGCGCGTCGGCCAGTGATGCCGTCTGGCCGAAGGGCAGCGGGTAGCGGGCCTGGCTGTCGACCTCTCCGCTCAGGTAGACGTAGTCGCGATCCTCCGAGTCGAGCTCGAGCCGGGTCATGTAGTTCTCGCGTGCCTCGGTCAGCGCACCGCGGCGGATGTTCACCTCGGCCTGCAGCTCGTTCAGCGCCGCGATCCGGGCGCTCTGCTTGAATTCGGCAAGACGGATACGCTCCGCGAAATAGGCCTGGGCCGTATCGAGCTCGTATGAGGTGTCGACGAACACCGCGTCACCGTCGACCAGCTGGATCTTTTCCAGGCGGCTGTTCGAGTAGAGATCGCGCAGCGGAATCTGGTAAAGGGTGCCATCGCGATAGATCCGCACCGAGGCGTAGTCGAGCTCTTCGGCGGTGATCCCGCCCGCCGCGGCCAGAGCCGCGTCGAGATAGAGCGGCGTCAGCGTGATCGGCGCAACGGTCGGCTGGCCCACTGCCCCGCCGATCGACACCTTCTTCGAGTTGAACTCGGCCACCTCGAGGCTGAAGGTCGGATCGATCTGGTTCTCGACCAGGCGCTGGAAGAGCCGGTTCTCGGCTTCCTCGAGGGTCATGCCCGAGACCTGCACCCGCCCGACGTTGGGAATGGCGATGGCGCCGTCGTCCTGCACCGTGTAGCCCTGCCTTGCATTCGATGCCGCCAGCAGCCCGGTCAGCTGTTCGACGGTGTTGCCCGTCTGCGGGGTGGCGAGCAGCAGCACGTCACCTACCCCGATGGAATAGGGCGTTTCCGGCACCGCCGGCGGCACCCGGGTCTGAAGCGCCCCGGGCTTGTTCTGGAAATCCACCACCGGCTCGGGAACAGCGCCTGCCCCGCGCGGGGTGCCGCCGGCGTCGGCCGTGGCGAAGAACACCCCCGGCAGCTGCTTGGGGGCATAGCTGGAGCGATTCGCCACCATCACGCTTTCCGGCGTGATCTCGAGCACCCGCACCTTCGCGCCGCTGTCGAGCAGCGGATTCACCGTCGGCGATTGATAGGCGATGCCGCATCCGCCCAGCACCAGAAATCCGATCGCAACGAGGCGACCCGTGGCCTTTCCGCTCATGTCCTGTCCCTGCAATGTGGTCCCGCGTGCCTGTCACGCTTTCGGCCCAGTCTAGAAAAAACTGCCGTGGCTGGCCATGCGGACGGCCACGAAAAAGGCGAACCCGGGGGGGGTTCGCCTGATTTCTTTACAACCTGTGGCCGATATGACGATCCTCGCGCGGATCTCAGCGGTTGCCGCGCAGCAGCGTGCTGCTCGTGGTCGAAGTGCCGCCACCGTTGCCGCCGGACGCGAGGACGCCGACCGCGCCAACAGTCCCGCCGACGATAAGGATCGTAGTTGCGAGGCTCGTCCCGGTGGCGCCACCGAGGGCTCCAACGATACCGCCCTGCTGGGTCGAGATGGTCGGGTTCTTGCTCTTGACGTCCTGCGCGTTCGCAGCCGGGGCGATGGCGAAAAGGCTGGCCGCAGCAAGCCCGAGGATGGTCTTCGTGGTCATGTCTTTTCTCCTAGAAATTGTGTCTATACCTATCAGGTCGAATCTTTTTCTGCAAAGGCGAAATGACGTGGCGAGAGGAAAGTTCCGCGCCGGCGGCGCAAAGAGATCCTTTTCTAATCACGCAACCTCTCGTAGTTCAGATACCCGATGGATTCGCCCGCCCATTGCACCGCCCGGATGATCCGTCCCGTGTCCGACAGCCAGTAGCGATTCTCGAACACCCGGTCCACGCCAGTGCAGGTTTCGTCGACCCTGCGGGCCTGCACCTGTGCCAGGTAGACGGTGACGGCCTCGGTCCCCGGTCGCCAGAGGTAATCGCAGACGTAGCTTTCGGCGACCGTATGGTTCTCGCCGTCGAGCAGGCGATGAATCCGCACAGCCTGAGCCCGACGCCCGGCCAGCGCGGCGTGGACCTCCGCGAGATCGGCGCTCATCAGGTCGCCCCCCAGCCCGCGGGTGCCCGACAGGACACCGCGCTGCAGCAGCACGAACTCGTTGGCCACCGACAGCCAGGTGACGGTGTCGGCATTGCGCGCCTCCTCGAAGAAGAGCGCCTGGACGTTGTCGCGCTCCGGAAGCGTCACGAGGACCGTCGGTCGCCCGACCTCGGCCAGCATCGCCGGTGTGAGCCCGGCGCGCAGGTCCGTGGGCTGCGCCTGCTGCGCGGCGTTCTGGCTGCGCGCGGCCTGGATCGCCTGCCATGCCTGAGCGAATTCGTTGCGGGGCCCGCAGCCGACCAGCAGGAGCGCACCGGCCGCCAGGAGAATGGTGGAAAGTGCCTTCATCGCCAGAACCGTCCCCACTCGCCCTGCAGTTCGGGCTGCTGGTAGTCGCGCACCTGCTCGTAGAGCCGGCTGCCGATCTCGAGCCGCGCGCCACCGTCGCGTTGGACCGGGCGGATCGTCCGCGAGACCGAGATGTCCGACCGCTGGCCGGTAATCGCCGACAGCGGGATGTTGAACCGGATGCCCTTGTCGAAAGAGCCCTCGCCGAAGTCGTCGAAGGAAACCTCGGTAAAGGTCGCGAAGGCGCCGATGCTGATGCCGTTGTCGAATTCGCGATCGACGCCGAAGGTCGCCCCCCAGTCGCCGGCCAGGTAGCGTCCGGCATCGACCTGATAGAGGAAGTTGTTGCTGCCCTCGAGATAGGCCGAGGCGTGCCCGGTGACGATGTCGTAATCCCGGAAGCCGAAGCCCTGGGCATACTCGCGCTGCTGCGCGTAGTTCACCTCGAGCCCCAGCCCGAGCCGGCTGTCCACGGGCTTCCACAACAGTTCGCCGGAGACGCCGCCGTACATCGGCTCGAAGTAACCAGCGGAGATCCGGCCGAACAGGTTCTCGCCGGGGCGGAAGTATTTGGTGGCCGTCAGGGTGTTGATCGTCAGGTCCGCGGCCTCGGCATAGAGCGCCCCGTCCGTGCGCACGTGCGGCAGCGTCGAGTTGGAGGACGGCAGGCCGCTGATGTTCTCCGACAGCTGCTGGCGCAGGTTGCCTTCGAAGACCAGCCCCGGCAGCGGCTCGTAGCTGGCGTTCAGCTGCACGCCGAAGGACAGGCGCACCGGGCTCTCGGGGTCGAAATAGGCCGCCGTCAGGTAGGGGCCGAAGGACCAGTCGACCTTCGGAAAGGCCGTCTCGGGCACGACGCCCGCGACGGGCGTGGCCGCCGCGTCCTCGATGCGCGCCCGCGCGAAGCTCTTCCAGGCACCGTCGGGCGCGTGCTCGAGGTCCTCGAGATCGGAGCGGTTCACCGTCACCGTGGTGACCGGCAAGCCGGTCCCGGTGACCAGGGTGATCTCGAACCGTTCGACCGAGGCCGGCATGATCTGCGTCATGATCCGCGCGATGCGGCCCACGGCCTGCGCCGGGTAGGTCTGGGTGCCGGTGCGGACCGCCACCCGGGCGGTGCGGGCATCCGCGCCGAACCGCTCGAGCGTCATCCCGTCGGTGGCGAGGAAGCTCTCCATGTCGCCCCGCAGGATCGTCTCGGCGTCGGCCTGCCGGGTCCAGCCGAGGTCGGCGGCGCTGCCCGGTGCGCGCACCGCGACCGGCCGGGGCGCCCGGTCGAGCCCGCCGGGATAGCTGTTGGGGGTCTTGGGATTGAAGGTGTAGCTGAGGTTCACCGCCACCGTCGAGCCGTAGAGATAGGCGGCGCTCACGTCGAAGTTGTCACGCACGCGGTAGCTGAGCCCGAGGTTGACCGGCGCGTTGTGTTCGAAGCCCATCCGCGCGGCTTCCTCCTCGTAGACGTCCGAGGAGTATTCCGCCGACAGCACAAACCTGTCGTTGACCGCGTATTGCAGACCGCCGAAGAATGCCGCGTCGCCACGAAACCACTGGTCGGTGTCGACCCGGCCGGTCTGCTCGATACCGGTCTCGCCCTCGGGGCGGGTCTTGAACCCGTCGGCCAGGATGCCCAGCGGGTTGGTGAAGCCGTTGTAGCTGCCGAACCGCCCCCAGCCGATGCCGCCGGTGGCGCGCAGCCGGCCGAAGGTCTTGGTGGCGACGACGTATTCGCCCGAGTAGATGCCGGTGCCGCCGAAGTCCTGCAGGCCCACGGTGACCGCCGGGGTGTAATACCCCTCCTCGGCAAGCTGGTAACGCAGGTCGAAGCTGCGGTCGTAGTAGGGATCCTGCACCGAGAAGTCGCGCAGTTCGACATAGCGGAACACGCCCGAAAGCCGTGGCGTGATCTGGAAATGCAGCGTGCCGCGGCGGGTGTTCTGGAACCCACCCAGCGTCAGGCTCAGGTCCGCGTCGCGCATCTGGTGGGCGGTGGGTATGTCGAGAAGACCCGGCACGCCCATGAAGTTGAGCGTGGGCCGCGTCCAGACCGCCTCCTGCGGGGTCGCGGGCTGCGTGCCGACGCCCAGCAACAGGGCTGCCGCCAGACAAGGCGCAGCCCTCCGCGATCGACCTCTCGGCACTGACATTCCTGAACTCCACCGCTCGGTGCCTGTCCCGCCGGAGGAGACATGACCCGCCCCCGCCTGCCGGCGCACCCTGTTCCCGCCAACGTTGCCGGCATACTCACGGGCTCGCGCGGAGAGTTCAAACGCTTCCCCCCGAAACCGTGGATTCCGTCCCGGTCACGTGGCGCGAATCCCACAATGCCCAATCCCTGACCAGCCACGGCGGCGACCTTTGCCGGCGCCGGCGGACGATGTCAGAGACAGGCGCAGGGTACACGGCCCTCCTGACGGAACCGCTCGCTGCATCCGCGCCGCCCTCCGACATGCGAAGGGCCCGCCGTTTTGGCGGGCCCCTGCTCGTTGCGTTGCGCAGACGTTCGGCGGTGTCAGCTGAAGATGAAGTCGGCCGAGGAGAAGTCGCCGGCGGAGGCGCCGAAGACGGTGATGGTGTGGCCGTCCACGTCGATCTCGGCGGTGCTGCCGACCGTGGTGATCGTCAGGTCGCCGAAGGCGTAGCCGCCGGCGATCTCGATCAGGTCGGTGCCGTCGGCGAAATCCGCGATCGTGTCGTTCTCGCCCGCGTTGATCTCGGAGAACAGGAACACGTCCGCCCCGCCGCCGCCGTAGAGACGGTCCCAGCCGCGGCCGCCGTCGAGCGTGTCGTTGCCCGACTGCCCGTAGAGCCAGTCGCCGGTCTGGCCGCCGTCCAGCAGGTCGTCGCCCGAGCCGCCGTAGAGCGTGTCCGACCCGGCACCGCCGTAGACGCTGTCCTGGCCGTCGCCGCCGAGCAGGCTGTCGGCCCCGTCGGCGCCGCTCAGGTAGTCGTCGCCGGCATCGCCGTAGCCGGTGTCGTTGCCGCCCTCGCCGAGCAGGTAGTCGTCGTGGTCGCCACCGTACATCAGGTCGTTGCCGGTGCCGCCCGCGACGGTGTCGTAGCCGGCCGAGCCGTCGAGCGTGTCGTCGCCCGAGCCGCCGTAGACCGAATCCGACCCGCCGCCGGCATCGAGGCTGTCGTTGCCCGACTGGCCGGCCATGTAGTCGTGCCCGGTGCCGCCGATGACCTCGTCGTTGCCGTTGCCGCCGTAGAGCCGGTCGGCGCCGTCGCCGCCGTTGAGGTAGTCGTCGCCGTCGTCGCCGTAGCCGGTGTCGTTGCCGTCCTCGCCGAGCAGGTAGTCGTCGTTGGCGCCGCCGTACATCAGGTCGTTGCCGGTGCCGCCCGCCACGGTGTCGTAGCCGGCCGAGCCGTCGAGCGTGTCGTTGCCCGAACCGCCGTAGACGCTGTCGGACCCGCCGCCGGCATCGAGGCTGTCGTCGCCCGACTGGCCGGCCATGAAGTCGTGCCCGGTGCCGCCGATGACCGCGTCGTTGCCGTTGCCGCCGTAGAGCCGGTCGTCGCCGTCGCCGCCGTTGACGTAGTCGTCGCCATCGTCGCCGTAGCCGGTGTCGTTGCCGGCCTCGCCGAGCAGGTAGTCGTCGTTGGCGCCGCCGTACATCAGGTCGTTGTCGCCGCCGCCGGCGATGGTGTCGTAGCC
>MDTG01238456.1_pt1 | contig 10848 bp, 13 predicted proteins | sample 811421 | NCBI WGS metagenome assembly MDTG01 (sample SAMN05326645, study PRJNA326480) | marine metagenome | isolation source: seawater | place: Pacific Ocean: South East | collected 2011 | reverse complement strand
CATTTTGAAGTTATTTTTCCATTAATTGATTTATTTTCTTCATATGCTTTTTCTAATTCATACCATCCTTTAATTTTTTTTGCTTTTTGAGCAGACACAATTACATCGCCATTTTTGTCTTCAATTTTTTCTAATAGAACAGGAATTGTTGCACCTTCTAGGATTTTATCTTGCATCCCAATGATTTTCATTTCATTAATATCAATTACAGGTTCACTTTTTAATCCCTGGATAAATAGGAAAATGTATTTGTCAGTAATTTTTGTTATTTTACCCTCAATTATTTTACCTTCTTCTATCTTATTTTTTGATAACTGGGTATTTAGTAACTTTTCAAATTGTTGATTAGCTGATGAAGTTAAATCTTTGTAAATTTCCATTAACTTTTTAATTTCCTATCCATAATAGCTTTTATTTTTATAAAGCAGGTTTTCTTACTTAATTTGGTTGTATTAATCAAGATTGAATCTTTTGTTTTTTTCAGCGGTCCATGCCTTCTTTCCCTATCGGATTTATCCCTATTTTTAAGGCTTTTTAATACTTCTTTTAAAGTAATTTTTTTATTTAGGCTTTTTAGTTCTTTGTAACGTCTTTTTGCTCGTTCCTTGAGATTTGCCGTTATAAAAAATTTGAACATGGCATCTTTTACTTGAATGGTTATTATATCTCTCCCATCAAGAACAGAGCCTGCATATTTCATCGGAGGAGAATATGCACATTTTTGCTGAAATTTATGAACAATATTTCTGATTTTTTTATCTTTAGCAACTATTGAAGCTGAAATAGCAACCTTGTCTGACAACAAACTTTTATTTTCAAGTTGTTTAAATTTTAGTTTATTAAATTTTCTTTTTACCAAAGTATAAGAAAATTTCTTTGGATTATTTAATTTTAACTTTCCTATATATCTGTAAATTTTTCCTGTATCTAAATAATAAAGATTATAATGTTTAGAAATTAACTTAGATTGAGTGCCAGCACCAGCAGCAGCCGGTGAGTCAATTGCAACAGTAATTATGTTTTTTCTTTTTTTCAACTTATATTTGCTCCAAGCTTTTTTAAAATACTTAGAAATTCTGGGAATGATGTATTTATTGAGTCTTTATCATATATTTTCCATTTACCACCAAAAGCCATTGCAGCAATACAAGACATCATAAAAATTCTATGATCTTTTAAAAAATTTTTTACTATATAATTTCCTTTTAAAACTAGATTTGGATTACCATAAATTTTAATATTTTCTTTATATTTTATAACTTTAATACCAATCATTTTTAAAAATTTTATTGCTATATTAAGTCTAGGACTTTCTTTTTTATTTAATTCACCTAGATTTCTAAATATTGATATTCCTTTTGCTTTTGCCGCAACCAGAAATATTACTAAAAATTCATCTATAGCTGAACTATTTAAATTTGATGGACAATTAATAGATTGTAGATTTTTTTTACTTTTTACGCATATATCAGCAATTTTTTCTCCTCTATAATTTTTTTTATTTTTAAATATTATTTTTGAATTCATTTTGTTTAAAATTTTTACAATTCCAATTCTACTATCATTAACATTTACTCTCTTAATAGTAATTTGTGAGTTTTGTGAAAGAAGAGTTAAAACTATAAAAAATGCACTTGAACTTATATCTCCAGGTATATTGTAATTAAATGATTTGAATTGACATAATCCTTTTACTTCAATTAAATCATAATTTTTTTTAGATATTAATTTGATTGGAATTTTTAGATATTTAAATAATAGCTCAGTATGATTTCTTGATTTTTTTGCATTTATCTTAGTTATGCCAGGAGTATTTAATGCGGCAAACATAATAGCACTTTTACACTGGGCGCTTCCTATATTTTCAGTATATTCTATAGGTCTTAAAAATTTAGTACCTTCAATTTCTACCGGTAAATAATTTTTTTTCGATTTTATATTAATTCCAAAAAGTTTTAGGGGCTTGGTTACCCTAGAAAAATCTCTTTTCGATAAGCTTTTATCTCCTACTAATTTAATTTTATAGTTAGATCTTGCTAATAGACCCAAAATTAATCTTGCTAGAGTTCCAGAATTACCAGCATTTATTATTGTATCTTTCTTAATATCAAATCCATTTATCCCATAACCATAAATTTCATAATAATTTTTTTTTTTTTTATAATTAATTCCAAGTTTTTTAACTGATTTTAGTGTGTTTAGAACATCTTCAGAATTAAGAAGATTTGAAATTTTCGATACCCCTACAGCTTGAGATGCAAGCAATATGGTTCGTATTGACAAACTTTTATCTGAACTTACTTGAATAGTTTTTTTATATGGAGAAATTTTATTATTTATATAAATATTTTTTGACATTTATGAATTAATTAATTTTAAATTCATCGCCAAAATATGCTGATTTAGCATTTGTATCATTTATTATTTCATTTGGGCTTCCAGAAGCAATAATTTTTCCATTTGAAAGAACTATTGCTCTATCAACACATGTTAATAGGTCACGAGCCTGATGATCACAAACAATAATTGTAATTTTATCCACTGACTGCAAGTTTACAATTATTTCTTGCAACATTTTTATTGTTAAAATATCTAAAGCCGCAAAAGGCTCGTCAAGTAATAAAATATTTGGGTCATTAATTAATGCCATGGCAATTACTAGTTTTTTCTTTTGACCACCTGATAAGAGTTTAGCTTTTATATGCAACAATGGTTCAAGCTCAAATTGTGAGATAATTTTTTCTATTTTAATGTCTCTTATTTCTTTTTCTTTTACATGAATTTCTCCTACTAATTTTAGGTTCTCAAGCAAACTTAAGTCTTGAATAAAACCCCCATGTTGAGGAACATATCCAAGTTTAAATTTAGTAACTCTGTCATAAATAGGCATATTTGTACAATCAACTCCTTTAATTAAAACCTTTCCATAACTAGGATCTTTAAGTCCAGTTATAATATTAAAAATTGTTGACTTGCCAACTCCATTTGGACCAAGCATGCCTAAAACTTCTTGTCTATTTATCTTTAAGTTTAGGTTATTTAAAATTTGTCTTTTGTCATAAAACATTGAAACTTTTTCTAATTGCAGGATAGTTTCTTGTTCTTTAAAACTTTTTATTCGGAATTTTTTTATAACTGCCATTAATTTGTTATTACCGTAACCTTTTTTTTTTTATTTTCTGGATTTATATTTATAACTTTTGTTTCAATATTTAAAATAATTTTACCAGCCTTCATTATAGAATTTGGATCAGTTACCACAACATTATTATATGCTATTGCCATATTTGTTTGCATATCTATATCAAAATAATCACAAGTAATTTCTTTATCTTCATAATTAATTACTACATTTTGATAAAACTTTGAATTTAAACTTGAAGAATTATATTCTGCAAAATCAGATACAATATATATTGTAGACCTTTTTGAGGAAGTTATAACTCCTCTAACATCATCAAGGTCCAATATATTTTTATCGTCCGTATTTGTTCTTCCTGATTTTGCTAATATTTTATATTTATTTCCATTTTTGTCTGTTGTTAAATATTCTATGTCTTTAACAAGATTTTTAATTTCAGGTTTTTTTCGTTCTTTTTTTTCATTTAAATCTAAACTTGGATTTATTTTTTTTTTATCGTTTTCAGTCTTTATTTCATTTAAATCTAAACTTGGATTTATTTTTTTTTTATCGTTTTCAGTCTTTATTTCATTTTGATTTTCTGTCTCTTTTTTTTCATTAAAATTGTTAACTTTTTCCGTTGTAGTTTTTGGCTCATTTTGTTGCAGTGATAAATTTTCATTTTTTGAAAAATAGTTAAAATATACACTTCCTAAAATAATAAAAATTATCAATAATATAATTATTTGAATAAGTGATTTTAAAGACATTTAGCTGATATTTGACTTCAAAATATTGTGTATATGAATTATTCCAATAGTTTTATTTTTTTGTTTTCCTTTATGCACACACAAACTCGTAATTTTTTTTGTATTCATAATGGAAAGAGCCTGGGCTGCAAGCATGTCTTTATCAACACTAATTGGATTTTTTTTCATTACCTTGCTTATTTTCAATTTTTGAAAATTTTCAAATTTTTGATTCAATCTTTTTAAGTCTCCATCAGTTAAAATTCCTACAGTATTTTTTTTGTTTTTCACTATTATTACACCAAAACCTTTGTTGTTTATTATTCTAAGCGCATTTTTCATTGACGCGTTTTCATTTATAAATGGAATCTTTTTTCCTACAATCATTAAATCACTGACAGTTTTAAGTTTAACTGAAAGTGATCCCCCAGGATGAAATTTTTTAAAATCTAATTTTCCAAAATTATTATATCGCATACAAGAAATTGCAATTGCATCACCCAATGCTAATTGTATAGTTGTTGAAGAAGTAGGAACTATATTTCCTGGGTCGGCCTCTTTTACAGAAGGCAATAAAAATTTAATATCTGAATTTTTACATAGAAGAGAATCTTTTTTTGATGTTACTCCTATTAATTTAATATTTTTATTTCTTGATGCATACTGAATTATATTTTTTAGTTCTTCACTTTGTCCGCTTAAACTTATTAATATTAAAACATCATTTGAGGTTATTTGCCCCATATCCCCATGACTAGCATTCGAAGCATCTAAGAAAAAAGATGGAATACCAATTGATGAAAATGTAGCAGCCCATTTTTTACCTATAATTCCACTTTTTCCAACTCCAGATATAATTATTTTACCATTTCTACAATTTAAAATTGTTTTTAAGATTTGATTAAAAGAATTTCCAATAGATGATTTTATTTTTTTTAAAGCATTAATTTCAGATTGAATTACATTTTGTGCAATTAATTGGATTTTTTTATTATTCATTTAATGAGACCAGATATCTTCGTTAAAGGAGGAAAAATCTAGTTCCACTCTTATTGGAAGAAATTTTATTGTTTTATTATATAGATCAATTCGATTTTCTCTAACTAATATTTTATTAAGACCTTCATAAATTTTGTGCAGATAAACAACATCATTTGCGCAGTATTGAATTTGTTTTTTGGATAAATCTCCACCAAAATCAGATGTTTGTAATTGTTTGCTAATATCAATACCAATGAATTCTTTAATTAAATCTTTTAAACCATGTTTATCAGAATAACTTCTAGCAATTTTACTCATTATTTTTGTACAAGTAATATTATTTACATTAATATCTAAATATTTTTTAATAAATAAAAGGTCGGCTCTAGCATAATGAAATATTTTATTTATACTTTCATCGACTAATAATCGTCTTAAATTAGGTGCATTATATTTATCTTTATTCAATTGAATTATATGAGCATCATTTTTTCCAGAAGAAATTTGAACTAGACATAACCTGTCTCTTTCAACATTTAGACCCATGAACTCACAATCGATTGCAATTTTGTCACTAAATTGCATTTGATCTGGTAAATCATCTTTATGTAATTTAATATCTAAATCCATTGAAGGAATATATATATGAAACCAAAGGAAATTCTAGTTTTCGGTGCCTCAGGTCAAATTGGAAGGCACTTAATAAGAAACTTTACAAAAAATAACTATAAAGTTGTTGCTGTAACTCGGAATATTCATCAAAAAGGATATGTATTAAAAACCCAAGCAAATCCTGGTTATCTTGAAATAATAGAATTAAAATCATTTAATATTGATAAAATAAAAAATTTAATCGAAAACTGTTCAATTTGTATTAATTTAATTGGAATATTATTTGAAAAAAAAAAAAATTATTTTAATAATATTCATTCAGATTTTCCATCTCTTTTAGCAAAGTTGTCAAATGAAAAAAATATTGAAAAACTAATTCATGTTTCATCTTTAGGAATCGAAAAAGCTGTTGATAGTAATTATGCCATTAGTAAACTTAAAGGTGAAAAAGAGGTAAAAAACAATTTTGAAAGATCTATAATATTAAAACCATCTCTAGTTTACTCTGTAGATGATAATTTTACTACAAAATTAATGACTTTATTAAATAGGCTACCTATAATGCCTTTATATTATGAGGGTAAAACAAAATTTACCCCCATACATGTTACGGATTTAACAAAAATAATTTTTGAGGTTGTGCAAGGAAAAACAAATACACAAACTATAGAATGTGTTGGCCCTGAAGTTATTTCCTTTAAAGAGATTATTTTAAAATTATTAAAATCTATAGGTAAAAAAAGATTGTTAGTTTCTTTACCTTTGCCAATTGCAAAAATGATAGCAAAAATTTTTGAAACATTGCCGAACCCATTATTAACAACAGATCAACTCAATTTATTAAAATATGATAATATTTCATCAGGAAAATATAAAACTAATTTTGATTTAGATCTTAGTGCAAATAAAAATTTCGACGATGAATTGGAGAAATATAGCTTTAATTGGAGAACAGGAGGTCAATTTTCTAAAGACAAAACCTCAAATACAAGCTAATGTTAAATTATATAATCTATATAATAGTAATAATCATATTAGCCTTTGTTATATTGACAGCTGCAAACGCAATTAATAAAGGGCTTAAATCAAAAGAAAATTCAAATGACAGTATTAATAATGATAAATTTAAAAAAAAAAAAATTAATAATGATAACCTTGATGTTAAGATTGCTAATCATAGTATACTGAAAGAAATAAATGAATTGAATAAACTTCATACTAAAGGCGTGTTAAGTGATGAAGAGTTTAAAAAAGCAAAAGAAAAGATTTTATCTTAAGCTGATTTTATTTTTTTCTCAATAAATTTAGGAACCTCATCATCTTTGTCTACGATATCTTCTTTTTTACCTTTGGGCTGGAACACAATCATCAAATGAAGAGGGCAGTAAGAAAATTTTTCAACATTTTTTCTTCCACAAAAAGAAGATCCTTTTTCATCTGGATGTCCATCCATATATTTACATGTTTCTTCAGTTAATTCTTCTAACTGTAAATTTTTTGATGGCTCAAAGTCCTTGTTTAGAATAAGGGATCTAAATTTGTTTCTTCTTCCTCTTTTTTCGATAATATAATTGTTAGACTTAATATTCGTCTTGTTTTGATTAATTACTGGTCTAGCTTTTATTTTTGCAGATAGATTTAATCTATGGGCTTTTCCTATAACTGCATTTCTACTTATTCCACCAATAACTTCAGCAATTTGACTTGCCGTTTGACCTTTGCCCCATAACTCCTTTAGTTTATTAACCTTTTCATCTGTCCAGCTCATAGTACAATATATAGTATATATTTTTTTTTATATAACACTATCTTGAAATCATAAATGTTAATTAATAACAAGCTTTTTTTTCTGTTTTTTAACAATTTTTAATAAAAAAGTTTAAGAGTAAGCATTTATGGTTGAATTAGAAAATAAATATAAAATTGGTGTACGTCGTTTTGGCTTAATTAACTGGGTGGGTGCCTTTAGCTTTTATAAGAAAGAAGTTTTACGATTTATAATTGTATCAGGACAAACACTTTTAGGACCCATACTAACATCGATTTTATTTCTAGTTGTAATTTCTTTAGCTATCGGAGACGAAAGAAAAGACGTGCTAGGCGTTCCATATATTGAGTTTTTAGCGAATGGTTTAATCATGATGCAGGTAATTCAACAAAGTTTTTCACATTCTAGCTCATCTCTTATGATGAGCAAGATGATGGGAACAATTGTTGATATAGTAAACAGTCCATTGTCAGCAGCAGAAGTAACAATTTCTTTAGTCCTTGCCTCCATTACAAGAGGATTGTGTATTGCCTCTATATCTACCCTTATATTTGTATTTTTTTTAGATTTGAGCATACAAAATTATTTTCTTTGGTTTTCGTATCTATTTTTTGCTGGTTTTTTTTTAGGCTCAGCTGGAATTATTGCTGGTCTTTATGCTGACAAATTTGATCAGATGGCAACAGTAACTAATTTTGTAATAGTACCATTATCTTTTTTGTCGGGAACTTTTTATAGTATAGAAAAACTACCAGATATTTTAAAAAGTTTAAGTTATTATAACCCATTTTTTCATATGATTGATGGGTTTAGGTATTCGTTTATAGGTCAATCCGATGGTTCTATAAAATTTGGAATAATATTTCTATTAATTATATCTTTTATAACATGGTATATTTCTTATTTATTATTTAGAAGAGGATATAAAATTAAATCTTGATTATGAGTGCGCTAGCAAAAAATTATAATAGAAGAAAAATTGCTTTTAAAAAAGGCAAGGGTAGTTTTTTATACTCAACTAATGGTAAAAAGTATTTAGATTTTGTTCAAGGTATTGCTGTAAATTCCTTGGGACATGCTAATCCAAATTTAATCAAAGCAATAAATCAACAATCTAAAAAGGTTTGGCATGTCTCAAATGCATTTTTAATACCTGAAGGTGAAAAATTAGCCAAAAGACTAACACAGAAAACATTTGCTGACTCAGTAATTTTTCAAAATAGTGGAGCAGAAGCAACAGAAGCAGCAATCAAAATTGCTAAAAGGTATTTCTATTCTATTGGAGACTCAAAAAAAAATAGAATTGTTTGTATTAAAAATTCTTTTCACGGTAGAACTTTAGCAACAATTAATGCAAGTGGATCAAAAAAAATGACAGAAGGTTTTGGGCCTAAGGTTGAAGGATTTGATCATTTTGAATTTGGAGATCATAAAAAACTAAAAAAAATAATTACTAATAAAACTGCCGCAGTAATGGTTGAAACAATAATGGGTGAAGGAGGAATAAAAGTAATTCCCAATTGGTGTTTGAGAGATTTAAGAAAAATTTGTAATAAAACAAAAACACTTTTAATTTTGGACGAAGTTCAATGTGGAATAGGCAGATCTGGTAAGTTTTTTGCATACGAATATGCAAAAGTTAAGCCTGATATTGTGCCAATAGCTAAAGGAATAGGGGGAGGTTTTCCTATAGGCGCTGTTTTAATGACAAAAAAAGTTGCCTCTGGTATGACACCTGGAACGCACGGTTCGACTTTTGGAGGAAATCCATTAGCCATGTCCGTTGGAAATGCAGTTTTAGATCAAATATTTAAAAAAGATTTTCTCAGAAATGTAAAAAAATTATCAAAATATTTTCATTTTGAACTAAATAAGCTTAAAAAAGAATTTCCAAAAATTATTAAAGATATAAGAGGTGTTGGTTTTTTAATAGGCCTACAATTGTTTCATAACCAAACTAAATTTATTCAAAAACTAATGGATAATAAATTATTAACAATTAGAGCAGCAGAGAATGTTATAAGAATATTGCCACCATTAAATGTAAAAAAAAAAGAAATAGACTTAGCCCTAAAAATTATAAAAAAAGTTTGTCTTACTTATAAATAAATATGAAACATTTTATTAATCTAAAAGATATTCCAGCATCAGATCTTAAAAAAATTATTAAAGATGCAAAAAAAAGAAAATTAAATAGAAAAAAACTTAATACAATAGAAATTGATAAAGACAATCCATTAAATGGAAAACTAATTATCCAAATGTTTGAAAAAGCTAGTTCAAGAACAAGACTAAGTTTCTATCTTGGAATAAAACAATTAGGTGGAGAAACTATAACAATTAAAGCAAATGAATTGCACTTAGGAAAAGGAGGTGAAAGTCTAGCTGATACAGCAAAAATCTTATCAACTTATGGTGATGCATTTTTATTAAGAACTGATAGCGATAAAAAGATTGAAGATTTCAAAAAAAATTTAAGTATTCCTATTGTGAATTTATTAAGCCCAAGCTCTCACCCTTGCCAGGTCCTTTCTGATATATTTACTATTGAAGAAATTAAAAATAAACCAATATCAAATTTAAAAGTCTGTTGGATTGGAGATTCTAATAATGTTCTTAATAGTTTAATAGCAACTTCTGTAAAATTCAGATTTACTTTAAATATTGGATGTCCAAAAAATTATGTACCTCCAAAGTTTGTATTAGATTGGGTTAAAAAAAATAATAGAAGAATAAATATTTTTGAAGATCCAAAAAAAGCAGTTAAAAATGTAGATGTACTATTTTCAGATAAAGTGATTTCTTTAAATGATAAAGTTAACAAAGCAAAAAAAATTAAAGATTTTAAAAACTACCGAATTAATTCAAGTTTAATGAAACATGCAAAAAAAAATGCAATTTTTTTACATTGTCTTCCAAGAGGAAATGAAGTATCAGATGATGTTTTTTTAGGCAAACAATCTAGAGTTTGGCAACAAGCTTTAAACAGAATTCATGTACAAAAAAGTATTTTATTATATTGTTTTGGAAAATTAAGGTAGAGGTAATGGATTTTCAGAATATTGATTCATATAAAGAATAATAGAAGCTCTATCTTTTTCTTTTTTTAAGCCAACAAAAGCCATTTTTGTTCCTTTAATATAAGATTGTGGTTTTATTAAAAATCCATTCATTTCTTCGAATGTCCAAGATTTTCCATAAGCCATTAAAGCTTTAGAATATTTATAGTCACTTAGGGCAGCAACATTTCTTCCAAGTACGCTATAAAGCGCAGGCCCAATCTTATTTTTTCCACCCTCTTTAATTGAATGACAAGCGGAGCATTTTTTCCAAACTTTTTTGGCATGATTTAAATCTCCCATAGCTAATAGTGCTGCAATATCAACAACTTGATTAGAAGTTGAGTCTTGAGAAGAGCTTACCTTTGAAACTTCAACTTTGTATGCGCTAGTATTTGGCTTTTCGACATGGAACACCATATCTGAAATTTTACCTATTCCAAAAACTACCAAAAAAACAACCAGAATTGCTGCAACTATTTTATTTATTTCAAAGGAATCCATGATTTTTTATTATTATGGTCGTATAACATGTTAAACAAAAAAAATACTAAATTT
>MDTG01102718.1_pt1 | contig 10848 bp, 10 predicted proteins | sample 811421 | NCBI WGS metagenome assembly MDTG01 (sample SAMN05326645, study PRJNA326480) | marine metagenome | isolation source: seawater | place: Pacific Ocean: South East | collected 2011 | reverse complement strand
CCACATTTCTTGCGGACATTGCCAAAACCCTGAACACCTTAGCCGCTGACAAGCACGTTCATGCCGTAGTCCTGACCAGCGCGCTTAAGGTCTTGTCTGGCGGTTTCGACTTAAAGGCGGCGCAGGCCTTCACCTCAGCCGATGAGAAGGATATAGTTGATCACCTGAATGCCGATTTGGCCACCATGTACGCTTTCCCCAAACCGCTTATCACCGCGGCAGGCGGCGCAGCCATCGCCGGTGGTCTTTTTTTCGTGCTGACGGCGGATTATACCATAGCCATTCCTCGGGCCAAGTTCGGCTTGGCTGAAGTGCGGGTCGGCGCAAATTTTCCCGTAGGCCCGCTGGAGATTGCCCGCGACGCACTATCGCCTGCAGCCCGGCGGAGGCTAATGCTAAGCGGGCATCCCGTTGAAGCAGCGGATGCACAAACCATGGGCGTTATCGATGAGATCGCGGAACCCGAAGCGCTCATGGATCGCGCCTTGACCGTGGCGCGGGACTATGCCGGAAATCCGCCGCTTGCCTACGCCTCTATCAAGACCCAGCTGCGCCAACCGGCATTGGCCATCATCAGCGACGCGATCGAAAATAGGTCGGACCCGACGCGAGGGGGATGGTTCACAGCGGAAACCAAGGCCGCTATGGCGGCCATGATATCCGGTCTCCGCTAACCACGGGCTACATACGCGAAAGTGTCTCAGTTGAGGCCTTGCACGGCGGCTACGGGAGCATGGCCGTCATGCCCCATTGCCCTGTATCTTGGATAGGGACGCCATGAGCGATATCCCCAGTCGCATAAAACTAGTCCTGACCGGGCCCTTGCTACTTAGTTAAAAAGCTCAGGCCGGTCCTTAAAATTCGCTAAGGCCTCGGGATTGGCCAGGGCCTCGGCGTTCTTGATGGCACGGCCGTGGACTACGTCGCGAACGGCAAGCTCGGTGATCTTACCAGACTTGGTTCGCGGGATATCCGGCACTTGGACCACCCGCGCCGGGACATGGCGTGGCGTGCAGTTAGCTCGAACCTGCTTCTTGATTCTATCCGTGAGGGCATCGTCGAGGCTCAGCCCTTCGCGAAGAACGACAAATAGCACTACCCGCACATCGTTGTCCCATTCCTGGCCGATGACGATGCCTTCCAGAACCTCATCCAGTTTTTCCACCTGGCGGTAAATTTCAGCCGTACCGATACGGACTCCACCAGGGTTCAGGGTTGCATCCGATCGGCCGTAAATTATGAAGCCGTTATGTTCCGTCCGTTCCATGAAGTCACCATGGGTCCAAACATTGGGAAAGCGCGCGAAGTAGGCGTCGTGTATGCGTTCTCCGTCTACATCGTTCAGGAAACTCGGCACTGCCGGGAAGGCCTTGGTGCAAACCAATTCTCCCTTCACGCCGATGACCGGGTTGCCGTCATCATCAAAAACATCCGTAGACATGCCCAAGATCGCGGCCTGTATCTCACCTCGCCATACGGGCAAGGTCTCATCGCCACCACAGAAGCAACCGCCAATATCGGTTCCACCCGACATGGAGGCCAAATGGACATCAGATTTGATACTCGTGTACACATAATCAAAGCCCTCGGGAACCAGGGTCGAGCCCGTCGACCCGATAGAGCGCAGCGCCGACAAATCATGCGTGTCAATGGGCTTCAGTCTCGCCTTGTTGCAAGCATCAATGTACTTGGCCGAAGTGCCAAAAAGGGTCATACCCTCCTGAGCTGCGAAATCCCAAAGCACGTTGCCGTCCGGATAAAAAGGCGAGCCGTCATAGAGCAAGAGCGTTGCTCCCCAAGCCAGGTTACTAGCGAGCCAGTTCCACATCATCCAGCCCAGGGTCGTAAACCAGAAGACCCTGCTGTCCGGCCCAATGGAAAATTGTGCCACCTGCTCCACCGCATGCTTCAACAACATTCCACCAGCCTCGTGCACGATACACTTTGGCTGTCCGGTGGTGCCGGACGAATAGAGAATGTAGAGCGGATGATTGAAGGGCATCTGGTTAAACTGTATATCGGTGGGGGTAAAGTTCCCCACGAAGTCGGATAATTCCACCGCATCCCGAATGCCGGAGATATCTGGCTCAGTCCATGCATAGGGAACAATCACGACGCGCTGGATGCTGGACACCCGGCTGGCCAAATCTGCCGTTTTTTCTCGAATGTCATGGGTCTTCCCGTTGTAGAAGTAGCCGTCACTAGCGATCAGGATTTTTGGCTCGATCTGGCCGAACCGGTCTAGCGCGCCTTGAAGGCCAAAATCAGGCGAACAGGACGACCACGTAGCCCCCAGGCTCGCAACTGCCAGCATAGCGATAATGGCTTCTGGGACGTTTGGCAGATACCCCGCCACCCGGTCGCCCGACTCCACGCCTTCAGCGTGTAGGGCCTGTGCAAATTGGGAGACAGCGTCATAAAGCTCGGCAAAGGTCATGCGACGACGGACCTTGTCCTCACCCCAGAAGACAAGCGCTTCTCCGTCATCACGGCGCTTCAAAAGGTTTTCAGCGAAATTGAAGCGCGCGTCCGGAAACCATTTGGCGCCAGGCAGCTTATCGACGTCAACGGAAGCTTGCTCCCCCCAAGTCCTGGCCTTGAGGTCGCAAAAATCGATTATAGTGCGCCAGAATTTCTCACGCTCGTCCACCGAAAACCGCCAGAGAGCGGTCGAATCGGGTAAGTCCACCTGCCACTGCGAAGTGACTGCACGGCGCAGCTCGGTTATCTTCGCGGTTTCGATTTGTTCCGGTGTCGGCGTCCAAAGCGGCTCAGTCATGGCGAAACCTCTGATAGGTCTTTATCTCAGCGGGCAGTATGTGATTGCCTAGGGCGTGGATCAAGACAGCGTCATCAATCGGGCATTTGAGCATTGGCCGGTGGCTCGTCCGCATCCAGGAAGGTGACGGCTTTGCCCCGATGCACATCGTTAACGTGCGGCACGATGAAGCGGTAGGCGGCCCAGAATACGGCGGCATCATCCGTGAAGCCGAGGACCGCGATGAAGTCTGGGATTCCGTCCGCTGGCATGACGAAATAAGCCAAGGCCGTTAGAATCACGGCCTTGACACGAAACGGCGTCTTCGGGTCGCGGGCACAATAGTAGGCGGCCACGGCCTGCCGCACGAAGTTCAATTTGCCAAGCGTACGTTTTACTTTCCCACCAAGATTGGCCCGGACATACTGCTCCCCTTCATCCACGTTCATCGTAAAGCGGGAAGCCATTTCATCGGTCGGTTTCATGCTACTTGCACGTCCGATAGGCCATGATATCACCGGAGATAGAACCCAAGTATAATCAGAATTGCGGCGGAGTTAAGGCAATGGATATCAGTGGATTGGCAGCATTGGTCACGGGCGCGGCGTCAGGGCTGGGTGAAGCAACGGCACGGGCGCTTGCCGCCGGTGGTGCAAAAGTTGCTATCCTCGATCGCAACGAGGAAGGCGCCAAGGCCGTAGGCGAAGAACTGGGCGGCGTCGGCATAGGTTGCGACGTGGCCAATGCGGCGTCTATGGAATCGGCCATTAAGGCGGCCGCTGACGCGTACGGCCCAGCGCGCATCGTTGTCAATTGCGCCGGGGTCGGTCCGGCTGCCCGAGTGATTGGCCGCGACGGTCCCATGGATCTTCAAAAGTTTGCCCAGGTCATCAACATTAACCTCATCGGCACCTTCAACACCCTGCGCCTGGCGGCGGCAGCCATGCAGGATTTGGATACTTTAGATACGGGGGAAAGGGGCATCATCATCAATACAGCCTCGGTTGCCGCTTTCGAAGGCCAAATCGGCCAAGCCGCGTACTCCGCATCCAAGGGCGGCGTGCATGCCATGACAATTCCCGTGGCCCGCGAATTAGCGCGCTTCGGCATCCGGGTGCTGACCATCGCACCCGGGATCATGGGCACACCTATGCTGTTTGCCCTCCCGGACGAGGTTCAGGAAAGCTTGGGTAAAACAGTTCCGTTCCCGGCGCGGCTCGGCTCAGCGCAGGAATACGCCAAACTCGTTCTGCACATGTGCGACAATGTCTACATGAACGGTGAAACGGTACGCTTGGATGGCGCAATCCGTTTGACGGCAAAGTAGGGCCCTCTCGCGTTGTTGTCGAAGTGTCCTTTTTGCTGCGGCAGTCGTCGTCATCGCGGTTATCGTCTAGACGCCGTGCCACCATAGTAAACGGCTGCGTGATCTCCAACCTGAAGGTCTGACGGCGCATCAAGCCGTTGCTACCGCGTTCTGGTCGTCCACGGGAGCCGAATCGGTCTCCATCACCGTGGCGCGACGCATATCGCGCTTGAACCGGGACTCATCGAAAGGCATGGCCCGGTGCATGGTGCAACGGTTATCCCAGATCAGCGTGTCGCCGATCCGCCAATGGTGCGTATAAACAAATTGCTGCTGGGTCGCGTGCTCCATCAGGTCACGGACCAACAACCGGCCCTCTGCCACGGGGCGTTCCAAAATACGTCCTATATGCGACGCTAGGTAGAGGGTATTGCGGCCCGACCCCGGATGCACCCGCACTATGGGCCGGCGGATTGGCGGTAGAAGAGCGTGTTCCTCCTCGGAGAAATTATCAAACCCCAACAAGCTCCTCGACGTAAAGATAGAATGCACAGCAACCAGGTCCTTAACCTGCTCTTTCATATCCTTCGGAAGATCGTCGTAGGCGGCGCGCAGATCGCAGACCTGGGTCTCACCGGCGACCGGAGGAATGGCATGGGCGTGCAGCATGGAATATTTTGCCGCGATCCGCTTGAAAGATGAGTCCGTGTGCCACAAGCGATTGCCTAGATTGAACAGACGGCGCCGGTCGTCCAATTCAAAGATATTGCTGTCCTCATCCATGTTAGAGATGTCGACCAGCTCCGCCGACACGCGCCGCTTGATGTCTGTTTGGAGAACGCCGTTGATGGCGTCCAAGGGTCCAAAGTTTCTAGCAAATGCTATTTGGTCGTCTTGGCTCACGGTGACGCCCCGGATCACTGACACCGCGAAGTGATCCATGGTGTCGACGATCAGGTCACGGGTGCCCGCATCCAGAGGCCGGGTCAAATCGACACCGGTGATCTCGGCCCCAAAGGTCGGGGTAAGGGCAGTGACGGAAACGCTCATATCAGGCATTTTGCCGCATCCTCGCCCGCAATGTAACCCCAGGTGAGACATGGTCCCAGAGTCGTGCCCGCACCAACACCCTTCGATCCGAAGCTGTTCGCCATCACATTACCCGCCGCGTATAGGCCGGACAGGACCGAGCCGTCGGGTTTTAGAACACGAGCCTTGGCATCCGTCCTAGCTCCGCCTTTGGTGGCCAGGAAACTCGCCTTGAAGGGCATGGCGTAGAAAGGCGCATTCTCGATGGTTCCAAGGGTTGGGTTCGGCTTATGGTCCGGATCGCCCCCGCGGTTCCGATCCCAGATAGTGGCGCCGCGGCCGAAATCCTCATCCACGCCGACGCGGGCGAATTCACTGAAGCGCCTGGCCGTCTCCATAAGACCGGTCGGGTCAACATCAATCTGGGCTGCCAACTCGGCCAGAGTGCCAGCACGGAAGAAATTGCCTTCGAGGTCTCTCTTTGGAAGCGCGTGCGGATACTTGGTCGCAAACTGGCTATCATAGATGCGCCATGCCGGCAGATGCAAAGGCTCACCCGTTTGCGGATCGCGCTCGTCAAATGCCAGGCCCACATTCATCCGCTTTTCATTTATAAAGCGGTTGCCGTGCTTATTGACGATCATGGAATGCGGCAGGAAATAGTCAGCCGCGGGCAGGCCATGATGGCTCCGCCCTTCGTATCCCACAGGCGTCGTCCCCATAACCAAAGCCTGGTCCATGTGGTCCAATTGCGCACCTGCAGCCTCGGCCATGCGCTGACCGTCACCGGTATTAGTGTCGGGACTGGCGGTCCATTCGACGGGGCCTGGAAAGAATTTCGCCATCATCTCTGGATTCCACTCAAACCCGCCAGATGCCAGGATGACCGCCTTCGCAACAACGGCTATGGCGTCACCAGCCCTTTCCACGTCGATGCCAGTCACCACGTCCTCATGAACTATCAGTTTCTGTGCCACCGTCTCCGCCCATATGGTGACACCGGCATCCAGGCAGCCTCGCAGCAATCCGATGGTCAGCGCATTGCCCCGCGTCCGTTTGTCCCACAACCGCCGCCAAAACAGGCGCGGCGCGAACCTGAGCGCCCAACGCTTTGGCTGGGCATAAAAAAATGTATCCACAACCTCTTCGTAGCTCAGTTCCACGTTTACGGCAGGCCGACGGATCTTGTCTTTCCAGGGCCCCGCCTGTGCGGCGCGTAGAGGCCCAGCAGAAACATTGCGTCCAAAGGCTTTGCCACCGTCAACCTCCGCATAGGGGTCCGGGTCCCGGTTTGGGTTGAAGGTGATGGGGGTCTGATCCTCGACAAACCGCAACATTTTCGGTGCTTCGTCTACGAATGCCTGCCACAGGGGTTCCTCGGCGTTATGCCAACCGGCCGGCGACACGGCACGAATGTAATTCATGGTGTCATCCACGGTGTCTTGAACACCTATGCGGGCTTGATGGTGATGGTTCGGAACCCAGATGCAGCCCCCGGACATGGCCGTGGTACCACCAATGATGGGTGCCTTCTCAATGACTAAGACCTTCGCTCCCAGGTGGGCCGCCCGGAGCGCGGCACTCAATCCCGCCGCACCGGAACCAACGATGGCGACGTCACATTGATATTTTCCGCTCATCCCAAGAACCTAGCGTAACCGACTGACCCCGACAAAGCCTGTCGTCGGGGATGTGTTTTCTCCCATGAAACACGTTGCAGTTGAGGCTTTATGGGTGAGACCTTACAGTTTTAGACATGGAACTACACACCACGCTCACCAGCCCCTTCGGGTTAATGGCCCGGATCATGATCCTGGAAAAGGGTCTCCAGGATCGAATTTCGGTATTAGATGCTAAAACTCGAGCCATCGATAGTCCCTATTACCAGGTCAACCCGTCGGGTCGGGTGCCGTATCTCATTTTGGACGACGGCACGGGGTTCGAAGAGTCGCAAGTAATCTGCGCCTATCTTGATCACTTGGATGGCCATCCCCGGTTCGATCATCCTGTTGGACCGAATGGCTGGAAATCGCGCCGTCTGGAGAGCCTGGCGCGCAGCATGCTAGACGGCATTTCCGTCTGGTCTCGAGAACTTGTTCGGGCACCCAATGAGAGATCGCCGACGATCATCGCACATGAAATAGCGCGAGCGAAGCGCATGACCGAAACCTGGGAGGAAAACGTCAGAAATCCGCTAATGAACGGCGACTTCAATATGGCGCAAATGACTCTAGCCGTAACCCTGAATATCGAAAATCAATTGGACGAGTTCGAATTCCGCGGCACGCACCCGACCCTCACGGCCTGGGCCAATCGTATAGCGGAGCGGCCGTCATTAAAGGAATTGCTGCCTCATTTGGCGGGATAAGTCACCCCATGCTATTCGGCACGACCGCATCATACCTCTGACGGCGGAGCCAGAAGTCTTTGCCGGCTTGCTCGTGGCGAGGTCTACCGTGACCTAGATATTTTCGTTGCAGACCTCAACATTGCCAATGTCGTTAAAAAAAACAGTCCGATATTTGGCATCGCCTTCTACCCAGCAATGAAATGCCGCCAGTTTGATCCAAAATGACGCCATTGCGAGAATGCCGTATCGAACGGACAGGAGACGCAATGATGAGCGTTTTGAAGCTGGAAGAGTACGAGAACGACTTCTGGAAAGACGTCGACAACCGCATGTCCTGGGACCAGATTATCCCAGGCGATCTCAGGAACACCAAGCCGATCACCCTCACCCAAGAGGTAATTTCCCAGTTCGCCAAACTGATCGGCGACGATAACCCCCTCTACTATGATGAAGAATACGCCAAGTCGACGCCTTATGGCGGCATCGTCGCGCCGCCGAATATTCACATCGTCCTGATGTTCGCCTGTACAGACATCTCAGATTGGATGCGATCCCCCGGCACTATAAATTGTGGTCAGAACTGGTACTACAATATTCCCGCCCGCCCGGGTGACACCATCACCATGCGCGGCTCAGCACTGGACAAGTTCATCAAGAAGGAACGCCTTTTCGCCGTCCACGAAAACGTCTTCACCAACCAGCACGGCCAGGTAATCTGCACCGGTCGCGGCCAGACCATTCGACCGACTTGAGGCGGAAAAGATGAGCACTCACACGGAATTCGACAAGATTACTGGCGGCGAGGAAATTCCCGGCCGCCCCTTCACTGTAACCCGGGAAACTATCGCCGACTTTGCCTTGGGATCGTTGGACTTCAATCCACTCCACTTCGACGATGACTACATGAAGGAACAGTTTGGCAAGACGCAATTCCGCGGTGTGATTATGCACGGCATGCAAAACTTCGCCATGATCACCCGCACGCTGACCGACTGGCTGATCCCCCGTGGCGGCTATCATCGCCGGCTGGAAACCCGCTGGCTAACACCGGTCTACCTGGGCGATACAATCACCCCGGTGGCGACGGTAAAACGAAAACTGGAAACAGACGGTAGCCGCTGGATCATTTTCGACATCAACGTGACCAACCAGAAAGGCGTCAGTGTTGCCACGGGGGAAGCCATGGCAGAGTTTGCAGACGTGTTTCCGGGGGCGCCCGCCTAGGCGTTGCTATCCATGAACGCCCCAAGCTTCGTATCCATTTCGGTCACGCCCCCCGCGTCATGGGTCGCCAGCGTCACCTCGACGCGGTTATAGACATTGAACCACTCCGGATGGTGATCCATCTTCTCCGCCATCAGGGCGGCCCGCGCCATAAAGCCGAAGGCTTCATTAAAGTTGGTGAATTGGAACGTCTTTTGAATGGCGTCGCGCCCATCCACCTCGGTCCATCCGTCAAGCGTCGCCAACGCCTCGGTGCGCGCCGCTCCCACTAATTTCTCCACCATAGTGGCTCTCCTCCATTTCAGATACATCCTGAAGACTTGAGATCGATTTTAATTAGAATCAAGGTTACATTTTGGCCAATAGGTCGAATTTAGTCTGACCGTGTTAGGTGTCGCTGGCCATAACAATGCATCCGTCACAGATTTTCACCCCGAAAATCTGCTCATGTGCGGAGTATTGGTGGCATGATTTTCAGCGCAACTGTTTTTATCCGGAGTATTACGGTTTCATGCTGCAGGCCCATGCCAGATATACGAACTTCCCGTTGCTATAACTACGCCCGCTTGCTATTCGCGTCACCCTGTCCCGGTGGCATACTCCGAGGACAACGACAGGAGCTATCGATGCCGGACTTCTCTCTACTGATCAATCCGAGCGCCACCCCCCATGCGCCCTATGGTGACGACCAGGCGGCGATCCTCAATGCCATCGGCCTCGCTGAGGCCCGAGCGGAAATATCCAGCTGGCCGGGTTACGCGCCGACGCCGCTGGTCGACCTTTCAGGCCTGGCCCGCGAGGCTGGCGTCAAAGCGATTTATTATAAGGATGAAGCCCACCGGTTTCATCTGAAAAGCTTCAAGCCACTTGGCGGCGCCTATGCGGTGGCACGGCTGCTAATGGATGAGGTCCCAGCGCTGGCTGGCGTCCCCGCGGTCACAACACAAGACCTTCTGGACGGCCTCCATGCCGACACATGCGCCCGGATCACGGTGACCGCAGCGACCGACGGCAACCATGGCCGATCCGTGGCCTGGGGAGCGCAGATGTTCGGCTGTCGGTGCGTCATCTATGTTAACGAAGCCGTCAGCAAGGGCCGCGAAGCGGCCATTGCCTCCTTTGGCGCGGAGGTCCAACGCAATCCAGGCAACTTCGATGACGCCGTCCGCCAGACGCGCGAAACGGCGGCTCAGGAAGGTTGGCACGTGATCCCCGATACGTCCGCCGGCGCCACCAGTTTATCGCCTCGCTATGTCACCCAGGGCTATGGGGTCATGGCCGCCGAAGCCATAGAACAGTTGCCATCCGCCGAGCCCCCCCCCACCCATGTCTTTGTCCAGGCGGGCGTTGGCGGCATGGCATCCGCCACCTGCGCCCAATTTTGGCAAGCCTTTGGTGTCGAACGACCGCGTGTCATCATCGTTGAGCCCTTCAGCGCAGCTTGCTGGTTCGAAAGCCTCCGAGCCGGCCAACCCACTCCTGTCGCCGGCGAACTCGACTCCCTAATGGGCGGTCTCGCCTGCGGAGAGATCTCCGATATCGCCTGGCCAATCCTGAAGCCGGGTGCAGACGCCGCCATGATGGTCGCCGACGCGAACGCTGCAGACGCCATGCGCCTATTGGCAAGGGGCGTTAGCGAGGACCCATCGATCATCGCCGGCGAATCGGGTGTCGCCGGTTTGGCCGGGTTTCTGGCCGCTTCCCGCGATGAAAATGCACGCCGACAACTAGGTCTGGACGCCACCTCACGAGTTGTGCTGTTTGGTACGGAAGGCGCGACAGACCCCACAACCTACGCAGAAATTGTTGGCCGCCGTCCCGAAGACGTCGCGCACCATTAATGGAGAGCCCAAGCATGAGCACGGGATTGGAAACCCACGTCGTCGACGCGGATGCCCTAAAGGCCACGAAGGACCGGTTCCGCGATGCCGGCATTCGCCTTCCGCAAATCAGCGAACTGGCCGATCCGTTCAAATTTGACATGGATATAACAGGCGTCGACCCCGACGCACCAGATCCCCGGAACCTGTTCCGGGTGCACTGGTTCAATGCCGCCGACCGCGCCTCGCGGGCCGCGGTTCCCGAGCACATTGTGTTGCCTCCGGAGCTGACGGGTGTGGCCGCGACGATCATCGTCGCGCTGGGTAACCGATTCCCTATGATCCGGGCTCACAAAGTCTT
>MDTG01053054.1_pt1 | contig 10848 bp, 7 predicted proteins | sample 811421 | NCBI WGS metagenome assembly MDTG01 (sample SAMN05326645, study PRJNA326480) | marine metagenome | isolation source: seawater | place: Pacific Ocean: South East | collected 2011 | reverse complement strand
TAAATATCTCTAGATAACTCATGGACATCTACTGTTTCAGTACCATTCTCTTTATTTAAAACTCTTTCTTTAAGAAGCTCTCCATTTAGACCATACAACTTAAGTGTTGGATTCTCTTCAAACCTTTGAAGACCTTCAACCATTATGCTCTTATCATTTGTTGCATATATCTTAATCTCTGAAGGTAATTTGTTAACATCTATTCTTTCTTTCTTAAAGTGTAAGAAAAAACGTCCAGTGCCACTCATATCTTCACTAGAAGTAAATTGAATAGCATTCTCAAAAGGAACGATTGTGTTGTTCTTTTTATCTTCAAGATAGATACCAACATCGTATGGAATAGTATTTTCCAGGAGAACTAAACCAACATCACCAGCTTTAGCATTGATACCAAGAGGGATAACAACATCATCCATATCACTATATGCAAGTGATTGAATTGCTAAGTCAATTCCTTTATCTTCTTCAACTAGTCTTGTCGATACTCCTTGAGAGGAAAAAACACCTGCATCATAACCAGGGTCAAGCCCTTTAGTAGAGTTATTATTAAAATATATTTTTGTATAGCTTGTAGATTTAGAAGCATCTACCATCTTTATCTTAAGACCTGCGTTTTTATAATCTAAATCTTTTTTTGAATTACTCCTTCCAATAAAGCCTTGTCCTCCGTCATGTACTTGCATTGCTTCTGTAAATGATACGTTATCATCTCCACCTGCATATACAAAGAAAGCTTCTCCAGGGGCAATCTTCATAGCACCAGATGATTGATTATATGTATCATATGCTGATCCATCCCAAGCATAAGCTGCTTGATATGAACCATCTAATTTTGAGGAATTTATTGTTATAAAGTTATTACTACCATCAGAATTGGAATTAAGATGAAGATAAGAAGGAAATGGATTACCCACAAGATTCCAATTTCCTTTCACACCAGATTCTGTAGTAATTGCAGCAGTCTGATCCGAATTTATCATTGCACCAGTAAAATTAACGGTTCCAGCTCCACTTCTATTTATCTGATAACCCTTACCCGCAGTTAGTGTTGTAGAAACCCCTGTATTATAATTCACCCATGCTGGAGTACCAGCCGTATTATCCCAATAACCAATAGCACTCTTTCCACTGTTAGTTGCAAGGTTGTTATCAATATCATTTACAATTTCACCAGATACAACAGGAGATATTAGTGTCCATTGTCCATCTGAAAATGTTTTAGAAAATGTTAGAGTTGGGTTTGTGGCTGCTTTTGCAATTAAACTTCCTGATTCGTCTATATCTGTTTGTATGGTGAGAGTTCCATCATTTGTAATTTCACCAGAAATAGTTAATTTTCCATCTTTACTTATTATTAGCTGACCATTAGAATATATATTTAATTGAGTATGAGTATGGGTAGATCCATCAGTTTGAACGGTTGCTATATTATCAGATCCATCAATTTGTCTTATCCATATGATTCCATCTGTTACAGGAACACTACTACTAGCCCAATTAGTTGTAGTATTCCAATCAGTGCTTATTTGTCCTCTCCATGTATTAACATCTGTTGCACCAATCCAATATCCCGGGTCAAAACCTCCTGATGCAACTGTAACTGATGTATTTATTGCACCATCTCCTGTTCCATCATCATTATCAGTATTCCAATGAGCAGAATTCCATGTACTTTGAGGATTAGTTACAGTAGATTTTCTTTCAGCTCTGCCATTTTCAAAATTTTCTACTGTATTTACACCGCCTACTCCACTACCAACTGTCCCAAAAATATCAATAGTTGTAAAATTATCTTTATCAAAACTACCACCACTACTTGTCACGACAGCTATTTTTTCATTACCATCAGAGTTAGCTGCATGATCACCAGCATTATCTTGTGCATTATCACTATAAATCCCAAATGTCTCACCAAATCTAAAATTGTCAACACAGTTAGATAGAATACAAAATTTTTTGGATTGGAATGTAGATCCACAAGCTGTAGCAAGAGATATTGCTGTTGCTTCTTCGGGTGAAGTTGAATTATTATTATATCTAATTAGGTAGTAGTCAGTGAGTGTTATTGATCCTGATGATGAATTAAAAATCTCTACGTATCTTCTATTATACATATCATTAGGATCAGCAATTTCTGTAATTATAATTCCTTGAGAAAAAGAATTTAATGGTATAACAATTAATAGTAAAACGAAAAAGAAATTTTTCATATATATAAATTATTCCATACTAAAATAATAATATTAAAAAATAATGAGAATTAATTCTTTAATTACTTTTGTTTCATTAAAATGGAAAAAACAATTATTGTAGGTTTAGTTAATAAAAATCAAAATCTAAAAAAGTCTCAAGAGTATCTTGATGAATTAGAGTTCTTATCATATACTGCTGGTGGAACTGTAGAGAAAAGATTTGTTCAAAGAATTGAAAGTCCAAATCCTGCTACTTTAATAGGAAAAGGTAAAATGGAAGAAATTAGTGCTTATGTTAAAGCAATGGATATCCAAACAATAATTTTTGATGATGAATTATCACCAGCACAAGAAAAAAATATTAGTAAAATTCTTAAAATTAAAGTCTTAGACAGGACAAACTTAATACTTGATATTTTTGCTCAGAGAGCAAAGACTAGTTATGCGAGAACTCAAGTTGAACTTGCGCAATGTCAATATTTATTACCAAGACTTAGGGGAATGTGGACTCATCTTGAAAGACAAAAAGGTGGTATAGGTATGAGGGGTCCTGGAGAAACTGAAATAGAAACCGATAGAAGAATTGTTAGAGATAAAATTGCTTTACTAAAGTCTAAGATTAAGACTATAGATAAGCAGATGTCAGTACAAAGAGGAAATAGAGGTAAGCTTATAAGGGCAGCCCTTGTTGGTTATACTAATGTTGGAAAGTCAACACTTATGAACTCGATTAGTAAATCTAGTGTTTTTGCTGAAGATAAATTATTTGCTACACTAGATACTACAACGAGAAAAGTAGTTATAGGTAATCTTCCATTTTTATTAGGCGATACGGTTGGTTTTATCAGAAAATTACCCACTCTGCTTATTGAATCATTTAAGAGCACATTAGATGAAGTTAGAGAGGCAGATTTATTAATTCATGTAGTAGATATATCTCACCCAAGTTTCCAGGAGCATATGGATTCTGTAAATAAAATATTAGAAGAAATAGAAGGATCTAATAAACCTACAATAGTTGTTTTTAATAAGATAGATAATTATAAAAGAGAAGACTATGATGAAACTGATCTAATAAATGAGTATTCTGAAAAGAATTTTTCTTTAGATGAGTGGAAAGAAACATGGATTTCTAAATTGGGAGATAATGTCCTTTTTATTTCTGCAACAAAAAAGATTAATTTGGATGAATTTAAAAAAACTGTCTACAGGGAAGTAAGAAAAATTCATATAAAAAGATACCCATACAATAATTTTCTTTATCCTGATATTGATAAATTTGATTTTATATGAATAAAAAAATTATGAATTCTATTAAGTCAGGTATTGGCAGCTATGTACTATTAATTTTATTTAATTATATCATTTATCTTGTTTCAGGTTGGTCAATTGCAGAGCAAATGATTCCAAGTTTTTCAAAAGATTTTTTTATACTTTCAGTATTTCTATTTCTAATTCTTTTTGTTACAGATTACTTTTTTTATAAGGGTAAGTATTAACAATATCTATAGTAAATTATATTAACACAAATTATATTTTTATAAAAAAATATATATTTGGTATTAAATAAACCATACTATGAAAAAATTAAACTTACTATTTACCCTATCATTATCATTTTTGTTTTTTGATCTTTTCTCCCAAAAAAAAGGACAAGGAAACATGAATACTCCAATATTTGATAATATTCCTGTTAGAAATATTGGACCTGCAAAAGTATCAGGAAGAATAACAAAAGTTATTAAAGATTATTCTAATACCAGTACTTGGTATGTAACAACGGCATCTGGAAATGTATGGAAAACAACTAATTCAGGAACAACGTGGATTCCAATTTTTGAACATTACGGAAGTTATTCTATAGGAACAATTTCTATGGATCCTAGAAATCCAAAAATTTTATGGTTAGGTACTGGTGAGAATAATAGTCAAAGGTCTGTTGGATTTGGAGATGGAATTTATAAATCAATTGATGCTGGAAATACATGGACCCATATGGGCTTAAAAAACTCTGAACATATCGCAAAAATTATTATTGATCCAGATAATTCAAATAATATTTATGTTGCTGCTCAAGGACCATTGTGGAGGTCTGGTGGTCAAAGAGGACTTTATAATACTAAAGATGGTGGAAAGACATGGCAAAGAATTTTACATGTAACAGATGAAACTGGAATCTCTGATGTAGTAATGGATCATAATGATAATAATATCATGTATGCAAGTACATACCAAAGAAGGAGACATTTTGGTATTTTAGTAGCAGGCGGACCAGAAGGAGGTATTTTTAAATCTGTAGATAGAGGAAAAAGTTGGAAAAAATTAAAAAATGGATTACCTGGTGGTGATATTGGTAGAATTGGATTAGCCATTTCACCCCAAAAATCAAATGTTGTCTATGCATTAATTACTGCAAAAGAAAAAACAAAAGGTTTCTATAGATCAGATGATTATGGAGAGACATGGAAGAAGATGAGTGATTATCAGGTGGTAGATTCACAATATTATGTAGAAATTTTTCCTGATCCGCATCAATTTGATAAAGTCTATTCTGTAGATATGAGATCATATGTTACAGAAGATGGAGGAAAAACGTTTGAAAGAATTCCAGAGAATAAGAAACATGTGGATAGTCATGATGTTCTATTTGACCCAAATGATCCAGATTACATTATGATAAGTTGTGATGGTGGAATTTATGAAAGTTTTGATAGGATGAAAACATGGAGATTTATTGATAATTTACCAATTATTCAGCTTTACAGAGTAGGAATTGATAATCACAAACCATTTTATAATGTTTATGGAGGGACTCAAGATAATGATAGTTTTGGAGGACCATCTAGAACAAAAAATAGATCTGGAATTAGGAATAGTGATTGGTTTGTAACAACAGGAGGAGATGGTTTTCAGGTTCGTATTGATCCTAATGATCCAAATATTCTATATACTATGTCTCAGTATGCAGGTATTATGAGGTATGATAAATCTAACGGAGAAAAAATTGGAATTCAGCCTCAGCCATCAGAAGAGGAGGCCGCTTTTAGGTGGAATTGGGATTCTCCTCTTATCATAAGTCCTCATAATTCTGATAGGTTATACTTTGCAGCAAATTTCTTATTTCAGAGTGATGATAATGGTGATTCATGGAAAAAAATAAGTCCAGATCTTACAAGGAATGAAGATAGAAATAAAATGAAAGTTATGGGTAAGGTTTGGAGTGTTGATGCAATATTTAAAAATGTTTTTACATCGCCTCTTGGAACAATAGTTGCTTTAGATGAGTCGAGATTACAACAAGGATTATTAGTGGTTGGAACTGATGATGGACTTATAAGAATAAGTAGAGATAATGGGGATTCATGGGAAAAACATGAGAATTTCCCAGGTGTTCCTCAAAAAGCTTATGTTACTGATGTTATTATATCAAAACATGATGTTAATACAATATATGTTTCATTTAACTACCATAAGTATGGAGATTTTAAACCATACTTAGTTGTAACTAAAGACGGAGGAAAGTCATGGAAATCAATTTCTTCAAATATTCCAGAAAACAATTTTGTTTGGACAATAGTTGAAGACCATATAAACCCAAATGTTCTTTTTGTAGGAACAGAATTTGGAATGTATTTTTCAATGGACGCAGGGTCATCTTGGAGAAAGTTTAAAAAAGTACCAACAATTCCTATAAGAGATCTTGAAATTCATGAGGGCGAAGATGATTTAGTAGCTGCATCTTTTGGTAGAGGATTCTATATTATAGATAATTACTCTCCGATAAGAGAATACACAAATCTTATTGATAGTAAATCTGCACATTTATTTTCAGTAAAATCTAGTTATCAATACATTGTAGCTGCACCCGAAAAAACTGCAACAGGCCATAACTTCTTTACTTCTCCCAATCCTCCATACGGCTTAAAGTTGTCTTACTATTTAGGAAATAGTACCCTCTCAAAGTTCGAAGAAAGACAAAATGAGGAATCCGGTAAATTTAATAGGGGTGAGATTATTGATTATCCAACTGCTGATAAATTAGAAGATGAAGCTAAGGAAAAATCACCCAAAATTTATTTAACTATATCAGATAGTGAAGGAAATGTTGTTAGAAGAATAAGTTCTAATAAGAATAAGGGATACCATGAAAAATATTGGGATTTAAGAACTTTCTCAATGAGAAATATTGATGATGAAAATAACTATTCAGGTCCTCTTGTTCCCCCTGGAAGTTATAATGTTCATCTAGAAAAGTTCGAGAATGATAAAATAGAAAAGCTCACAGATTCTTTTTCTTTTGATATTATTCAAATAGGAAGTAAATCATCACCAGAAGATAGAGAGAAACTTTTTAGTTTTCAATTAAACTTTGATAAGCTACTTACACTAGTAAATGAGCTTGTTGATGAAATTGATCAAGCAATAGAAGAGATAGATGGTGAAATTAATAAGTCTCTTAACTCATCTTCTGATACAAATTTAGAAAATTTGAATAAAAAGAAAGGAGATATCATGGACCTTAAAATGATACTAACAGGAACAAGAAGTTTAAATTATGCTGATGTATTTTCAGGATCTCCACCATCTGTCCAAAGGAGATTAGGTAATATGGGCTGGGAGCTATATAACACAACTTCTAAACCGACAAAAACTCATGAGATGACTTATAAAATTTCGAAGGAAAAATATGAGGAGGTACTAAAAACATTTAATGAGATAATGGATTAGAGTATCTTTTTTAGAGTTTTAGAAATCATTTTTTCCATTTTTAAATAACCTTTTTTATTAGGGTGAACTCCATCATATCCATTAAAATCATCTCTCCAGTATGTATACTCATCTTTAAGTCCATCTCTTTTATCTTTCATAGAGGTATGGTAATCAACATATGTAGCATTGCCAGATTTGCAAAAATTTATTAAATTCTTATTAAGAAAAATTATGTCATTGCTAGGATATATCCCTGGATTCCATAGAAACTCGTATGCTGGTAAAATAGAACTTAGTATTACTTTAATACCATTTTCATTAGCAATTTTTACCATTGATTTTATATTTTCAAATATATCTTCTAATGAAATAGGCCCATTATTTTCTGCTAGATCATTAATTCCAGCTAGAATAACTACACAGTATGCTTTTTCATCTACTACATCTTTTTTGAATCGAAGTAACATCTGATCAGTTGTTTGACCAGATATACCCTTATTTAGATACCCATTATTTACAAAGAAGTTTGTGTAATCACTCCAACTTTGTGTTATTGAATTTCCAAAAAAAATAATTTTTTTTTCTTTTGAGTAATTTATCTCATGTTTTAAATCTGAACCATTCATATCAATAAATATTAAATTAAAAATCAGATATATTAAAGAAAATTTATTCATAATAATTTTTATTATATTTTTAATTTATAATAAAGCTGCTCCATAAACACCTGCACTATCTCCAAGTTTAGGTTTTAAAATAGGAGTGTTAAAGGTTGGATTGAAGACATATTTTTTAAGTTCGTTATAGCCTTCAGTATATAATTCATCAACATTACTTAGGCCACCCCCTAATACTATAACCTCTGGATCAATAATATTAACTACATTGCTTAAACCTTTACCAAAGTGAGTAATTAATCTTTTAAATGTTTCTTTTGCGTGAATATCATTATCTCTATTGGTATATATCTCCTCAAATTTTAATTTCTTTCCTGATATTTTATTATAATAAATTTGTAAAGCTCTTCCAGAGATGACTGATTCTACACACCCTCTTTTTCCACAATAACATTCGTCACCATTATCTGTAACTATGGTGTGTCCCCATTCCCCACCAATTCCTTGGCTACCATACACTGTTTTTCCATCAATTATTACTCCTCCTCCAACACCAGTACCAATAATAATACCAAAAACATTTTTAGCATTTGGATATTTTTCTTTAACGGAACCTAGTTTAGTCTCTGCAAGAGCAAAGCAATTAGCATCATTTTGAATTAGAATAGTTTTATTTAAAATTTTTGATAAATCTTTCTTTATAGGCATTCCATTAAGACACTGAGAATTTGAATTTTTTAATAAACCTGTTTCAGGATCAATTGTTCCTGGGGTTCCAATTCCAAGTTTATCAAAACTGTAATTTATTTTTTCTTGTATATAGTCTACTAATAATTTTATATTACTAATTACATGAGAATATCCTTTTTCCTCTTCTGTATCAACTCTATGTCTAATTATTTCTATTGGATTTTCTTTTGATTTTAGAACTATTCCTTCAATTTTTGTGCCACCTAAGTCAATACCTAATAACATTAGTTTTTTTTATTTAATATTGGTAAAAATATTGTTTCTATGAACAACAAAAAAATTTTCTTTTGGTCTATCTCTGTAGCATTATCAGGATTCTTATTTGGTTTTGATACTGTAGTTATTTCAGGTGCAAACCTCCCAATAAGAGAATTATGGAATACTTCTCCATTATTTCACGGCATTTTTATTATGTCAATGGCTCTTTGGGGTACTGTAATTGGTGCATTATTAGGATCGTATCCATGTGATAAATTAGGTAGAAAAAATACTTTAGTAGTTATAGGATTACTATTTTTAATCTCAGCTGTTGGTTCTGCGTTTGCATGGGATCCATATTCGTTCTCTTTTTTTAGATTTATAGGTGGTTTAGGTGTAGGAGCTTCAAGTGTAGCATCTCCTACATATATATCTGAGATATCAAATAAAGATAATAGAGGAAGATTAGTTGCTTTATATCAATTTAATATAGTGTTAGGTATTTTAATTGCCTATTTTTCAAATTATTTATTACAAGGTTTTGGAGGAAATATTGATTGGAGATATATGTTAGGAGTTGAAGCAATTCCTTCATTATTTTTTCTTATTTCAATAATTAAAATACCTGAGAGTCCAAGATGGCTAATTCTATTTGCAAATAAAGATAAAAAGGCTAGAGAAATATTAAATATTATGTATGATGGAAAAGGTGTAGAGAATAAGATTGAAGAAATTAGAAAAGGATCTAATGATAATAATCAAGCTCTTTTTTCAAAACCTTTTTTTACTCAATTAAAACTTGCTTTTTTAATTTCCTTTTTTAATCAACTCTCAGGAATAAATTTTGTTTTGTATTATGCTCCTCAAATATTAGAATCAGCTGGATTTGGCACCTCAGATTCTTTAATGAGCTCTATATCAATTGGTTTTATAAATCTATTGTTTACATTATTTGGTGTAAGGCTTATTGATAGCTTTGGTAGAAAGTTTTTAATGTATATTGGTTCATTGGGTTATATTATTAGTCTTATTTCAATTGGATCATGTTTTATGTTAGATCTAAATTCTAATATTCTATTAATGTTTATTTTATTATTTGTTGCTTCACATGCTATAGGTCAGGGAGCTGTTATTTGGGTATTTATTTCTGAAATTTTTCCAAATTCAGTTAGGGCAAAGGGTCAGTCCTTTGGTGCAGGTATACACTGGGTTTTTGCAGCTATAATTACTGCTATTACACCTTATGTAATTGATTTATTAGGGAATAATCCTGGTTTAATATTTTTCTTCTTTGGAGTAATGATGATTTTGCAATTACTATTTGTATATCGTACAATGCCAGAAACTAGAAAAACATCTTTAGAAAAGATGAAACTTTAGACTTAGTCTTTTCTCTCTCTTTTCTACTAAAAATTTTTCTAAAAACCATCATAATAGGGTCATAGAACCGATCTACAACTCTTTCTTTAAGAGGTATTATAGCATCATCTGTAATTTGAATTTCTTCTGGACAAACTTCAGTACAACATCTAGTAATATTACACATACCTGATCCATGCTTCTCCTTAACATCTTCAATCCTATCAGCTTCATCCATGGGATGCATCTCAAGACTCGCAAGTCTCGTCATAAATCTAGGACCAGCAAATTTATCTTTACCCTCGTTATCTCTTATGACATGGCACATATTTTGACATAGATAACATTCGATACATTTTCTAAAGTGCTGAACTCTCTCAACATCCTTTTGCATCATAACAAAACCTTTCTTTTTATTTTCTTCTGATGGAGAGAATGGGGTAATTTCTTCATTCTGTTTATAGTTCCATGAAACATCTGAAACAATGTCTTTGATAACAGGAAATGATTTTAATGGTGTAATTACAATTGTCTTATCTTCCTCAAATTCATTCATTCTTGTCATACACCCAAGTCTTGGCTTTCCATTGATTTCAATACTACATGAACCACATTTACCAGCTTTACAGTTCCACCTACAAGCTAGATCATTGGCTTGATCTGCTTGAATTCTATGAATTACATCTAAAACCACCATGCCCTCCGTTACCTCACACTGATAATTTACTAATTCACCTCTTTCATCATCACCTCTATAAATTTTGAAGTTTCTTAAGCTCATATTTTAGACATTAATTTATCATGATCTAGTTTTACTTCACTTTCAAGTTCTTCAATACTTGAATTTGCAATTCTTTTTAATTCTGGATCCGGATTTCTTCTCTTTTCTTTAATGGTTTCCATTTTACCATCTTTTCCTTTTCTATTAATGATATTATACTCTAACCAATCTTTTTTCTCTTCAGGAAAATCTTCTCTAGTATGAGCTCCTCTACTTTCTTCCCTTAAAAGAGCAGATTTCG
>MDTG01048673.1_pt1 | contig 10848 bp, 12 predicted proteins | sample 811421 | NCBI WGS metagenome assembly MDTG01 (sample SAMN05326645, study PRJNA326480) | marine metagenome | isolation source: seawater | place: Pacific Ocean: South East | collected 2011 | reverse complement strand
TGCGCTACCAGGCTGCGCTACGCCCCGAAGAATGTACTAATACATTAGAAATATTAAATTTCAAACTATATAAAGAGGTAAAATAAAAGCTTTTTTAAGAGAATCTGCTATATATTTGTTTGATGATAATATCTTGTGAAAAATGCTCAAAAAAATTTAATTTAGAAGACAGTTTAATTCCTGATGAAGGAAGAGAATTACAATGTGGTAATTGTAATTATAAATGGTTTTTCAAAAAAATTGAGAACATTACTAAATTGGAAAATGATGTGCCTAAAATTTTGTCCACAGAGAATATTATTAAAGAAAATTATATTAAAGATAAAATATTAAATACCGACTTTGAAAAAGTACCAGAAAAAAAGTCGCAAGATAGTAAAATTAGCAACAAAATAAAAAAAAATAAAGATAATCCTAAAATAGTAAAAAATACACTTGTTTTTATTATATCATTTGTGGCCATTATTATTTTAATGGATACTTTCAAATTTCAATTAAATAATTACTTCCCAGGACTAGATTCCTTATTGAATAATCTTTATGAATCATTAAAAGATATTTCACTATTTTTTAATGATCTTATTAATTAAATGATTAAACACATAACGAATTCTTTTAAATGGTTTTTTAAATTAGAAGCTGCAAGTGGTCTTGTACTACTTTTTTCAGCAATAATTGCGTTAATAATAAGTAATTCAATTTACGCTAATTTATATTTTGAAACACTTAATCAGTACTTATTTTTAGGAGTTAACAATATTGGATTAAAATTAAGTGTCTTACATTGGATAAATGATGCGTTGATGGCAGTATTTTTCTTTTTTGTTACACTTGAAATAAAAAGAGAATTTATTCAAGGAGAACTATCTAACATTAAACAGGCAATGTTACCAATAATTGGTGCAGTTGGTGGAATGTTAGTGCCAGCATTAATTTATATTGTAATCAATTTTAATGATCCAGCTACATTAAACGGTTGGGCTATTCCATCGGCAACAGACATTGCATTTTCTTTAGGTGTTTTATCCTTGCTCGGATCAAGAGTTCCGCTGTCATTAAAAGTTTTTCTGACAGCTTTAGCTATTATTGATGATTTAGGCGCAATATTAATTATTGCAATATTTTACTCTGGAGATTTAAATATTAAATATTTATCATTAATGTTAATTTCATTTATTGTCCTTCTCATATTAAATAAATTTAATATTAAAAAGTTTTTACCATATCTAGTAGTTGGTCTATTGCTTTGGGATTTTACCCACAATTCCGGCATACATGCAACAATTGCAGGTGTGTTGTTAGCAATGACAATTCCTCATAGAAAAAAAGAAAAGGATTTTTCATTATTAATTAAACTTGAACATGGCATAAGTCCTTATGTTGCATTTGGAATAATGCCACTGTTTGCATTCGCAAATGCTGGAGTTTCTTTAGAAGGTCTATCTTTTAGCTCTTTATTGGATAAAGTTCCTTTAGGTATTTTATTAGGGCTGTTTGTTGGTAAACAAATAGGTGTATTTTTATTTTCCTATATTTCAATTAAATTGAAATTTGCACAATTACCTAGCAATACTAGTTGGTATAACTTTTATGGTGTAGGAGTATTAACTGGAATTGGTTTTACTATGAGTTTATTTGTTGGGAATTTAGCTTTCGCAGAAAATATTCAATACATTGATGGTGTTAAAATAGGTGTTTTAACTGGGTCATTATTATCAACTTTATTTGGGTATTTTTTGATATTACTTACACCAAACAAATAGACCTAATGAAAATAAAAATTTATATTTTTTGCTTATTATTTATGATTTTTTTCAAAAACAATTTATCTGCAAGTTATGAGAAAGTCTTTTATGATTTTAAAATTGATGATATTTCAGGTAAGGTATTAAACCTAAGTGAATTTAAAAATAAGGTTGTTTTGCTAGTTAATACAGCAAGCTATTGTGGTTTTACTAAGCAATATGATGATCTACAATATATTTGGGATAAATATAAAGATAAAAATTTTATAGTGTTAGCTGTTCCATCTAATACATTCAATCAAGAGAAAAAAACAAATAAAGAAGTAAAAGAGTTTTGTGAATTTAATTTTAATATAACTTTTCCAATTACAGAAATATCAAATGTTAAGGGTGAGTTTGCTCACCCCATTTACAAGTGGGCAAGTGATAACTATGGATCTGCAGCAAAACCAAAATGGAATTTTCACAAAATTCTAATAAACAGTGAGGGAAAAGTTGAAGAAACCTACTCTTCTTTGACAAGTCCAAAATCAAAAAAAGTTACTAGTAAAATTGAAGAGTTAATTAAAAAATAATTTCATACCATCATATGCAGGAATAACAAATTTTGGTAATTTTTTTTTTAATTTTTCATAATCCAAAGAACTATGTAAGTTTGTTAAAATGGTATATTTTGGTTTTATAACGCTGATTAAATTTAAAATTTTATCAAGATTATAGTGGGATGGATGTGGTTCTTCTCTCAAACAATCTATCACAAAATATTGCAGATTCGAAATATAAGGATAATTTTTTTTACTTATAAAACTTACATCGCTTGCATACGCTAACTTATTATTAATTGTGTAACATATACTATTTATTGAACCGTGGACGACATCAAATGATTTAATTGTTATTTTTTTACTTAAGAAAGTATGTTTTTTTTTTAATTTCTTTAATTTCATTATTGGTGGATAAAAATTACTTGTATTTTTAAAACAATATTGGAAAGAATTAAATAGGTATTTAGAAGTAGTCTTATTTGCAAACACTGGTATTTGTTTTTGATTTTTTAAATAAAAAAATCGTAAATCATTAATCCCATGAGTTTGGTCTGCATGCTGATGCGTATAAAAAACACAATCCAATGATTTAACTTTATTATTCAAGAATTGTTGCTTAATATCTGGCGACGAGTCTATTAATAAGTTAAAATTATTTGCACTTAATAATGCCGAACATCTGGTACGAAAATTTTTTTTATTTTTTGGGTCACAATTTCCAAAGTTACCATCTATACTTGGTACACCTAGTGAGCTTCCACTACCTAATATCGTAAATACAAGTTTCATTTTAATGAAAACAATTTATTAAAATTATCTGAAGTAATCTTATCCATATCGCTAAACGATTTACTTTTAATTTCTGCTAATTTTTCCAAAGTATACTTAATGAAACTAGGTTCATTCTGTTTTCCTCTCATAGGTGTAGGCGCTAAAAAAGGACTATCTGTTTCTACAATTATTTTTTTAACTGGCATAGAAGAAAAAGTTGATCTTAAATCTACTGAATTTTTAAATGTTATAATTCCACTCGCTGAAAAATAACTATCTAAATCTAACAATTTTTTTGCAAAGCTGAGGCTACCTGTAAAACAATGCATTAAAATTTTAAGATTTTTACATTTAAAATTTTTTAAGATATCATAAGTATCAGGTTCGGCATTTCTTGAATGCACAATTAATGGCAAATTAGCTTCAATACTTGCCTCAATATGATTTTCAAAGCTTTTGATTTGATTCTTTTTATCACTATTATTGTAATAAAAATCTAAACCTGTTTCACCGATACCAATAATTTTTTTAGAATATTTTAAATTATTAAGAATTACTGACTTTGGAATTAAATTCTTGTCAACTTCATGAGGATGTATTCCAAAGGTACCGTAAATTATTGGATCAATATTAATAATTTTTTTTATATTTTCGAAACTTTCAAGATTTGTACAAATAGTAAGTAATTTGCTAATTCCTACATTTTTGGATCTTAAAATAACATCATTTATATTCTTATAGAGAGGTTCAGCATCTAAGTGACAATGAGAATCAATCATTATTAGTTTTTATTTTATTAAATAATATGCCTATTTTATTAATCTCTAAATTAGGCTTTAAAAAATTATTGTTTTTAATTGTATCAATATTCAGATCTTCCTCTTTTATATTAAACATGCTTAGTGCTTTTAATGAGCTATTAGGTATAACTGGATATAATAATATAGATATTTTTCTAATAAGTTCTAAAGAAATGTATATTATTGTGTTCAATCTCTTTATATCTTTTTTTTTATTCCAAGGCTCCTGGTCATTAAAATATTTATTGGCAATAAACATTTGATCTACAATAAAATTCATATAAAGATTAATATTCTGATTATCGATTAAATCTATTAATTTGTTATATTCTTTTGAAAAAATATTTAACAAATTTAAATCTTCCTTATCAAATGTATCAGGCTCAGGAACTTTTAATGTTAAATTTTTTTCTGTAAATGCTAAAACTCTTTGACATAAATTTCCAAAATTGTTAGCTAAATCACTATTTATACACGAAATAAGTTTATCTTTAGATATACTTCCATCATTTCCAAATGATACCTCTTTTAACAAATAATATCTAAGAGGATCTAGGCCATATTGATCAATGATCTCTAAAGGGTCTAAAATATTGCCCTTTGATTTTGACATTTTTTCATCTCCAGAAAGTATCCATCCATGACCGTAAACTCTTTTTGGCGTAGGTAATTCAGCAGCTAATAAAAATGCTGGCCAATAAACAGCATGAAATCTTAATATATCTTTACCAATCATGTGTAAATCGGCAGGCCAATAATTCTTATATAATTTGTCCTCTATGTTTGGGTAGTTTAAAGCACTGATATAATTTACAAGCGCATCTAACCATACATAAATTACGTGATTTTTATTTGAAGGAACTTGAATACCCCAGGAAAATGATTTTCTACTTATTGATAAATCCTTTAAACCTGATTTAACAAAACTTATAACTTCATTTCTTCTTGATTTTGGAAGAATAAAATTTTCATTTTTTTCATAAAACTCAAGAAGCTTATCTTGCCATTTTGATAATTTAAAAAAATAAGACTCTTCTTCTACCCACTCAACTGGTGATCCGGATAATTTAGATGTTTTAAGACCATCTTTTTCTTGTATTTCATTTTCTAAATAGAATGCTTCATCAGAAACTGAATACCATCCAGCGTAATTTGAAAGATAAATTTCTCCTTTTTTTTCCAGAATATTCCATAAATGCTGAACAGACTTGTAATGTCGTATTTCAGTGGTTCTTATAAAATCAGAGTTAGACAAATTAAGAGTTTTTGATAAATCTTTAAATGTTTTACTTATTTCGTCACAAAATTCTAAAGGATCCTTTTTATTTTTTTCTGCCGCCCTTTGAATTTTTTGACCATGCTCATCGGTACCGGTAAGAAAAAAAACTTTGAAACCATTAATTCTTTTAAATCTGGCAAAAAAATCCGCTACAATACTGGAATAAGCATGACCCATATGAGGCTTTGCGGACGGATAGTATATGGGCGTTGTAATATAAAAATTTTTACTCATAATTTTTAAGTTCAAATATTTAGATACTTATTCTCAAATTTAAGGAAAAAACTATCAAGATCTAAATTGAATTTAATAACTAAATTATTTTCTGATACTATTTCTAATAAACTATTGTAATATTTAAAATCTTTAGTATTTGAATACATCTTTGAAAGAAATATTTCAATGTAACTTTGAAAATTGTTAGCTACAAAACTATTTTTCTTATATGATTTATTTTCTATTATATGATATATCATACTTTTGGCATCTAAAGATTTTAAATTAAGTTTATTATGCTCAACATAGTTAACGTGATTAATCAAAAATTTAGGTGATAGTATTACATTCTTAAAATCATGATTCAATTCATTAAAGATATCTCTATCAAAATGGTATGATAAAACTTTATTTGTTAATTTATAATCAAAATTAAGTCTATATGGTAAGCACCTTGAAGAGATAGTATCAAATATTTTTTTATTTGAATTATGAGTAAGAATAAATAAATTTTGATCGTTTGAGTCTTCTAAACTTTTAAGAAGCGCATTTGATGAACTGTCATTTAAATTTTCCACACTATCTATTAGAATAATTTTTTTATTATTATCAAAAGTTGATTTATTAAGAAAATTAACCATATTTCGAATTTGATCAATCTCAATAGTTTTTTTTTCTTCACTTTTTGATATTAAATAAAAGTTTGGATGTGTAAGATTTTTAACTAAGTTGAAAGATTTGTTGTATAAATTTATTGTATTTTTCTCTAAATTGTAATGATCAGTTTCATTTTTGGATAATATAAAATTAATTAAATGAAGTGCAAAAGAAGATTTTCCTATACCTTCTTGTCCTGTTATCAATATTCTTAATGGTAATTTTTTATTTTTCTCTAAAATTACCAAACTTTTAAATAAATTTTTATATCCAAATAACTTCATCATTTTATCAAGTTTTAGCTGATTAATTTAATTATTTTATTTAATACTTTATTTTTATTGTCGCTTAAACTTTCATTAGAATTGATTATTATATAGTTAGAATTATTTTTTGCTAATTTTTTAAAACCATTTTGTACTTTTTTATAAAAATTTATTTTAAAATTATCATATCTATTTTTTATTTTTCTGATTTTCAGTCTTTTAGTTAAATTTCTCATATTAACAACGTTAAGGAATATTAAATCAGTTTTTATGTTTTTAAGTAAAATATTATTAATTCTTTCAATTAATTTTTTATCTAAATTCATTCCATAGTGCTGATAAGCAACTGTAGAATCGGTAAAGCGATCTAACAAAATAATTTTCTTTTTATAATTTTTTAGAATTACTTTTTCAATATTTTCACTTCTTGCGGCAAAATAAAGAAAAAGATCAGTATATGGATTAAATTTATTTTTCTTATTTAAGATTAACTTACGGATTTTTTCGGAATTTTTATTTCCACCAGGTTCTCTTATTTTTATAAAATTGATATTTTTTTCTTTGAAAAACTTTGCAACATGATTAATTAATGTTGTCTTTCCAGAGCCCTCTATACCTTCAAAAACAATAAGAGGTTTCTTTTTAGACATCGCCCCATATTAAAAAATTAATAGATCTAATTAGTTTTGTGAAATTATTAACCTCCTCAATAGTTTCAGAGGATAAAAGATCCAATGTTTCTATTAAACTGTCTTTATAATAAATATTTACTTCCCCAAGCTTTTGATTTTTATCTATGGGAGCTTTAATAGGTCCATTATAATTTAGGACAACTTTAAGATTTCTTAGTCTCGCTTTTTGAATAGTTTTATAAACATTTGTTTTGAAATGTGTTTTTACTGTATTTTTTTTTCCTAACCATACATCTAATTCACGAAAGGAATTCTTGTTATTATAAATTTCAATTGTATCAAAATTTGTAAGTCCATAAGTTAAAAGTCTTGCTGATTGTTTTGATCTTGCTTTTTTAGAATTAAAACCGCTACCTACTGCTATCAATCTTCTACCATTTCTAGTAATTGATGATGCTAAGGAATATTTTTCGACAGCTAAATAACCAGTCTTTATTCCATCCACGCCCATATTTTTATATAGAAGAGGATTTCTATTTCCTTGTGTAATTGGATCACCTCCTGTGCGATCCCACGTAAATGTTTTTTCTGCAAAATATTCGTAGTAGTTTGGAAAATTTCTAATTAGATAATCAGACATCAGCAGTATATCTCTTGCTGTTGAGTAATTTTCAGGATCATTTATTCCTGATGCATTTGAAAAATTCGTGTTGTACATCCCAATCTCTCTAGCTTTAGAAGTCATCATAACTGCAAATTCTTCCTCAGACCCAGCAATACCCTCCGCAAGTGTTACACAGGCATCATTTCCAGAAGCTATAATTATTCCTTTTAGTAAATTTTCGACTGATACTTCATCTCCAACCATTATAAACATTGAAGAGTAACCGGCATTTGCAAGCCTCCAAGCATTTTCAGATACAATAAATTTTTCATCTAAACTTAATTGACCTTTTTTAATTAGATCAAATGCAATAATTGAAGTCATTATCTTAGTCATAGAAGCTGGATAAATAGATATATCAGCTTCTTTTTCATAAAGAATTTCACCAGATAAATAATCCTGTAAGATAGCTGTTTTAGCATCAACATTAAATTCAGCTGAACTTAAAACGGTAGAGTAGAATATCATAAATGGAACTAATATTTTTTTCATTTTTTTATTAGCTCCAAATTTTCAAAATATAAATTTTCCATTTTATCAAAGTCATCTCTTAGTTTTTCTAAAGATTTGTATGGACCAAGTGATAGCAGGAAATTATTTATAGAAGTTTTTTCTATATTAATTTTTTTAATATTAGTTTCAGACATAATCCTTTCTTTTACCAGTTTTGCAGAGTCTTCATAATAAAAATTTCCAATTTTAATAATATAATTAAACTTTTTTGTTATTTTTGTGTCTTTTTTTTTAATATCATCGTTGGAGGAAATATTTACTATATTTACCCCTTCAACAGGTGCTTTGTCAGCAACATTTTTTTCCTCATCAAAAGTTTTGGCCTTACCAGCATAAAAAACTGAATTTAAATCAATAGACTCAATTAAAATATAAGGTTCCTCTGTATCTAGATCTATCTCATTGGCTATTCTGCTAGTTATGACTGAGTTATAGAAATTAGGATAAATAGATTTACCTTTAACTTCTGCAATAATAGACTTGCCATTTAATTGATTAGTTATTTTAACAGGCGTTCCTTTTTTTAAATTTTTTTGAAATACAAATAATTCCCTGTCGTTTAAATTTTTACTGACTGATTTACTTTTTATTAATTCATCATTGTAAACCAAAGTAAAACCGCTATTTATAAATTTTTGTGATATTATAATTTCAGAACTTTTCTTTTTGCCAAAATTTTGGTTTGCACAAGATGAAATAAAGATAAACAGAAATATAAAAAGTAATTTACAATTCATTAGTAAATTTATCTTTTAATGTACAAACCGCAAGTGCAAAACGAAGCGACCTGTTCCATTTCAATATTATTTCATAATTATCATAAATTATATAAGCAGGAGAGTATAAATTTGAATTTTCAACAATTTCTTTATCAGGAGTAATTATTGCAACTATCTCATCTTCACTGCCAAGATCTTTATTATAGTCCTTTATATATTTTTTATAAAAAGATAATTTTTTTTTGTATTTTATTTTCCTTGCTGAGTAATTTAAATATTTAGTTGGAATATTTTTATACAAAGTTATTTTTTTAAAGCAATGGTCGTCTGCCGACCATCCCATTCTTGATAAGTAATTAGCAGCAGATGCGAATGAGTCTTCTGTAGATTTTAAATCAATTATATTATCATTATTAAAATCTATTGCGTTATTCTGAATTGTTGAAGGCATAAATTGAAAATTTCCAAATGCCCCTGCCCAAGAACCATATAAATCTTTAGCTTTTATTTTTTTATTATCAATTAATTTAAGTGCTACTATGAGTTCTTTGGTAAAAAATTCACTTCTTCTTTTGTCATAACTTAGGGTTGCCAAAGAAGAAAGTATATCCATTTTACCTAGGTATTTACCAAAATTTGTTTCTATTCCCATTAGAGATAACAATAACTCTTTTTCTACCTTAAATTTTTTTTCAACATAATTGATTAATTTGATATTTTTTTTGTAAGTCTTTAATCCTATATTTACTTTTTTGGTATTAGCTCTTTTTCCAATATAAGTTGAGGTATCTTCATAAAATTCTGGCTGATATCTGTCATACTCGATTACTTTAGGTAAAAATTTTAAGTCCTTAATAATTTTGTTTAGAGTTTCCTCACTTACGCCTTCATTTAAGGCGTAGTCTGTAAAATTTATTTTCCATTCTTCAAAAGTTTTTGAATAAACATTTAGTGGTGATAATGAAATACTTAGTACAAAAAATAGTAAAAGTTTAATTTTGTTCATACAAATCAAATATATATACTATTACAGCAACCCATATTAAAATAAAACCAATAAGCCTATAAGTATCAAAAGGCTCATTGTATAAAAATAATCCTAAAATAAACTGAAATGTGGGTGTTATAAAAAATAACATACCTGATGGTCCTAAACCTGATAATAAAACTCCTTTTACAAAAAAAAATAAGGGAATCACTGTCATGGGACCGGCTATAGTTAAAACTAATGATAAGTTAATTGAATTTAATCCAAAATCTAAATTTCCTGTTTCATATACCAAATAAAAACCAAATAAAGCAAAAGGCAAAATAACTAAGGATTCTATAAGTAAACCTAAATCAACATCAACATCAATTTTTTTTCTAAAAACATTATAAAGTGACCACGTAAGCCCCACTGTAAGGCCAATCCAAGGGAAATTTTTATAGAAGTAAAAAAGATAAATTACTGAAATAATAGCAAGTATTATCGAAAAGATTCTTCTTTTATTTAATAGCTCTTTAAAAAATAAGTAACCAAATAAAACACTTAATATAGGCATAATAAAATATCCAAAGCTAGCATCAACAATCTGATTTGACGAAACAGCGTAAATCCAAACTGACCAATTTATAAAAATTAAGAAACCTGTTAATATTAGATAATATATATTTTTTTTTATATTTAATATTTTTTTAACTTTATTCCATTTTGAAAGATAAGCTGTGGTGGCGATTAACATAACAGCTGTCCATAAAACTCTGTGTAAAACTAACTCAATACTTCCCACAAAAGATACAGATCTAAAATATATAACGCCAATAACACCCCACCACAATGAACCAATTACAATATACAAAATACCTTTATTAAAAGATGACATAAATTTAAATAGTGCTGTTTATACATATTGATTTTCTTCTTGCATATTAATTTTTTAACAATAAAAGATTATTCAAGAGGAGAGATGGCTGAGCGGTTGAAAGCACCGGTCTTGAAAACCGGCAAAGGGGCAACTCTTTCCTGGGTTCGAATCCCAGTCTCTCCGCCATTATAATG
>MDTG01423964.1_pt1 | contig 10849 bp, 14 predicted proteins | sample 811421 | NCBI WGS metagenome assembly MDTG01 (sample SAMN05326645, study PRJNA326480) | marine metagenome | isolation source: seawater | place: Pacific Ocean: South East | collected 2011 | reverse complement strand
TAGTAGTAATATTAAAAAGAAGAAAAAAACTAAAACAAAAAAAAGCAATAAATCTAAGAGAAAAATAGATCCAAATTCTCCTTTTGCAGTTTTGGAAAAACTTCTTTAAGGAAAGAATAATTTGTTAAACGTACTTAAAAATTTTTTTAGAACCGAAAATAGCCAGTCAGATAAAAATGATAATGATGATTTATTACTTTTATGTGGTTTGATGATTGAGGCCGCAAATACTGATGGAAAAATTGATATTGAGGAGATTAATAAAATTAGTGAAATTTTAGAGAGTTCATTTAAGGAAGAACCAGCGCAAATAAGACTTTCCTTAGACAAAGCAATTAAAAATAGGGATAATTCTAAATCTCTATTTTATTATACTTCTAAATTTAATAAAGAGTTTACACATCAAAGAAAAATAATTCTCATTGAAACGCTATGGGAAATTATACTTTCTGACGGTGAAGTTCATGATTATGAGTCAAATTTAATCAGAAGATTATGTGGTTTGCTATATATTTCAGATGTAGATTCTGGAAATGCTAAACAAAGAGCTCTAAATAAAGTCAAAAGCCAAAATGACATACGTAGTTGATGAGAAGTGTATTAAGTGTAAACACATGGATTGTGTTGAAGTTTGTCCGGTAGATTGTTTTTATGAAGGTGAAAATATGCTTGTAATCCACCCTGATGAATGTATTGATTGTGGAGTCTGTGAACCTGAGTGTCCAGCAGATGCTATTTTTTCTGATACAGAAGATGGTATGGAAAAATGGGCAGAAATAAATAGAAAGTATTCTGAATTATGGCCAAATATTAATGAAAAAAAGGAACCCCCAGCTGATGCTGAAGAATGGCAGGGTGTAGAAGACAAATATAAAAAACACTTTAGTGAAAAACCAGGAAGTTAAATGAAAAGTAAAAAAAAATCAGAATTCAAAATTGGTGAAATTGTAGTTTATCCAAAACACGGTGTTGGCGAAATAGTAAAAATTGAAAACATGGAAATTTCAAGCATTAAGACACAGTTTTATGTAGTAAAAATGGAACAATCAAAATTGATTATTAGAGTGCCTTTAGATAAACAGGAAGAAGTCGGATTAAGAAAAATTTCGTCAAAAAAAATAATCGAAGAAGTTTTTAATACTCTAAAACTTAAACCTAAAATAAGAAGAATTATGTGGAGTAGAAGAGCTCAAGAATATGAAGCAAAGATCTTTTCAGGTGATCCTGTTAAAATATCAGAAGTAGTAAGAGATCTTTTTAGAAAAAATTCACAAGCTGATCAATCATATAGTGAAAGACAAATGTTTCAAATTGCAATTGAAAGATTGGCCCGTGAGGTTGCTGCAGTTGAAAAAACTGATTATTTTCAATCAACTGAAAAAATTGAAACAACTCTTAATAACAAATAATCAAATTGGATAATAACACTAACTTTGTTGAATTTAATGATGTAGAGCGAATTTGGGCAATAGGATCAATACATTCAAATTTGAAATCTTTTGTCTCAATTAAGGATTATATTTTAAAAAATTTTAAAAAAAGAGATAAACTTATTTTCCTTGGAAATGTAATTGGTTTGGGAGATTATTCAAAAGAAATTATTTCAAGTATATTAAAATTAAGATTTGATTTAATGGCTAAATTTAAATTAAATCCAGAGGATGTTGTCTTTTTAAGAGGTGCTCAAGAAGAAATGTTTTCTAAAATTCTACAACTCCATACAGCTCCTAATCCAGGTGAAATAATTAAGTGGGTTTTTGATCACGGTGTTGATAAAACTTTAAAATCTTATGGTTTTTCAAAAGATGAAATAATTAACATTGCTACATCCGGTACGGTCAATATATCAAAATGGACATCTAAGCTTAATAAAAAAATAATGACAAATTCAGGTCATAAAGAGTATTTTACAGCACTGAAGCATGCTGCATATAGTAGTTCTAAAAAAATATTGTTTGTAAACAGAGGTGTTGATATTTCCAGACCTTTATCCGCACAAAATGATTGTTTTTGGTGGGGATATCAAAATTTCTCTAGAATAGAAAAGCCTTATAATTCATTCGTTAAAATTGTAAGAGGCTACCAATCTTTACACAAAAATAACATCGAATTTTCAAAAAATACTATAGTTTGTACTCTTTTTAAGCAACCTCTTACAAACAATAAAATTTTATCTGGTGTTTTTTCGAATGATGGAGAAATATTAGAATTATTTGAATCAAATTGATCCAATAGATCATATTTTACGTATAATGTAGCATGGGTATAAACAGAAGCAATATAAGTAGCAGCAATTTAGTAGAATTTTCAAAAAAAGCCAGTATTCTTGAAAAAGAGGAAGAATTTGCACTCATTGACGACTGGAGAAAAAATCAAAATCCAAAGTCGTTGCAAAAAATACTAGATTCATACCTCAGATTGGCAGTATCTTTTGCCAAAAAATACTCAAATTATGGATTACCAATTGATGACCTAATACACGAAGGAGTGTTAGGTATTATGCACGCATTAGAAAAATTTGATATTTCAAAAGATTTTAGGCTCTCAACTTATGCTTCCTGGTGGATTAGAGCATCAATACAGGATTATATTTTAAAGAATTGGTCCGTAGTTAGAACGGGTTCTACAGCCTCACAAAAAGCACTCTTTTTTAATTTAAAAAAAATAAAACAACAAATAAATGATGTTTCTAGGGAATATATGGGTCAAAAAGAGATAGATCATGTTTCGGATATGCTTAAAGTCAAATCAATTGAAGTGCAAAATATGGAGTCTAGACTTACGGGTGGAGATCTTTTTCTTAATCAAAGAGTTGATAATGAAAATGAAAACGATTTAATGAGTCTGCTCTCAGACGAACGTGAAAACCCAGAAGAAGTATATGAAGATTTTAATGATAGTAAGGTTAAACAAAATTATATATATCAAGCACTTGATACTTTAAACGATAGAGAAAAAACAATTATTAAACACAGGAAACTCAGAGAAAAAAGCATCACACTAGATGAGCTTGGAAAGAAACTTAAAATTAGTAAAGAACGTGTAAGACAGATAGAAACCAAAGCACTTCAAAAATTACAAAATGCCTTATTAGATATTTCTCAACAAAATAAAGAATTTTTTGTTTGATATTTATTTTAGACAAAATATTATAAGTATGTGAAATTTATAATATATCTATCCTTATATCTTTTTATATGTAATCCATCTTTTGCTAAAAATTATAACGTTTATGGTTTAGGTTTATTTGATATTAAATTAGATGGATCTGATTCTAATGAGGCTATAGATTTTCGTTTTGAACAAAGATATGATAAGACCATATTTGATATAGGGCCAAAAGAAGACAATTTTTTTTTCCTAAAGCCTTTTTTTGGTTTTGAAACTACATCTGATTCAGCAATATATGTTTTAAGTGGAATTTATTTAGAAGATAATCTTGGAGAGTTGTTTGTTGGTAAAGAAAGTAAGTATAATTTTACACCAAGTTTTGGTGTTGGATACTATGATGATGGTTCTGGAAAAAAACTTGGAAACAACATAGAATTTAGAACATCACTTGAAGTCAGTTATGAATTAAAAAATAAAAATAGATTAGGAGTATCATTAAGTCACATATCAAACGCAAATATTGGAAACAAAAATCCAGGCGCTGAAATACTTAATATAGTTTACTTAATTCCATTTTAATTTGGATTTAATTCTAAATTTTTTTCTCTAATAAAGTTTAAGAACAACTCTTCAATATTGTCGATTTTTTTTTCAATCATTTGTTTATGTATACTTATTTTATATTCTTTACTGTTTGGAACACCAAAAAAAATCTGCAGTAGAGGACTGAGTAATCTGAAAATTGATTCTTCACCCAATTTAGGTTTGACAAACTCGAAATAACTACGAATAGTTTCTTCACTTATTGAATTGTTTATATCCATGTTATAAAATATTTTATCTACATTTTTTAATACAAAAGGATTATTTTGTATTAATCTTCCAACCATAATACCATCAAAATCATTACTTAATTCTTTAGCTTTTTTAATATTCGAAATTCCACCATTTAATATAAATTTTGTATTGGGATATTTGGATTTTATTTTCTTTACAAAGCTATAATCTAAAGTAGGAATAGACCTATTTGCTTTCGGACTTAAGCCATTTAATACTGCGTTCCTAGCATGTACATACACTATTTTAATTCCACTCTTCAAAATTTCATCAACAAATTCTTCAAAAAATTCATAATTTAATTCTTTACCAATTCCAATTCTACATTTAATTGATACTTCTATCTTTCCATTTTGCATCACATCTAAACAATCTCTAACTAATTTTTTATTTTTCATTAAACATGCACCAAATGCTCCTTTTTGAACCGCTTTACTTGGACAACCAACATTTAAATTTATTTCATCATATTTATAATCGTAAGCAATTTCAGAAGATTTTTTAAGATCACTTAACTCAGAACCACCAACTTGTAGTGCGACTGGGTTATGATTATTATTTTGAATAATTAAATCTCTATTTTTTGAATTTATTAGTGTGCTAGAAGCAACCATTTCTGTAAACAAAAAAGCCTTTTTTGATAAAAGTCTATATAAATTCCTTGCATATGGAGTAGTATACCCCATCATTGGAGCAACACAGAATTGTCTACTATGTTTATCTTTCATTTAAATGTATTATATTTTCAATTAATATAGCACAGTAAATGAAAAATTCAGTTAAAACTTTGCCAGATTTTTTAGTAAAAAGATATTTAAATTGGAAGAGATCACTATTTCCCGAAAAGCAAAACTTATATCTTAAACTAAAAAATGAAGGACAATCACCAACAACAATGATCATTTCTTGTTGTGACTCCAGAGTTCATCCTGAAAGAATATTTGTTTCTGAAATAGGGGAATTTTTTGTTCATAGAAATGTTGGAAACTTAGTGCCTCCATATTCAAATGATGCTGATTATCATGAAATCTCATCATCATTAGAATACGCAGTAAAAAATTTAGATATAGAAAATATAATTGTTTTAGGTCACTCAAATTGTGGTGGTATTAAAGGATCTATAAATTATTTTTCTCAAAATAAAAAATTCAATCATTTTTCACATATTGATAAATGGTTAGAGCAAATTCGACCAGTATATGACAATTTACCTGCTAACATTACTAACGATGAAAAAGCTAATATTTTAGAGAAAGAAGCTATAAATAATTCATTATTAAATTTAATAACATACCCATACATTAGAGCAGGTGTGAAAAATGATAAAATTAAACTTCATGGTCTTTGGTTTGAAATAGGGACTGGTTCTTTAATGGTATTAAATCAAAAACAAAAAGTATTTGAAAATATTGTACCTTAATAACTAAATTTTTTATTTGGAAATTTTCTTAATTTAACATCATTTACATATTTCTTAATAGCAGATCTTGAAAGCCTACTAAAATTCATGTAGTTTTTTACAAATTTTGGTTTCTTATGATCTGGATTAAAATTTAATAAATCATCAAAAACTAACACTTGGCCATCACAAAACCTTGATGCACCAATACCAATGCAAGGTAAAGAAGTCGAAGATACAATTGTTTTAGCTGTATTAGAATATATGCATTCTAGTAGAATTATTTTTGTCCCAAAACTCTCTAATTTTTTTGATAATTTAACTAATTTTTCAGATTCATTTTTTGTTTTACCAGCTATTTTTAGTTTTTTAAAATCTTTATAGCTCTGTGGAGTAACACCAATATGTGCAACAGTATTTATTTTTTTCTGAGATAAATATTTTATTAGTGATACATTTCTCTCATTAACTTCTAATTTTACAAAATCTGCACCTGTTATTTTAATTAATTTTTTTGCATTCTTATAGGCCATTAAATTATTTTCGTAACTTTTGTATGGCATATCTATTATGGTAAGACTTTTATTAATATTTTTTATTACAGCAGATCCATGTAATGACATCATATCGATTGTTACACTTTGCGTATTTGGCATATCATAAAGAGTCATACCAAGAGAGTCACCAATTAAAACAATATCAACAATTCCATCCAAGATTTTGGCCATTGAACCAGAATAAGCAGTTAGACAAGTTATTGGCTTATTAAAACTTTTACCGTTTATTTCAATTTTTTTATTTTTCATTTTATTATACAGATCTACTTATTCCACCATCTATTCTTATGTTCTGGCCTGTAATATACGAACCTTTTTTAGAAGCTAAAAACTCAACCATCGAAGATATTTCTTCAACTTTACCAACTCTTTTTAAAGGTATTCTTTTAATAAATTTTCTTTTTGGTTTTAAGCTATTTATAAAGCCAGGAAGTATATTATTCATTCTTATATTAAATTTTGCGAAACTATCAGAATATATTTTTGTATAAGATGCTAAGCTTGCTCTAAAAACTCCAGATGTAGGAAAATCTTTTTCAGGCTCAAAGACAGCATAAGTTGAAATATTAATTATGGAGCCAGATTTTTGACGCTTCATGATAGGGGTTACTAATCTAGTGGCTCTTACCACATTCAAGAAATATGTTTCCATGCCCAAATACCAATCTTCATCTGATAATTTTAGAATATCCCCCTTTGGTCCGTGGCCAGCACTATTAACTAGAACATCTATTCTTTTGTATTTTTTAATAACTAACTCGATAAATTTTTTTAGATCATTAATATTTAAATTTGAACCAGTAAAACCAAAGCCATTAATTTTTTTACCTAAAACTTCTGCTTTTCCAGATGATGATAGTACAGCAACATTATAACCATTTTTTGAAAGTAATTTTGCTGCATCAGCACCCATTCCGCTACCAGAAGCAATAAAGACAGCTACTTTTTTCATACATTTAACCTCTCTTTAATTATTTGGTAAACAATAATTAATATACCAATTAATTTTTTTCTTTTTCCAATTATCATTTAAATTAGTAATTAGAGGATATGTGCTAAATACTAATTTACATTTATTTATAGCAGCAATATTTTCCATTGATACATAATCATTTGTAATAACATATGAATTATTCTTTAAACTAAACTCACTAAGTTCGTTAATTTTTGGAATAAAGTGTGTATAGAAAAAAGGTTCCATCTCATTAATTAAATATGGATTTTCACCCACATAAAAAATATCTTCTTTTTTAATATCTTGATAATATAAATATTTATAAATTGGAACTTTTCCATTTATTGGAACCAATGAAACTATCAAAAGGAAGACTGTATTTGAAAATATACATAGAAAAAGCAAAGTTAATTTCAACTTAATATTATTAATTTTTTCAAAGAAATAGATTAAAAAAAATGGTGCAAAAATATATGCTGGGAAAAAAAATCTAATTTCTTTATGATCAAAAAACATTAGAATAAACAATGTTCCAAAAATTATCCAAATAAAAATACTTTTTGGATTTCTAATTGCAAAAATAATAACTGAAAAAACAAAAAATATACTTGATAAAGGTGCTAACTCAATAAGTATTGCTGAAAAATAATACCACCATGGCTGTGCTCCGAAAGCAGCCATTCTTCCTTTTAATATTTGGACTTCAAATACTTGCCAATACGTATTTGTAATATAACCCCAATTAATATAGTCTATATATAAACCTAGTATTATAGCCAAAATAGTTCCAAAAAAAACATAAGATATTTTTTTAAAATTAAACTTAAAAAAAATTACCCAAATAAAAATTGGGAAAATTGTAAAAATAATTTGTGGTCTAACTGCAATTGATAAACCAAGTAAAAAACTAAAAAAAGTTATTATTAGAAATTTATTATCATTGTCTCTTCTCTCGAAAAATTTTAACAACGTTGGAAAAGACAGGCAAAAAATAATTATACTTAAATTCTCTGATGACGTTCGTGCATTTAAAAAGGGATAAAACCAAAATGTGAAATATATTAAATAATGTGAAGTTTTTAATTCATTAACAAAATATTTACTAATTGCAAAAAAAAGATGAACAATTGCAATAAAACCTAATATTGAAGTAAATAATCTTAAAATTAAAACCCATAAATGAGGATCATTAAGATTAAAAAATTTTAAAACGATAATAATATAATAATATAGATACGGTTGTATCCATGGCCTTAATCTATGGGCGCTTTGCCATTCCCAATAGTATCCAAGAGGATCATCAATTAGTATCTTATTGTGACCAAGTAAATATGCAATTGGTTCAAGTATCTGAAAGTGCTCATCATCATTATAGAAGCCTAAACTATTGAATGCTGTCAGGATATAGATAATAAATGATAAGAAGATAAATATATTTTTACTGTTAACTTTATTCATCGGCACTTTATAAAAAATTACAATTAAATTTATATTTTATAAGTAAATTTAAATCTAATAAAAATTTAGTAACATCTTTGAATTAAAAATAAAATTTTGACCGTAGAACAGATACTAATAATTATTTATTAAAAGCATAAATATTTTATTTTAAATAAGGACCTAAACTTAAATCAAGCCCAACACCTACCCTTAACATTGAATAAATAATTACCAAAAAGAAAATTACAACTATTAACATTCTCAAAATTTTTTTTTCATTCATATTAAAGTTTATATACTAATTATAAATATATCATACAGTAACCAATTCTCTTTCTTTAAAGGGAATTTCTTTAACTGGTAAATGAATTATTGCTGAAAATGCCCCAACTCCAATCCCTACCCACCAAACTATGTCATAGCTACCATAAATATCATAAAATAATCCTCCTAGCCAAACTCCTACAAAAGAACCAATCTGGTGGGATAAAAATACAATTCCATATAATGTTCCCATATATTTTAGTCCATATATGTAACCTATTATTCCTGAAGTAAGAGGAACTGTAGCTAACCACAAAGAACCCATAACGATTGAAAAAATAGCAATTGATATCGGTGTAATAGGTAAAATAATAAATAAAATTGCCGCAATAGTACGTCCTGTATAAATAATTGAAAGCAAATATTTTTTTGTAAAATTTTTTCCCAATGCGCCTGCTAATATTGATCCTAAAATATTAAACAGACCTATTAGTGCTATTGACAATGCGCCAAGCCCCTCAACGGAAGAGCACACTAAACTAATTAAAGATCCCTGAACAATCGGACTGCTTGTTTCAACAATAAAAGCTGGAAAATGTGCGGTGATAAATGCTAGCTGGAAACCACACGAAAAAAAACCTAAAAATAACATTATGTAAGTGGGATCTTTTATAGCTACTTTTAAAACATGACTTAATTTTTCTTCAGATCTTTTTTTAAAAGATAAATTTTTTGATTTTAATATTGGTACTATTATTATTGTTAAAATACTAATTATTGCAAATATTTCGAACACTGAAGACCAAGGCATAATTGATAATAAAAGAGCTGCAAAAGGCGGACCAATAACTTGCCCTGCTGAACCAGCAGCGGTAGTTATCCCTAAAGCTAGTGAACGTTTTTCATCACTTGTTGATCTACCAACAACAGCTAAAATAGGCCCAAATCCACTCCCAGCAATACCAAATCCAATAAGTATATTTAATAATTGATGGGCTTCTGGTGAAATTGCATTACTACTTATAAACATTCCCAATGCATATAGTAATAGTCCTATGGTAATTGCTTTTCTGTCTCCATATTTTTCAGCAAAGGCACTAAACAAAGGAGTTCCAATTCCCCAAGCTAAGTTTTGTACAGCAATAGCTAATGAAAATTCTGATCTTAACCATAAAAAATCCTCAGCAATTGGGATTTGAAATAATCCAAAAGTTGATCTAATTGCAAAACTTATTAATAAAATTAAACTTCCACCAATTAGTACAGGAGTAAAAACAGTAATCGGTTTGTCAGTTTTCATCGATTAATAATGATATCAGTTAGAAAATATAATTCTATTATTAAATTTGAGTACTAACTTGTTGCTTGTCCGATTCCTCTTTTTCTGGGATTACATAAGCTACAGCACAGTGATCAATACAATATGGTTTATCTTCAAATCTTTCTTTATCACAGAAATGAAAATCAATTTCGTCAGGATGCCCTACAGGCCATTCACATCCTCTTTTTTGGTTAGAGTTAAATAAATTTTTTAAAGAGGGCTGAAATGTATTTGGCTCTTTTCTAACAATTGTTTTTTCATCAGAAGTTTCAAAATTAAGTTTCGGCATTACGGGTGATCTAGCTTTTTTTCTATCTGGTTTTACCGCAGTTCTTCTGATCGGTGATGGACGTCTTTCCAAGCCTATTCTATGTGCTTTTCCAACAACTGCATTTTTAGTAAAACCGAGTAACTTACCAATTTGAGCTGTTGGAAGACCTTGGTCCCAAAGTTCTCTTAATTTTGTAACATTGTTGTCATCCCAAGGCATTAAAAACTCCTTTAATCTACATTTAGTAGTATAAGCATTACTTAATATACTAAATATATACATAAAAAAAGGATAAACTGCGGTTTTTAAAAAAAAATCAATGATTTCCAACATATTTTTTATATACATGTGAATAGAAATGAAAGAATTAAAAAATTTAGACTGTAAAAATAAAAAAATAATTGTTCGAGTTGATTTGAATGTACCAGTTCTTAAAGGCAAAATTTCAGATCATTCAAGAATTAATTCTATTTTACCCACACTGGAAAAACTAATTCAAAATAAAAATAAGGTATTTTTAATTGCACATTTTGGCCGACCTAAAGGAGAAGTTAATAAAAAATATTCTATTGAGTTTTTATGTCCAGAATTAAAAAAATTACTAAATTTAAACACAATTCATTTTTTAGCTAACTTTGAGAAAAAAATAATTGAACAAAAAATTGCTGAAATGGACATGGGGGAAATTTGTCTA
>MDTG01299300.1_pt1 | contig 10849 bp, 9 predicted proteins | sample 811421 | NCBI WGS metagenome assembly MDTG01 (sample SAMN05326645, study PRJNA326480) | marine metagenome | isolation source: seawater | place: Pacific Ocean: South East | collected 2011 | reverse complement strand
TACGGAGATGTTTAATTTATGGTACGATTTTAGGTTATTTGTAGTTGTTAGGAGCGAGCCAGTGAACCAACACGCTGAAAACTCGATCGAGCTGGCCTATGTTGAGGCAGATCTAAACTATGTGGTGGATACTGGCATACCTCCGGTCATGTATGTGGATTGGCCTGAGGAGGAACATAAAGCGACCCCACCCATCTACGAATCTCACCGGTGCAAAATATTTGACGCGCGCCCCATTGCGGACCAATTTAGGCTTGCTACCCATGGCTTTGAAATGACATGCATCCCCTCCAAGGTCAGGGATTTTTATGATACAGAAGAAATAACGCGGGTCTATGATACGGAAGTTGCCGGAATAATCAAAGATGCCACAGGCGCTCGAGATGTGGTGGTTTTCGACCATACTTTCCGGACCCTTAACGATGTGATCAACGAGTCAAAAGGTACTCGAGAACCTGTTAAGGCAGTCCACAACGACTATACGGATCGGTCTGCCTGTCAGCGAGTAATAGACATCATGGGGGAGGACCAAGCCGATGTTCTATTGCAGCGTCGTTTTGCTATCGTTCAAACTTGGCGTCCGATCAACCAGGCCGTGCTTACTGAGCCCTTCGCGATGGCTGATGGTCGCACGATACCAAATTCCAATTTTGTTCCTTTACAACGGCGCTATTCCTATCGGACGGCAGAAACCTATCATATCTCCTTTAATCCAAATCACATGTTTTATTACCTGCCTCAGATGACGCCGGAGGAAACGTACATTTTTAAGGTCTATGACTCGGATCAGGAGGCAGGGGTTCGTTTTACTGCCCACACGGCATTTGATGATCCCACATCTGCGCCAAACGCTCGGCCCCGGGAAAGTGTAGAGTCCCGCGCGCTGGTTTTCTTTTAGGACACGGCCCTTATCGCCCTCCATACTCGGTTCGGCGTCAAGGGCATGTCAAGGTGTTTGATACCAAGGGATGAAAGCGCATCCAACGCCGCGTTCATCACACATGGCATCGCCCCGATGGTGCCGGCTTCGCCCGCACCTTTGATGCCTAGGGGGTTGGTGCTGGTAGGCACACAATTGGCTCCGACATAAATGGCCGGGAGGTCGTTACCACGGGGCATAGCGTAGTCCATAAAGGAGCCCGAGAGTATTTGGCCACTTGCCGGATCATAGGCTATGTCTTCAAACAATATTTGCCCAAGGCCTTGTGCAACGCCACCGTGTATTTGGCCATCTAGGAGCAATGGGTTAATGACTACCCCCACATCATCGACAACGGTGTATTTCACAACACTGACTTTACCTGTCTCCGGATCGACTTCAACTTCGGAAATATGGCACCCGTTGGGGTAATTGGCGACATCTGCTTTATACTCGGCCTCGCCGCCGAGGCCCAGTTCAAACCCATCTGGACACTGGCTGGGATCAAAGCTCGCCGCTGCTACTTCTTTCAATGTGATGCTGCGATCCGTACCCGCGATGATAAATACACCGTTCGCGAATTCCAGGTCGGATTCTGCTGATTCCAACATGTGAGCAGCGAGTTGTGTGGCTTTATTAACCAGCACTCCCGCTGCTTGATAAGCCGCAGAGCTGCCAAATGCCGAAACTCGGGAACCGCCGGTGCCAAATCCGTTTTTAACTTCTCCTGTATCACCCTCAATGACATGAATATCTTCAGGAGTGAGGCCTAAATATTCGCAAGCTACCTGAGTATATAGAGTATGATGGCCTTGGCCGTGATTGGTAGTGCCTGCATATACTGTAAGTTTTCCGTCCGACGAAAACTGCATTTCATTAAATTCGAAACCGGCCGGTGCGGCACGTTCAATAGCGTAACTTATTCCGAGACCCCGTAATTTTCCGGTTGCTTCAGTAGCCGCTTTACGCGCGTTAAAGCCTGTCAGGTCGGCGGCCTCGGCCGTCATCATGAAAGTCTCGTCAAACCTACCGGAATCATAATTAAAGAAGAGTGGCGTCTGGTACGGGATGGCATCCGGCGGAATGAAGTTTTGCCGCCGTATTTCAACCGGGGTTAGGCCTAGTTCTCGTGCTGCGGCGTCCACTGTTGTTTCAATGACAAACGATACTTCTGGCCGCCCAGCCCCCCGATAAGCTGCTGTCGAGCAGGTGTGGGTAAAGACACCGGTGACTTCAACGTATGCGGCGGGTGTTGTGTAAACACCCGCTAAACCGCCCAAATGAATGGTGGGTGGCCCTGCTGCGAGGGTTGACAGATAAGCGCCTAAATTAGCTATCGTTTTCACTCGAAGCCCCAAAAATTTGCCGTCTTTGCTGAGTGCGAGAGCGGCTTCCGTTACATTGTCCCGACCGTGGTGATCCGTGAGAATAGCTTCTGTTCGATCCTCAATCCATTTTACGGGTTGACCTAATTTTTTTGACGCCCAGACTGCTAATGCGTATTCGGGATAAAAGGAGTTCTTCATTCCGAACGCGCCACCCACATCATTTGTGATGACCCTAAATTTTTTCTCATCCTCGCCAAAAATTACGTTCGCAAGGGTGCGGCGCATGCCAAAGGCACTTTGAGCGCTGAGATAGATCGTATAATAGTCAGTGTCTGGGTCATAAGATGCGAGTATGGCGCGAGCCTCCATGGAATTTGCCGCAACCCGATTAATGCGCATGTTCCTGGTGACAATATGGTCCGCAGCATTAAATGCTGCGTCGGTGGCAGATTTGTCACCGGCTGTATGGGTGAAGGCGACGTTATTTGGGCGTTCCGGCCAGACTGTGGCGATATTGCTATCGGCAGCGCTGGCTGTTTCTGTTATGGCTGGGAATGGAGTATAATCCACGTTAATAAGTTCAGCGGCATCCTGAGCTGCTGTAATGCTCTCCGCAACAACGAATGCGATACCATCGCCGACATACCGCACCATGTCAGTTGCTAAGGCCAACTGAGGGGGCGTGTAAATGGCTTCCGGATCCCAACCCGGCGACGGCGGATTGACATAAGGCATGGCGCCAAGACCAGCCGCTTCATAGTCAGCACCTGTCAGGATCAGGTGAACCCCGGGGACATCTCGAGCTTTTGATATATCGATTCTGTTAATAGCCGCATGAGCATGCGGCGAACGAAGCACGAAGGCTTGTAGCGTGCCCTCTAGTTTAATGTCGTCCACATATCGGCCCTGGCCGGTCAGAAAGATTGGGTCCTCCGTGCGCCGAACCGGCTGGCTGAGGCCAAATTCACCCATGAGCCAACTCCTCTACCATTTTGAACAATACGCAAATCTCTTTTACATATGGCGTATTAAAAGCCTCAAAGTTACTTATGAAGGCTGGATCTACCTAGTCAAGGGGTCCGAAACTGGGCGGCGGGATCCGTCGCCGCGAGGCGGCCTGGTAGGTCGATGCAATCCGTAAAAGCGTATCCTCCGACCCTGGTTCTGAGCGGAACACGAGAGAGAAGGGCAGGCCGGGTTCGGAAATTTCTGTTGGGGTCAACGATGGCTTCGACACATATTTCGTTCCGTCCTCATTTAGGGCAAACACGGGATCATATACTTCGCGAACATAGCCTGCCGGCACCAAAATTTCAGTCAGCCCTGCATTGGGCCCATATAAGCTCTCGGGTCGCAGATTGTTGGGAATATCATATTGATGCGGTCCGCCGATGATACCTGGCGGCCATGGGGTATGGAGCCGCACGAAGGCATCCAGTTTATTTTCCAATAACACTTTCATATCTACGCGTCGCAGAAGTTCTCGGAGCATAATCCGTTCATTGACTCCTTGACGCCCGTCTAGGGGGTTGCGCGGGTCCGCAGTTTCCTCCCAATTCTGGAAAGCGGCACGTTGGTCATCACCCCAAAACTTGGATCGCGCGTTAAGTTGTCTCCAATTGTCCAGGGTTTCTTCAAAGCCTGCCGCTTTCCAGTCTTCTGCCCGGCGCAAAAGATACTGGCTAATATGGAACCGGAAGGTTTTCGCCAGTTCCTGCTGTTGAATGGTGGCAATGTCGAGATTGGTTGGGCCATGAATCGTGCCCTCGGATAGTGCCAGGCAATAGTCAATTGGATCCATTGTTCCGCTTCCAAAAACTTTGCCTGGAGAGAACTCCGTTGGTTTTATGGTCGCGGCGAAGTCCTCAAAGAGAGGTGTTCCGTCCGCATTTAGGCGGAATAGGATGTCCGGCATGAACACCGGCAGCAGAGCGTGCAGTGCTCGGCGAAAATCTGGATCCATTTGTTCCATATCCGGGTCTGGCGACCACAGAGGATCACCAGACTCTACCAGCGTTGCACCAAGCTTATTGCCCAGTTTTTCCTTTATTTCAGATAAAGCGGCATTGACTATAGGCTTTTCCGTGACTGAGTCCGGAGGATAGACTAATGACTCACAGATCACGCCGAGCCGGAAATTTTCGAGGCCGCCGGCTTGTCCCTCTAAGGATATATGACTGGAGTAAGTCGAGCTGAGCACACTGGAGCGGGGCACGGTCGTATACGGATCGCGTGGATCGTAATAGCCGTTTTCAGGATCTTTTAGCGCGTCCAGAATTTTGGCACAATCGGCGAGAGATTTTCCGTGAATCCCAGAGCGGTCGCAGTAAATATCTGCACCGATGGCGCCGCCGTCAAATCCAAGCATGGACTTGTGGGGCAGGATGAGTGACACGGCGTTATGGTTAGATGGGCCGCGGCAAGAGGCCCGTGTCTCCTCTCCCAGGCTCGCCATTACCAGGTTCGTGCTTACCGAGAGTGCTGAGCCGGAGCTGGAGCCCAGCGAAGCAGCGCGAGTGGTATCATAGGGATTCGATGGGTTGCCGCCCCAGGTCGCCCGCTGGTAACCGAGCGTCGATGGAAGAACCTTGTCAGGCTTATTACGCCCGCCTGGATTGCCCGCGCGCCCGTTATATTCTGTGTTCACTGCCTTTGCATAAATTATTGCCCCTTTTCGGCGGAGTTGATCCACAAGGATATGATCGCGGGCTGGAAAATCGATGTCGTAGTCAGCGTCAGCACCGCCCGTTGAGCGCATGTCGCGGGTATCGAACGGGTCTTTAAAAGAGAAAACCACGCCGTACATAGGAAGTATCTCGAGATCAGGATTTGTGCCGTACTCTTCGTCCAGTTCTTGGGCGCGCTCAAGTGCATCCGGTTGGCGTCGGAATATTTCGCATACGGTTGGCGCCCCCTCGGGAAGGGGGCCATCATCTGGATGACGGTCATAGTCGCCCCAGCAGGTAATGGAGCGCTCCCCCCGGATGTTGAGTGTTGATAGTGCGTTGACTTGGCCCGAATTAGGGATGCCGGCGATCATGCCAAATTGCTGATGCGCTCCAGTTTTTGAGGCGGTTTCTTCCATGCGCCCAAATTCCAGGGTTGGGCCTCTGTAATTGGTGAGGTCGGGAAGGATATCTGTGACCGGGATCGTTTTAGTGGGAAATTTAAGCTCGCACCCTGCCCTCGTAACACCATTGGCCGCAGGCACACTGGCGCCGTCCTCGGTTACCAGCATGCTGGACACTCCGTTAAAAGCCTGCGCCCGTGCAATATAGTTCTCCACCACTTTTGCGACCGTCGTGCGGCCAGTTTTGATCGCCGCATGCATATCATTGATGGAGGCCTCGACAAGTTCGAAGTCTTTTGATTTTCCGCTCATGGGTCTCTCCTTCTTATTTTACTCCGCGATCATGTCCCTGTGATCCCAAAAAATCCAGCGGGGTTTCAGGAAATTGACCGGAACGCATAATGCTCGCACTCTATCGGGCTACACAAATTTGGTGCGGCTTCGACGAGACTAATGGACTTTGGATAGGGTTTCGGTTGGATCGGTGGGATCAAGTGACTAAACGGCCCTTAGATCGGTGATTTATCCCCGTCTTTCACACACGCTAATTGGAAATTCTGTTGTCAGTCTGGAAAGAGAGTGCCAATTATGTTGCCCAATATGAATTAGCACATCACAAGGGCAGGCATGGTAGATAAATTGTATATATCAGCGCAGGAATTGCTTGATGACTCATTTCGGTTGGCGCATCGGATTTTTGACTCCGGATTCCAGCCAAACTATATCGTTGGCGTTTGGCGCGGCGGTACACCGGTGGGGATCGCCGTGCAAGAGCTGCTCAAATATAGGGGTGTGCCGACCGACCATATTGCGATCCGCACCTCGTCTTATATTGGGATCAGCGAACAGTCCGATGATATTCGGGTTCATGGACTTCACTATATCGTCGAGAATATGAACGCTGAAGATTCTTTGTTGATTGTCGATGATGTTTTTGACTCAGGGCGCAGCGTAAAAGCTATCATCGATGCAATAAAAAATTTGTCGCGCCGTAATGCTCCTGAGGTTATCCGAACCGCTACAGTTTATTACAAACCATCCATGGCTAAAGTAGACTTTGTCCCCGATTATTACATCCATGAGACTGACAAATGGCTCGTTTTCCCGCACGAAATCGATGGTCTTACAAAGGAGGAGATCGTGCAGGCCAAGCCGCTGGTGTTGGGAGAGTAGGGGGTAATTTGTGGTCTCGCTGAGCCATGTAGTAGTTTTATTGCCTCTCGGTCATTTATTTGGTCTTGTGGTGAAGCCAGTTTGACTCTGGAACGTAACCTTGCATCATAGCTAAGTGTGGTGTTTCCAAGTTTGGTTCTATGTAAAAAGGCTAAAAACGGAGCAGTCTTAATAATACATGATACGATCATTACCAGGTTATCGACACCCGTGAAGAGCAGAAAAATTATTTAGAGAGAGTGTTTTGATGAGCCTATATGAAGGGTCACAGTACCCAGTTCGTTCCGACCTTGAGTCAGTTCACGCCCGGCAACTCGATCAACTGGGAAGCCCTGGCACTTGGGGAACAGGAGAACAACGCATCGCGGTGGCCACGGAAATCCGCCGCGCTTGCGTGGAGGCTGGTGTGCAAGAAGAGCCCGAGGAACTTGGCCTAGAAAGCAACGTAGATCTGCCTTCTGTCGTCCGCGAACTAATCCGGGAATTAGCGATCGAGCCTCAGGGTTTTAACGAAGATTCCTATATGGCGGCGCGGCGGGGAGGGCTGAGCGATGAGGAATATGTTGAGACGATCGGTATTATTGCACGTTTGATGGCTATCGATATTTTTGCACGAGGCATCGGGGTTCCTTTGCGTCCCTTGTCAGCGCCTCGAGCGGGCGCGCCGTCTCGAGAACGTCCAGAAATGGCAAAAAAGGAGATGGCTTGGGTACCCACTGTGCCTAACCTTCCCGATGGCGGCGAAGAAGCTGAACAACTTTACGGCAAAGATTACCACCCTTATATTTTTCGGTCTCTAAGTCTCGTGCCAAGCGAAATGCATCAGCATATCGAGTTGGAAAATATTCAATACCTGCCAATGAACAGTATCCTGATTAAGGACTACCAACACCACGAGGATTTCTCTCGAGCTCAGGCCGAGACCGTAGCGGGACGAGTTTCCGCCATTAATGAGTGTTTTTACTGAACGGCTGGTCATGCATGGTTCCTCCGTGAGAGTGGACGCGAAACTGGCCTAGACATTAATTTAGAGGCTCTCATCAATCCTGAGCTAGATATTGGCGTTCCAGGTGGAGAGGAATTGCTGATTTTTTCTGATGCCATTCTGGGGCAAGACCCAAGCCATCTAAATGATGCCCGCGACGAGCTTCACGACAAACTTGGGCCTAAAGCTGTAGTTGCGGCGGCGGCTGTTGCGGCCACATTTTCAAAAAATGACCGAGCTGCCAACGCCAGCGGCATTCCCTCGGAGTTAAGGATGCTTCGAAACAGTAAGGACATCCGGCATGCGCTTGACCTGAACAGTTTTCGTTCAGCAGCGAATACAAAAAAGCACTACCCGGAAGAAATGTAGACGGCTTTAGGAGATTTCTCCAAAATGGACCGACCCGATATAACGTTATACTATTTTCCGCGCTCGTGTTCCCTGGCAGTTCATATTGCTTTGGAGGAGTCGGATATAAATTACCGTCGGCACTTGGTAGACCTTCGGACCCATGAAAACAAAAGTCCCGAATTTCTTGCTCTTAATCCGGTTGGTGCGGTACCAGCATTGCGCATAGGAGAACAGATACTTACGGAAACCCAGGCTATTCTCACTTACGTCGGAGATACTGCGCCAGCAGGTTTGCTGCTGCCACCGAGCGGTCATTCAGATCGTTATCTCGCTCATCAGTGGATGAATTTTCTATCGAGCAGTATGCACGCCTATATTCGTTCTATCTTCCGCCCGTCGGCCTATGCGCCGAGCGAGGATAGCGCAGCTCAAGCCGCTGTCAGGCGCCAGGGACACATAAATTTGGCCTCGGCAGTCGCGACGGTAGAGGCCCGGCTCACAGGAAGCACATTTGCCCTGGGTGAAGACTTCTCTGTCGTCGATGGTTATCTTTTTCTCATGTATCTGTGGAGCAGGGATGATCGGATCGAGACCGTCCCCGACCGCCCAAAATGGGCAGCCCTAGCCGAGCGGGTATGGCAGCGCCCTGCGGTAAAAGCCGTTATCAAGGTCGAGCAACGGGACCGTAACTTTACCCTTCCGTTTTAAATAGTCTAGCGTCCTCGGGTTTGCACCATCATTATATTTTATGGGCATAAAATAATGATGATGTTAGGTTCTAGTCATGGGTAGGGAACAAATGACCAGTACGGTCGAAGGCCGTTATTGGCACATGCTAGATGATGGGCGCGTGCAGTGTGATCTTTGCCCGCGCTATTGCAAACTAAAAGAAGGCCAGAGGGGGCTTTGTTTTGTCCGCGCGCGCCAGACGGATAAGATGGTGCTTACGACTTACAATAGATCGTCGGGATTTTGCATCGACCCTGTAGAAAAAAAACCACTCAATCATTTTCTTCCTGGTACGCCCATACTGTCCTTTGGAACGGCTGGGTGTAATCTCACGTGTAAATTTTGCCAGAACTGGGATATATCGAAGTCCCGAGCGTTTGATAAATTGCAGGTGGAAGCGTCACCAGATGTGATAGCAAAGGCTGCAGTACATGCTGGATGTAAGAGCATTGCCTTTACCTATAATGACCCAGTCATATTCCTCGAATATGCGATAGACGTTGCGAGGGCTTGTCGTGCGCGCGACGTACAAACAGTCGTGGTTTCCGCTGGTTATATATGCCCCGAGCCACGGAGCGAATTTTTTCAGTACATCGATGCAGCCAATATTGATTTAAAAGCATTTACAGAGAAATTCTACAGGGATGTCTGTTCTAGCAGTCTTGCCCCTGTTCTGGAAACATTGGCATATCTTCAGCACGAGACGGATGTGTGGCTCGAAATAACCACGTTACTTATCCCCGGTGAGAACGACTCAGACCGTGAACTGAACGCGGAGTGTGCTTGGATTGCGGAGAATTTGGGACCCGATGTGCCACTCCATTTTTCCGCTTTTCATCCAGACTGGAAAATGCGCAATAGACCAAACACACCTCCTGACACTCTAGTGCGGGCACGAACCATCGCACTTAGCCACGGGCTCCGGTATGTCTATCTTGGCAACATTCACTCCCATGAGGGATCTAGCACCTATTGTCACGGGTGCGGAGAAATTCTTATCGGCCGGGATTGGTATGAGCTGTCGGACTGGGGGTTAAGTGAGGACTCTCGATGTGTAAAATGCGGCACGCCCTGTCCCGGGGTGTTTGATGGGGAACCTGGTACTTGGGGCCGCAAACGACAACCAGTACGATTGTCGCATTAATATATCCAATTCTCAACATATCTCCTACTACACGCCTCTCGAGGAATTAATGGGGCATGCCGCCGGGCTTTACCATGGCGTCCGAATACTGGTAAGTACCAAATACCTAACTTTTACCACCTTACCATCTATCCAGGCCCACTCATGAACCGCCGAGCTCTATTCTTCATCCTAAAACTTGCCGTCTCGGTCCTGCTAATCGGATTTCTTGCGAAGAGGTTTGATTTCGGAAAGTCCGCAGAGAAGCTGCTCGATGCCGACCTCGTCGGCATTGGACTCGCCATTTTAGTTTTGGTGATTTTGCTTGTAAATAATACCGTCCGATGGAGGGTGGTGATGCGGGCTATTCAGGCTACTTTACCGTTGGTGACCACCTTCCGGCTTCTCTATATCGGTATTTTTTTCAATCAGACACTTCCCTCTTCCGTTGGCGGTGACGCATTTAGAATGTACCTCGGAAGGAAGGAGGGGCTTCCACTAGCAGGTGCCATCAACGGTGTAATGCTGGAGCGCGTTGCCACCCTCGCCGGGCTCATCCTTTTAGTGTTGGTGACGCAGCCTCTTTTGCAAGAACGAATTGATGATCATTTTTCAGCCTTTGAGGTTCCAATAACCTTTATTTTTCCGATTCTGGCCGTCCTTGCAGTTATAGGAATCGCGCTTTTGATGTTATTGGATAGACTCCCGGAGCGGTTCCAGAAGCACAATCTAATTCGAGGCATCGCGCAAGTCGCTACAGATACGAAAAAGCTCTTCCTCTCGCCTGGAAGAACTTTACTCGCGTTAGGCCTCGGCGTGACGGGAAATATTCTTCTCGCTTTGGCCACCTTTTTTCTGGCCCAATCAATTGATGTGGGTGTGACGGTGCTGGATTGTCTAGTATTAATGCCGCCAGTTATCCTTATCACCACAATACCGGTTTCAATTGCTGGATGGGGGTTGCGTGAGAGCGCGATGATAGCGATTTTCGGTTTAATTAGCATTATGCCAGATGATGCACTCGCGCTCTCGCTGCTATTTGGCCTGGTCAATGCAGTTTTCAGTCTGCCCGGTGGGATCCTATGGATGCTGAGTGGCCACAAGCGGGCAGATGTCAGCGATAAAATGTCTGAGGCTTCGTAAACAAACGCTTTTCTTTACCGCCCTCTTA
>MDTG01059337.1_pt1 | contig 10849 bp, 10 predicted proteins | sample 811421 | NCBI WGS metagenome assembly MDTG01 (sample SAMN05326645, study PRJNA326480) | marine metagenome | isolation source: seawater | place: Pacific Ocean: South East | collected 2011 | reverse complement strand
ATGATTTAGATAAAGAAGGGTTGATGATGTACGGTCAAATGACTGCTGGCTCATGGATTTATATTGGTACTCAAGGAATTCTACAAGGAACCTATGAAACCTTTGCAGCGGCAGCTAAAAAACATTATGATTCAGATTTATCAGGCAGGATCGTGGTTACGGCGGGGTTAGGAGGTATGGGAGGTGCACAACCGCTTGCTGTAAAAATGAATAATGGAATTGCTATTTGCATAGAAGTAGACCAATCAAGAATCAATCGTCGTATTAAAACAAAATATCTTGATATATCTGTAGATACACTTGATGAAGCCATTCTTTTAGCAAATAAGGCCAAAAGTAATAAAGAAGCTATAACGATTGGACTAACAGGAAATGCAGCAGATATTGTACCTAAAATGGCTGAATTAAGCTTTGTTCCAGATATGATAACCGATCAAACATCTGCGCATGATGAATTAGATGGATATATACCTAATGGGTTATCGCTTGAAGAATCAAATGAACTTCGCAAAGCTGACCCAAAGAAATATATTAATGAATCATATCGCTCAATGGTCATTCATTGTGAAGCAATAATCCAACTTCAAAAAATGGGCTCAATAGCTTTTGATTATGGAAACAATCTTCGAGGTCAAGCAAAAAAAGCAGGTCTAAAAAATGCTTTTGATTTTCCTGGCTTTATCCCAGAATATATTCGTCCACTTTTTTGTCAGGGTAAAGGTCCTTTTAGGTGGGTTGCGCTATCTGGAGACCCTGAAGATATTTATAAAACTGATGCTGCGGTTTTAGAAATGTTTCCCCATGATAAAGTACTGACCAATTGGATACACATGGCAAAAGATCAAATAGAGTTTCAAGGGTTACCATCAAGAATCTGCTGGCTAGGATATGATCAGAGAGCAAAGTTTGGAGTCAAATTAAATGAAATGGTAGCAAATGGACAATTATCTGCTCCAATTGTAATTGGTAGAGATCATTTAGATTGCGGATCAGTTGCTTCGCCCTATAGAGAGACAGAATCAATGAAAGATGGCTCTGATGCTGTTGCTGATTGGCCATTATTAAATGCTTTGCTAAATACAGCTAGTGGGTCAACATGGGTATCAATTCACCAGGGCGGTGGAGTAGGTATGGGCTTATCAATACATGCAGGTCAGGTTATATGCGTAGATGGTACAAAAGAGATGGCTATTAGAGCCGAACGAGTTTTAACCAACGATCCCGCAACGGGAATTATTCGTCATGTAGATGCAGGCTATGATGATGCTATAGAAAATGCTAATCAATGGGGTGTTGACGTCCCAACCCTATGATGCCCGCATCGATTAAATTAGATAATATTGGCTGTTTAACTACCCTAGGCTCAAATGGTGTTAAATATATTTACAATACTTCGCTATTAATTGAAAAAGATCGAATTGTAGCAATTGGATCAGGTGATGGAGAAAAAACAATTGATTGCAAAGGCAAGCTCCTCACTCCTGGATTTGTAGATTCGCATACGCATCCAATCTTTGTTGATTTAAGAAGCGAAGAACATCGCTTACGGCTCTCTGGTACCACGTATGAAGAAATTGCTGAAAATGGTGGAGGTATTGTTTCTAGCGTCGAAAGCGTTAGGACTGCTACTGTTGATCGGTTATATGAAAAATCCATATCTAGAATAGAGCGTTTCATTGCTTTAGGAACAACAACTATTGAGGCGAAATCTGGATATGGCCTTGATACAGAATCCGAACTAAAATCATTAAAAGTTATAGAAAAGATAAGTAATAACCATATAATTGATATTGTACCAACATTTATGGGTGCCCATGCATTTCCTAAAGATTTTCTAGAAAATAAAGAAGCGTTTGTAAGGCTTATTTGCGAAGAAATGATACCGGCAGTTCACGAACAAGGGATTGCTGAGTTTATTGATGTTTTTTGTGAAGAAGGATATTTCTCAATTGAGCAATCTAGAAAAATCATTGAAATTGGTAAGTCATTCGGACTAAAGCCTAGAATCCATGCTGATGAGTTTAATAATTTTGGAGCTAGTACGCTTGCCGGGGAGATAGGTTCTTTTTCAGCTGATCATTTAATGAAGATTGATAACAACGGAATTAAATCATTAAAGGAAAATAATGTGATTGCGACATTATTACCCGGAACAACCTTTTTTCTCAATAAGAGCGCATATGCACCAGCTAGAAAACTTATTGATAGTGGAGTAACTGTTGCACTGGCAACAGATTTTAATCCTGGAAGTTGCCATATTCAATCTATGCCTTTTATCATCACATTAGCAGTTATGAATATGTCAATGTCTATAGAGGAGGCATTTCTTGGTGCAACGATTAATGGAGCAAAAGCTCTAGGGCTTGATAGCGAGATTGGTTCTATTGAAATTGGGAAAAAAGCAGATATTATCTTATGGGATATATCTAATTTATTTGATATTCCCTATTATGTTACAGATCACCCGATTAGAGCTGTAATAAAAAATGGTAAAATAGTATTTGGCTCTTGACAGCGAGTTAACTAGTCTTGTAAAATCAACCTCAATTTTAATTAATATTTGGTAAGTAGGATGTCAGTTAAAAAAATCATTACAGTTTGTGCCTTTTTGTTATTTTCTAGCCAATTAACTCTAGCTAACTACGCATTTTATAGACAAGTAGTTAATACTTGTAAGCTCTACAGGATGCCAGTTGATGAAAAGAAAATGTCATTAACAAAAAAAGATGATGGCTCGTATCATTTTTCAATTGAAATGAAGGCAAAATTGCGTAATGATTTTGAAACACCAATGTTAGTTGCATTTATTTCTGTAGGTCAAGCAATTAACCATCAAGAAAAATTTGCAAAAAAGAAAGAAAATTATAAACCCGTAATTCCACAAAACACAGAGGTGACTGTGATTACTTCGCTTTCAAGGGAAGGTATGGTTATTACTGCAAAAGCAACGCCTAAACAGATTAAAGATTTGGCTGATGGCAAGATAGATACCGCAGGATTTATGAGGTTAATAAAAAATTCAATTCAAACTTTATAATTAAAGGAGGAAAAATGTTAGATCCAATGAGTTGGCAAGGAATGTTTGCACAATATGGTCGTTCACTACTATGGGCAATTACTGCTGCGGTAGGTTTCGGCTTAGGCGTCGGTATTTCTTTGAAAGTATTCGATTGGCTATCATCAGATATTGATGAGTGGGAAGAAATCAAGAAGGGGAATATGGGTGTTTCACTAATATTTGTCTCTTTGATTGTAATGGTAGGAATGATTGTTTATAAGGTTATATAAATATACTATTTATATCCATTAATCATAAAAAAGGCCTCTTTTTGAGGCCTTTTTTTTACAGCAAAAATTTTACTATAGATTCAAGATATTTTTGGTCAGTAACATCAAATTGACCCTCTTCTTTACCATCGATATCCAATACAGCAATTAATTGATTATTTGAAAATACTGGTACAACAATTTCAGATACAGTTATATCATCGCAAGAAATATACCCCGTAAAATCACTTACATTATTTACGATTATTGTTTCATTGGTACTAGCAGATTTACCGCACACTCCTCTTGAAAAGTCTATCTGAGCACAGGGAATAATATTACCCTGGTAAGGACCAATTTCTAGTAAACCTTCTTTTACTACACGATAAAAACCACAAAAAACCCAATCTGGAAATGAATTCTTTAACAAAGAAGTGATAATAGACATTTTACCTACCAGATCAATCTCATAACCATCAAAGTAATGTTCAGCATCATGTATAATTTTTTTATATTTTTCTGTTTTATCCATAAAAGTAACTAAAGATAATCATCATTGATGCGCCTATCAGTGTATTAAGAAAGTTTACACAATTATTATCTATCCATGCTAACCCGGAATCAAGATGAGCAGGAGCATTACAATGAACCCTTTTTTCTGTATATGATTTGCATTTTGTGCATTTATATTTTCCCTGAAAGAAGCGCCCCAATAAAGAGTCAAAAAATGATCCAAAAACACCGGCCAAGGTTAATGGGATAGTGAGATGATAGAGATTAAAAATAGCAGCTGAAGAAATTGCAATACTAAAAGCACCCAAGATAGATCCAGTCGACCCTAAGAGAGAGATAGCGCCAGAATATCCTTTATTCACAGATTTAAATGAAAAAATCAATTTAGGGTTATTTTTTGAAAAGAATCCTATTTCTGTAGCCCATGTATCAGCATTAGCTGCAGCGAGGGAGCCAAGAAAAGCCATCAATGCAATTGGTGATGGAAAGAAAAAATAAGACAAGGCAATCATACTTGGCATTCCTCCATTTGCAAGTATTTGCAAAAGATCTCTATTTGAATGAGTTTTTCCTCTTAATCGAGATAAAACAGAAGAACTAATAAAAAAGAATACCAGTGGAGCAATCCAAGGCCAGCCGCCAGATCCAAAAATAATTATCCCTATTAAAAAACCACCAATAGCACCACCAAGAGATACAGATTTTAATTTGTAGGCATAAGAAAAAATAATAATGGATAATGCTAGCCATAGGCATAGGTCAAGTAAATTTCCATGGGTATAATTAATAAGAAAAATTTCGTAGGAAAAAAATGTGATTAATGGAATGGTAAGATTATCAGTGCCTCGATATGAAATTAATTCAGACAAAGTAGCACAAACAGCTGTAAATAGGCTTAAAGCAAAGATAATAGGGAGGGGCAAGAAAAACATAGCTCCAAAGACCTTGGCCATAATATCGGTCCCTAAAAGAACAATGATAAAGCTAACGGAAAACATCGCCAAAGATCCATTGACTGACTTTTTATCTTTCCATGGATAAAAATAGGTTGTCGATCTTTTTCCTACTACAGCAGCGGCAGGATCTGCAAAAGTGAGAACTAAAATCGAAATAAAATATGATATTGGTTTATCCCAGAACAAAACAGCTAACAGCAATACCGATAAGGGAAAGTAGATCGTACCATAACTCAATCGTTCAATATTATTCATACTGATAATTTTATTTGCTTTTATAAGATATGTATTAATTACTATAAATAATATAGATAAAGCAATTAGTTGAATATTTACTTTAAATAGAAATGGACAAATTGAAACAATTAAACCTACACAAATATGAATAAATATTCGAGTAGAATTAGCTGGTTTGTTTAGTCGTATTCTTAGCAGCTCCGCAGTGCCAAGAATGGAAAATATTCCAATTAATATCGTTGCAAAAAGTGCCCAATCAGCGATGATTACATCCTAATTATTTATGATTAATTTATCTTATTACCTTCTCTATCAAGAATAATTGGTTTTCCATATCCCAATTTTTGAATTCGATCAAGTTGTGTTTTTGCATCTCCAGCAATAACAAAATACATTTTATTTGCATTAAACCGTGATTTTGCGATAGAACGAGCATCATTAAGATTCATAGAGGTTAGTATATCCTGCTGGTTTTGAATATATGTATCTGGATAATCAAATTCACTCATCGTATCTAACATGTCTATCAAACTTCCTAATCTCTCAAATCGTAAAGCATTCTGCTTGATAAGCTTATTCTTGGTTAGCTCTAGATCCTCACTATTATACGATTTAGCATATCCGTTGATTATGTCTTTGAATATTTGAAGGGACTCTAGCGTTACATTGCTCCTGACTTGTGAATATGCATAAAAAGGTGTTTGATATGTATTCTCACGAAGAAAAGAACCGGCTCCATACGTATACCCTTTTTCTAGTCGAAGCGTACGCATTAGCCTAGCCTCCATTCCTCCACCAAGTCTATTGTTGACAACATTTAGTTTGTAGAGCTCAGGGTTTCCCCCTGGAATAGTTAGAGTACCTACGGTAATTGCTGATTGTTTTGAGCCCGGTATATCAATAAAGAATACTTTTGAACTAGATGGGGCCTTAGATGGCGAAATTTTTGCAATATTGACTTCTTTTCCACTCCATCTATCTGATAGTTGTTGCAAAGATTGTTCAATTGCACTTTGAGTTATTTTTCCTGCGACATGGAAGTGAGATACTTTTGGAGATATATTTTGTTGAAAATAATTTTTTATATCATCCATAGTGATAGATTTCACCGTGCTCTCTATTCCCCCAATGGGAGTAGATGCGGGATGGCCCTGTCCATAAAGTTGTTTCGCTAAAGCATTGAATGCAATTGACTGTGCGCTTGTTTTTCTTTGCTTGATAGTATTGAGCCTACGGTTCTTTACAATACCAAAGGCCTGCTCATCCCATCGTGGCTCAGTTAGCATTTCAGTAACAAGCGCAATTGTTTCATCAAAGTTTTTTGCCAATGTATTTCCTGATATGTACATTGCCTCTAATCCAGCAGAAACAGATATTGAAGACCCTAAAAGGTCTATGGCTTCCTCAAGCTCCGCTGGAGTCTTACTACTAGTTCCTTCTTTAAGCATTGCTCCGAGCATTAAAGCTGTACCTTCTTTATCTGTTTTATCCAAGGACTGTCCACCATTAATTCTCATGGAGAATTGGATAAGGGGAAGTTCATTATTCTCAATTCCGTAAAGTTTAATACCGTTTGAAAGACTGCTTCTCCAAACTTCGGGAACCTGTAGAAGCGGTAACTTACCTAAGCTAGGTTCAGATCTATCATAAGTCGTTGGGGTCTTTTCAACATTTGAATCTTTCTCACCGTATTTCATTTTGAATTCTTTTTCAACGCCTTGAACAACCGCTTCTTCTTTTATATAGGCTTCTTCTGATCCAGATAGGACTAAGTCTAATTGAGATTCAGGAACTACGCTTAGATATATAGCATTCTTATCTTTAATGTATTTATTGTAAACACGCTGTACATCTTGTTTTGAGACATTAAGAATATTTTTGATGTCTTGACCAATAAATCCTGGATCACCAGCATACTCATTGTAAAGTCCAAGTTGTAGCGCCTTGTTGAGGTTAGTTGAAATTCCATTCCAAAATGCAGTTTCCTGTCCAGCTTTTATACGTCGTAAATCTTTATCATTTATGCCATCTTTTTCAAAGTTCTCCAAAGCAGTTGTAATCGCACTGTAAACATCATCAAGACTCACATTAGGGTTTGTTCGTACTCGCATAGTGAATTCACCAGAGATTTCCGATGAATAATTAGATGCAGAGGCGGATGGAGCTATTTTTTGATTCTCGACAATTTCTTTGTAAAAAGGAGAATTTTTACCATCGGATAATAGATCCGCCAATGTATTGAGAGCATATGCATCTGGATGGTAATTTTGTATGGTTGGAAATACTATTCGCAATTCAGGAAGTTTTGCAAATTTATCTAAATGGTACAATTTTTTTGAATTCTCTAAGGTAACGAGCTGAGGTTTTGGATCATCGGTTACATTCATTGATGGTTTTATTTCCCCAAACCATCTTTCTGCCATCTTTTTAGTTTCAGTGAAATCAATATCACCTGCTATAACCAGAGTGGTATTGCTTGGTCCATAAAATTCATTATAAAATTCTTTAACATCGTCTATTGTAGCTGCCTGCAAGTCTTCTAAATCACCTATAACAGACCAGCTGTAGGGATGTCCTTTAGGGTAGAGAGCTTTTAAGATTATCCCTCTGCTATGGCCATATGGCTGGTTGTCAACACGCTGCCGTTTCTCATTTTTCACAACCTGTTTTTCACCTTCAAGGGTTTGTTCATCAACCGTATTTAAAACAAATCCTAACATATCAGAGGTAACCCAAGCTAGCTTTTCCATTGCGTCTTTGGGAACTACTCCGTAGTAATAAGTAAAATCAAAACTGGTGCCCCCGTTTCGTTGACCTCCCCATGTTGGTATTAATAACCTGTGTGCACCTCTAGGCGTGTTTTCAGATGCTGTGAAAGAAACATGTTCAAAAAAATGAGCAAAACCGGTTCTACCTGGTTTTTCCCTGTTGGAACCAACATGAACTACGGTTGCCATCGCAACTAGCGGATCCGATTTGTCTTGATGCATGATTACGGTAAGTCCATTATCAAGTTCAAACTTTTCGTAATCAATTTTAAATGTTTTTCTGGTATCTGATGAACAGCTGATTATAAAAGAAATAAATGATATAGCTATAATTTTTTTCATTATGTTTTACCTAGTTTTGTAATAGAGTTTTGTAAAATATGGGAAAGAAGATAATCATGAAACATATTCGTTATATAGGATTTTTATTTCTATTTGTATTTGCGAGTGCGCAAAAGGGTACAGCTGAAAAAGTTTTATTTGTAGGGAATAGCTTTACATTCTATTTCAACTTGCCTTTGGTTGTTGAGTCAATGGCAAAAGAGAAAGATATTGATCTTGATGTTTATCAATCAACAGCAGGGGGCGCCAGTCTAAAGGATCATTGGACTGGTAAAAAGAACCTTTCCACAAAAAACAAAATACAAAATGGCAGGTTTGATAAAATTATTTTGCAGGACTACAGTACAAATCCTGTCAAGAAGCCTCAAGAGGCTATGGATTACTTTAAAAGATTTATCGACCTTTCCGAATCAGTAAATGCAAATGTTTATATTTACGGCACATGGCCGGTACCTTTAATGAAGGGCACTAGCTACGATGGTATCGATCCAATTCAGTACGCATTAAAACCTATTTTATCTGCTAATGTTACCCTTGTGCCGGTTGGTACTGCTTTTCGTCTTTTTCAAGCAGAATATCCTGAAATTTCACTATATACTAGCGATAACAAGCATCCTTCTCCGGTAGGTACTTATCTCGCTGCATGCGTTTTTTTAAAAGTACTCACCGGAAAGTCCCCTAAAGGTCTTTATAGGCGATTTGATCGCAAGGATGAAAGCGGCAAAAAAGTTTTTTTGGGAATGGTAGAAACAAGCGATGCTAAGAAATGTCAGCAAATCGTACAGAGTATGAATATTAAATAAAAGCCCCAGTACTAACTGAGGCTTTTATAGCATTAAAGTGTATTATTTATAATTAAAATGAATATGTTGCAGAGAGGTTGAAATAACCTTGCCTGAGATCCATATCAATAGAACCCATCCCCTCAAAATCTTGTTTTCTAGATAAATTATAGATATTATAACTAGCCTCTACTCCTACAGGAAGAATTGGTGGTTTAACTCTTAAGCCAAAACCAAGGCCTAATCCTGCGTCCACATCTTTTTCCGTTGACATGACTAATCCACCTTTGACTACGCCGCGTACCATTGGAAAAACTGGAAATTTAGCAACGCCATATCCAAAAAATTGAGTATCAGGTTCATAGCATTTATCATCATCATTACCACATTCTTCACCAAGGGGAAGATTCATTTCAGCTCCAACCCCAACTAAACTTAAGAGCATCAATTCATAGCCAATATTAAGACCAATTCCTTTTGCGGTAATATTTTCAGTACCGGGTATTTCCTCACCCATCAAAGCAAGCATAGCTTTTACATCATTCGGAACACTATATGAAGCTTTTCCAGTCCTAGAAAGATCCAAACCTACTCTCAGTTGAGCTGACGCAAAGGTTGTAAGAACAAAAAGCAATACAGTTAATTTTTTCATTTATTTCACACTCCTTATGGTATTAGTATAAAAATTTAAAACAAATACTAAGCTAATACAAACTAAGGATTTTGGTAAAATTGTCATTGTGATTATAATCATAGTATGAAATCTGTGATATTATTTCGACATGGAAAGTCTGACTGGCATGTACCTTACGGCAACGATCATGAAAGACCGCTCGCGAAAAGAGGGGTGGAAGCAGCAAAGAAAATGGGAAAATTCTTAGCTGATAAAAACCAAGTTCCAGAACTGGTTATTTCCTCAACGGCAGTCCGGGCTAAGACTACAGTTGAATTGGCTATCGATAGTGCAAAATGGACATCAAAGCTAGTCTTAGAAAGAGGGATATATGGCGGTTCACCAGATTTTCTGATTGAATTAATTCATAGTCAGGATGATGTTTATAATTCAATATGCCTAGTTGGTCATGAGCCAAATTTTTCTTTTTTTATCTCTAGAGCCTCCAATCAAGACTATATACATTTTACAACAGCAAATATGGCAAAAATTAATTTTGATGTTAATATGTGGTCTAAGTTACAATTTGGGAATGGAATATTAGAGTGGCATCAAAAACCAAAGGATATCAAGTAATGAAAAATATATTAGCTAGAGGAGGAATCGAATTTTTAGCGGTACTCTTTGGTATATCGATATCATTATGGGTAGAGGATTGGAGACAGGAAAAAGATATTCAAAATAAAATCCTTGATGACTATAATAATATTCGTAATGAAATTGAATTAGATACAAAAAACATTGATAGAATCATTGCCTCGGTTCAATCGCAAAGTGCTTTGCTTCGAACATTAATAGATTACAGCAGTGGAAAAATGAAATTTGATGAACAGAAAATTCTTAAATCACTTCAAAGTGTAACCGCGCCTACCTTCTTTGGGTCTTTAACCTCTTATAAGGCATCCGTTTCTAGTGGAAGGTTAAATTTTTCTTCAGAAATGGACATAAGTAATGAAATATCGCTCCTTTATGAACATTTTTATAAACGCTTAGATACAAATAGTCAGATCTATGATCAAAGGTTGCAAATTTTAAAAAGTAGTTATTTTATTGATTTTTATAGTCTGATACATGGAGATAATAATTTTAATCAAAATACTCGTTCTCTTTTTCTATCTGATAGAATGCAGAATGCATTGTATTGGATCTTAGATTATGTTGAAAATTTTTACATCAATCGACTAACTGAAACCAGAAGTCAAATGATAAATACAATGAATTCAATTAATGGTTATTTAATTGAGACTAATGAAGATTATAAAAAATAGTAGCGGAGGAGGGACTTGAACCCCCGACACGTGGATTATGATT
>MDTG01315991.1_pt1 | contig 10850 bp, 12 predicted proteins | sample 811421 | NCBI WGS metagenome assembly MDTG01 (sample SAMN05326645, study PRJNA326480) | marine metagenome | isolation source: seawater | place: Pacific Ocean: South East | collected 2011 | reverse complement strand
AGTAAAAGAACTAAGAGTATAACCGCTGACGACCTTTTTTAATGGAGACACAAGTACAACAAAAAACAGCATTTGATTGGCTAACAGACCACAGCAGAGCATTTTTAGAGGCAGGCTATTTAGTGCCAGGGGTGTCGCCAGAAAATAGAATTCGCGAAATCGCAGATCGTGCTGAAACGATTTTAGGGATTGAGGGTTATTCGGATAAGTTTTACGATTATATGTCTCAGGGTTTTTATTCATTGGCTTCACCTGTATGGTCTAATTTTGGAAAAGAACGCGGTCTGCCAATAAGCTGCTTTGGGTCGAATATTTCTGACGATATGGGAAGCATTCTATACACCCAGTCAGAAGTTGGCATGATGTCTAAACTAGGAGGAGGCACTTCGGGCTATTTTGGAAATATTAGACATCGAGGCGCAGCCGTTAAGAATAATGGAAAAGCTTCAGGCTCTGTTCATATCATGCAGCTTTTTGAAACTATGGTCGATGTGGTGAGCCAAGGCTCTGTTCGTCGTGGGCGATTTTCGCCGTACTTACCTGTAGAGCATAACGATATTGATGAGTTTTTAGATATCGGAACCGAAGGAAACCCTATTCAAGAGCTGACCCATGGGGTCACAGTTTCTGATGAATGGATGGAAGAAATGATCGCTGGAGACATTCCAAAGAGAGAAATCTGGGCTAAAGTGATTCAACGACGTGGCGAAATAGGTTACCCATACATCTTCTTTAATGATAAAGCCAATGCTGGTGCCCCTGAAGTTTATAAAGATAAAGATCATCGCATTTATGCGAGCAATCTCTGTACAGAAATCATGCTTCCGTCTAACGACAAGTGGTCTTTTGTTTGCGTACTCTCGTCTATTAATTTAATGCATTACGACAAATGGAAAGATACCGATGCTGTAGAAACCATGGTCTACTTCCTAGATGCAGTAATTACCGAGTTTCTTGAGAAGCTTGAGCGGTATAAAGATTCAAACGACAGAGACGACCGTCAGACCTTCTTATTTATGGAGCGGGCTTATAATTTTGCCAAAGAAAACAGAGCGTTAGGCTTAGGCGTTCTCGGTTGGCACTCCTTATTGCAATCAAAAATGATTTCGTTTGATAGTAAAGAGGCCTTTGATTTGAATTCACAAATTTTTAAATTCATTAAAGAGCGCTCTTATCAAGCCTCCGAAGAATTGGCAGACCGATTTGGCGAGCCCGAGGTTCTTAAGGGCTATGGCAGACGAAATGCCACACTAAACGCGATTGCACCGACGACATCTTCTGCATTTATTTTAGGCCAAGTTTCACAAGGTGTAGAACCTATTTGGTCTAACATCTACGTTAAAGATATAGCCAAAATTAAAACCACCATTAAGAATCCGTTTTTATTGGAATTGTTAAAAACAAAAGGCAAAGATACAACCGAGGTTTGGCATTCTATTCGAGAAAGAGACGGCTCCGTTCAGCATTTAGACTTCTTGTCAGAAAATGAGAAAAACGTCTTCAAAACCTATTCTGAGATAGATCAAATGGACATTATTTATCAGGCGGCTAACCGACAGGTTCACGTCGATCAAGGACAGTCTATTAACATTATGGTTCACCCAGATATGCCTATTAAAGACATTAATAAGTTATACGTTACAGCATGGAAGCTGGGCCTTAAATCGCTGTACTATCAGCACAGCATGAATGCGGCGCAAAAGTTCAAGCAAAAGAAAGATTGCGTGGCTTGCGAAGCTTGATAAGTCCTATTTAAAAAACACTGTATTATTTAACATGACAGCCTTAGGTCTTTTTTTCGGCTACCGGGCGGCAGTTAAGATGTTAACAGAATTCGTCGAACGCTGCCATAAGGTTAGCACTAATTGCATCCGCTCCGCGGCCCTCAATATGATGTCTTTCGAGCATGTGAACTATTTCACCTCCTTTAAATAAAGCAATACTTGGCGACGAAGGAGGAAAGGGAACCATAAATTCACGCGCCTTTGACACGGCCTCTCTATCTACGCCTGCAAAAACGGTTGTGATGTGATCCGGTTTTTTAGCATTTTTTATGGCAGCTTTAACACCAGGTCGTGCATTCCCTGCTGCACATCCACAGACAGAATTTACCACCACAAGGACCGTACCCTTTTCAGTGCTCAACAAACGCTCTACTTCGTCTGCAGTTCGTAATTCAACAACCCCCTCTTGAGTTAAGTCTTGACGCATGGGCGCCACCATTTGTTCTGGATACATATCTTTTAGTTTAATTTTTTATGATGTAAAATTACAAAAGAATACAAATACATTTGGCATGTTTTCATGGATAAATAATTAAGATTGTTTATTTTTGTGGCAAATAAAAATGACAATGGAAAAAATAGCCCTATTCTATGGTTCTGACACTGGAAACACAGAAAATATCGCACATAAAATTAGAACCAAAATTAGCAATGAAAACGTCTACCTTATCGACATGTATGATGCTAAAAAAGAAGATTTTGAGCAGTACAATAAAATTATTTTAGGGTTGTCTACTTGGCATGACGGTCAACTTCAGAGTGATTGGGACACTTTTTTTGAAGAATTTAAGGAGGTTGACTTTACTGGAAAGACAGTAGCCCTTTTTGGTTTAGGCGATCAGTACGTTTACTGCGATTACTTTATTGATGGTGTTGGAATAATTGGTGAGGTTGTTATAGAAAATGGTGGAAAAATAGTAGGAAAATGGCCTACCGATGGCTACGAGCACACCGAATCTAAAGCCGAATTGGAAGAAGGCATGTTTTTAGGTTTAGCTATCGATGAAGACAACCAGTACGAGCAGACAGATGAACGAGTTGAGGCTTGGGTAGCTCAAATTGTAAGGGAGTTTCCACTTGAGGTATAATTAGCTGTTATTATTTCAGCCAGCCTGCATATTTTACGTAATTATTTGCGATGCCCTCAATAAGTGTTGCTGTCTGTTCTGGGTTTAATTCTTTCACTTTTTTAGCAGGAACACCAGCATAAATACTGCCCGACTCTACAATTGTATTTTCTAAAACAACGGCGCCAGCAGCGATGATGCTGTTGGAGTGCACCACACAATTGTCCATAACTGTTGCACCCATTCCAATAAGAACATGATCGTGAATCGTGCACCCGTGAACAATTGCATTATGACCAATAGACACCTTGTTGCCGATGGTTGTTGGGTGCTTTTGGTAGGTGCAATGAATGACAGCACCGTCCTGAACATTAACCCCGTGCCCAAGCTTTATGTAATTTACATCGCCACGAATGACCACGTTGAACCATAGGCTACAATGGTCTCCCATGGTTACATCGCCAACTACCGTTGCATTTTCTGCCAAATAACAATCTTTACCCCATTGAGGACTTTTACCTTTTATTGGTTTCACTAAGGCCATATCTTTACTTATTTGTAATTTTGTGTAAAAATAAACAAGATGGGCGAAAATAAAATAGCGACAACAGTTTATGCTGAATCAACACCCAATCCTAGAGTGATGAAATTTGTTGTTAATAGAGCGATCATAATGGGCGACAGCGTTGAGTTTATGAATATAGACGAGGCAAAAGACGCCCCCTTAGCCGCAAAATTATTTCATTTTCCTTTTGTTAAAGAAGTGTTTATTGCGCGAAATTTTGTTTCCTTAACAAAATACGATGCGATGGAATGGGAGGATGTCGTTATGCAAATTAGAGAATTTATCCGGGAGTATTTAGCTGATGGAGGTCTCGTTATTAAAGAAACAGAAGATGCTCCGGTAAACGAAATTACCCAAGAACCGAAGGAGACTGTTGAAGAAGTTAATCGTGAAGAGTTGGGAGAAATCGAAACCCGCATTGTAGATATTCTTGAAGAATATGTCACGCCTGCTGTAGAATCTGATGGTGGAAACATTCGTTTCATGTCTTATGAAGACGGCAAGGTTTCGGTGTTATTACAAGGCGCTTGTAGCGGCTGCCCATCGTCTACAGTTACACTTAAACAGGGCATTGAAACCCTCCTTAAAAAAATGCTTCCGACGCTCGTTAAGGAAGTGATTGCGGTAAATGGATAAACTAAGTTTAATGAATCTTAGATTACTTTTTTCCCTTTATGAGAAATGAAGATTTTATAAAGCAAAGATTATTAAACGAATGCCAAGGCCTTCTAGATGTCCAATTTTATTTCCCTGTTTTTTTTCTAATTAGCCAAGGCATAGAAACCCTAGGCGCATTTCTAGATAAAAAACCCTTGGCAGCTAAAGCTCAATCTAAAAAGCGGTTTCATTTGGCCATTTATCAACTTTTTGATCATCAATATCAAGAACTTTCTCACAACGATTGGCTCTACAAACAATTAAGGTGTCATACCAGCCACCTAACCACCCCAGGAGCGTATATAAGTTTGGCCTCACAAAAAGAAAATAGGGGATACCACCTTCAGCTCCTTAATGGGAAGCGCCTTTTTATTATTGAAGATTTAGCATCAGATTTTAATAAGGCTTGCATGAAGGTCATCGACCTCTTAGAACGTGAGGAGCTTAAACAAAAACCAATGGCCTTGATTGAAATCAAGGGTTCAAATTAAGATACATTCAGGAATTCAATGTATTTTTGTAAGTAAATTTATTCGCATGACTGTACACCCTTATTCTCGACCACGAAGACTGCGTAAATCAGAAGCCATTCGCTCTTTGGTCAAAGAAAATCACATTAATGCAACCGATTTCATTGTGCCTTTGTTTTTTATGGAAGGAGAAAACACAAAAGAAGCTATTCCTTCTATGCCAGGCTATTTTCGATTCACGCTTGATTTATTGCTTAAAGAGGTCTCACAATGCTATAGATTGGGACTAAGAAGCGCCCTTCTTTTTGCTAAGGTGCCAGACGCATTAAAAGATGCCTCAGGATCGGAGGCCCTGAATCCAGATGGTTTGATGCAAAGAGCCATTAAAGCGATTAAAAAACATCAGCCCAAAATGCATGTCATCACCGACGTGGCCCTTGACCCGTATTCATCAGACGGACACGATGGGCTTGTTGAGGCTGGTGAAATTGTAAACGATGCAAGTGTAGACGTACTTGCTCAGATGGCGTTGTCGCACGCTCAAGCAGGTGCAGATATGGTCGGCCCCTCAGACATGATGGACGGGAGAGTTGGCTATATAAGAGAGGTGCTCGAGGAAAATGATTTTCCGAATGTGGGCATTATGTCGTATTCGGTAAAGTATGCTTCCTGTTTTTACGGTCCTTTTCGTGATGCCCTTGATTCGGCCCCTGGATTTGGCGATAAAAAAACATACCAAATGAACCCTGCAAATGCCGAAGAAGCCCTTAGAGAATGCGCCTTAGATATTCAAGAAGGCGCAGATATGCTGATGGTAAAGCCAGGAATGCCTTATTTGGATGTGATTCGTCTCGTAAAAGAGACATTTAAAGTGCCTGTTGCCGCCTATCAGGTATCTGGCGAATATGCTATGATACATGCAGCAGCAGAAAAAGGGTGGTTAAACCTAGAACAAGCCATGCTTGAGTCTGTGATTGGATTTAAACGAGCTGGAGCAGATCTGGTAGCGAGCTATTTTGCGAAAGATATTGTAAAGCTGTTAAAAGACTAAAGTGTGTCTAGTAGTTTAGACGATACCGAACAAAATGCATTTTTAAATTAAACAAGCGCTTGAAAGTGTACTCAAAAATATGTTTATGATGACCAGCAAAGAACTTTTTGAAAGAGCACAATTAGTTATTCCAGGTGGAGTTAATTCGCCAGTGCGCGCTTTTAAATCGGTTGGCGGCACCCCTGTCTTTTTTAAGGAAGCCAAAGGGGCCATTCTGGTCGATGTAGAAGGAAAGGAATACATCGACTATATAGGCTCTTGGGGGCCCATGATTCTTGGACATGCGCATCCCCCAGTGCTAAAAGCGTTAAAACAAGCGGCAGATAAATCCACATCTTTTGGCGCGCCAACAGAACTTGAAACACATATTGCAGAACTTATCTGTACCATGATGCCTTGCATAGAGAAGCTGCGCATGGTGAATTCTGGAACAGAAGCATGCATGAGTGCGATTCGCCTAGCTCGCGCCTACACAAAACGAGATAAATTTATAAAATTTGAAGGCTGTTATCACGGTCATGCTGATGCCTTTTTGATTAAAGCAGGCTCTGGAGCGGTCACATTAGGGGTCCCAAATTCGCCAGGAATAACAAGTGGGACAGCCAAAGACTCCCTGCTGGCACGGTTTAATGATGCAGCCGATGTCGCACAAATTCTTAACGCAAATAAGGGTGAAGTTGCTGCGATAATTATTGAACCTGTTGCCGGAAATATGGGCTGCATACCACCAAAAAAAGACTTTTTAGAAAACTTACGCACCCTTTGCGATGCACATGGTGTCGTCTTAATTTTTGACGAGGTTATGACAGGCTTTCGTCTCTCACCTGGGGGAGCAACCCAGCGTTATAATATTAATCCTGACATGGTTTGTTTAGGCAAGGTCATCGGAGGAGGCCTTCCAGTTGGAGCTTTTGGCGGAAGAAAAGAGATTATGAATATGGTTGCCCCTTTGGGTCCGGTATATCAGGCAGGCACTCTTTCAGGAAACCCTTTAGCCATGTCTTGTGGCTATACACTTCTAAAAGAATTGTATGAGCATTCGGTAATTTTTGATGAGCTTGAAGAAAAAACAAACTATTTAGAGCAAGGGATGCGGCGTATTTTTGCGGCGTATAATTTAAAAGTTTGTATTAATCGAGTAGGCTCTATGTTGAGTTTTCATATTAATGTTGATCAGGTGTCTTGTTTTGATGACGCATGCGCCGCCGATGCTACATACTTTAAAAACGTATTTCATGGGATGTTAAAACGAGGCATTTATTTAGCTCCTTCTGCATTTGAATCGTTATTTATTTCTAGAACACATTCCAAAGAATTGCTCGATAGAACTCTTGTGGCACTCGAAGAAACACTTAATGAAATTGAAGCATGAGCCAGTATATAGATTTGTGGCGTCAAAGCGCTTTAATCATTCACTCTAAAAATACAGCAGTTCATAAGATGCAGACACTGTGCAACCTGTTGGGTAGTCAAATTGAAACCTACGATTGGGTGGGGTTTTATCTTTCAGATCTTAAACATAACACGCTTAATCTAGGCCCATTTTATGGAGCAGCTACAGAGCATCGGACGATTTCTTATGGAAAAGGTATTTGTGGACAAGCAGCTGAATCTAAAAAAACATTTGTCATTAATAATGTTGAGAATGAAAAGAATTACATTGCCTGCAGTATTCATGTTAAATCTGAAATAGTTGTTCCCATCATCAAAAATAAACGTGTTGTTGGGCAAATTGATGTTGATTCTCATAAGCTTGCAGCATTTACTGATGAGGACCGACAAATGCTGGAGAAGATTTGCCACGAATTAGCCACTTATATCGAATGAAAAAAGACGTTCAATTTAAAGAAGGCGAAGTTTTATTAATTAACAAGCCGTTGCACTGGACAAGCTTTCAGGTCGTAAATAAATTGCGCTGGCTCATTAAAAGAAAACTTGGTGTAAAAAAAATTAAAGTCGGCCATGCCGGGACATTAGATCCATTAGCAACAGGGTTAATTATTATTTGTACTGGGAAAAAAACTAAAGAAATAAATCAATATCAAGCGGCCGAAAAAGAATACATCGCAACCTTAAAGTTAGGAGCCACGACACCAAGTTTCGATGGGGAGACGGCAGAGAATTATTTTTACTCAACCAAGCATCTGACATTAGAATTTATTACTGAAACGTGTGCTACTTTTATAGGAGAAATAAAGCAGGCCCCACCCATTTTTTCAGCAATAAAAGTAAAAGGAAAGAAGCTATATGAAAGCGCTCGAAGTGGCAAAGAGGTTGAGATTAAACCCAGAAAAATTCACATTAATAAGCTGCAAGTAATGAGTCTAAATCTGCCATTTATTGAAATTAAGGTGTCTTGTAGTAAAGGCACCTACATTCGATCGCTAGCAAACGATATAGGGAAAGCTCTTAATAGTGGTGCATGGCTTTATAACCTAAAAAGGACTAAAATAGGAGCTAACACTTTAAATAATGCACTAGAAATTCAAGCTTTTGAAGGCATGATCAAGTCGTTATAATTTCGTAATAACTTATTTTATTTGCTATATTTGCAAGCCTAAAAAAGAGATTTTCTATGATTACCAAAATGAAACTTTCCCACTTTAACTTCGATTTACCGGAAGATTTATTGGCTAAAAGGCCATCACAAAATCGCGACGAATCAAGATTGTTAGTGGTCCATCGGGAAACGGGTAAAATTGAACATCGTCAATTTAAAGATCTTATCGATTATTTTGATGATCAGGATGTTATGATCTTGAATAACACCAAAGTTTTCCCAGCTCGAATGTTCGGAAACAAAGAAAAGACAGGTGCTAGAATTGAAGTTTTCTTATTAAGAGAATTAAATCAAGAAAATCGACTTTGGGATGTTTTGGTCGATCCAGCAAGAAAAATTCGTATAGGCAACAAGTTATATTTTGGTGAAGACAGCTCATTGGTTGCAGAGGTTATTGACAACACCACATCTCGCGGACGAACCTTACGGTTTTTATTTGACGGTTCTTATGAGGCTTTCAGAGAAAAATTAGATCAACTTGGACAAACACCAATTCCAAAATATCTGGATCGTGAGCCAGATGAAGAAGATAACGCTCGATTTCAAACAGTTTATGCAAAGGAACAGGGGGCTGTTGCAGCACCAACTGCGGGGATGCACTTTAGCAGACATTTGCTAAAGCGCTTAGAGATTAAAGGCATTAATTTTGCCGAAGTAACATTGCACGTTGGGCTTGGAACCTTTAGACCTGTAGAGGTAGAAGACTTGTCAAAACATAAGATGGAATCTGAAAAAATTATTATTACTGACAAGGCTTGTCTTACGGTAAATAAGGCACTTAGTGAAAAACGCAAAATTTGTTCGGTAGGAACAACCTCTTTAAGAGCGATTGAAAGTTCCGTATCTACCAACGGAACCCTTAATTCGTTTGAGGGTTGGACAAACAAATTTATTTTTCCACCCTACGATTTCAGAATACCAAATTGTATGATTACGAATTTACATACTCCTAAGTCTACATTAATGATGCATACGGCTGCTTTCTGTGGCTTTGAGTTATTAAAAAAGGCCTATGCTGAAGCCATAAAAGAGAAATATAATTTCTTTACTTATGGCGACGCTATGTTGATTCTTTAATGAATAAAAATTGTTTTAAATAAAGCTAAGAAACTTCTTAGCTTTTTTTGTTTTAAAGAAGCTTAATTTTGCAGCCTTGATGTTTAAACAAAGGCTCATTAAAAAATGAAATATTACGCAATTATAGTCGCCGGTGGGAGCGGACAAAGAATGAAAAGCTCTGTTCCAAAGCAATTTGTAGCCTTAGCAGGCAAGCCAGTGCTGATGCACACCATTGAAAAGTTTTATAGTGCATCTGCAGCAATTAAGATTATTGTTGTTCTTCCAAAATCGTTCCATAGTGCCTGGGCAGCCCTTTGCGAGAGGCATTATTTTAATTTGCCGCACCAAGTATGTGAAGGAGGGGATTCGCGATTTCAATCGGTCAAAAATGGATTAATGTTTTGTGTTGAAAGTTCTATCATTGCAGTTCACGACGGCGTACGTCCATTTATCCACCCTGATCATATTTTAAACTTATACAAGGATGCTGAATCTAAGTTTGCCGTTGTTCCGGCATACGCAGTAAAAGAATCCATACGTGAAGTTAATGCTGCAGGTAGCAGAGCCCTTGATCGAAGTCGTTATTTTTCGGTACAAACACCACAGTGCTTTTCTTCTGAACTACTTCATAAGGCATACCAGCAAAAAGAACAAGCCACCTTTACAGACGATGCTTCAGCGGTTGAAGAGTTGGGCATTAATGTGCACCTTGTTAAGGGTGATAGGAAGAATATTAAATTAACCACACCTGAAGATTTTGTCTTTGCTGAAGCTTTACTTAAGCGCCTTTAAAATAGACTCAGACCAATACAGTTACTTTAGAATTGGGGTTTAATTGGAGATCATTCACTTCTTCGATTAAAATAACGCCAGGTTTGCTTCCAGTTTTGAATGAGCCCAAGTCATTGTAACCAAAAAATTCAGCCCCATTTTTGCTGGCCCAGCAAAGCAATTCCGCAGTAGGAATATGAGGAAATTTTTTTTGAATCAGTTTAATTTCCTCTAACACACTCAATGTGTTGTTTGAGGCGAGCGAGTCGGTACCAATCGTAATTTTTAGCTTGTTTTCTCGCCAAAGGTTATAGTTTGGCAGGCGACGTTCTATAAACCAATTTGCCTTTGGGCAGGCACACCAATAGGCCCGGTTAAAGTATGTCTCTATTTGCTCAATATCATCTTTTCCGGAGCAGGTATTATGCACCAATAAGAGTTTCTGCTCTTTAGGTAAATAGCTCATAAGAGCGTATTGTGCAGAACTTTGTTTGCGCTCTAATTGTGAAGAAAGATCTAACCCTTTACTTAAAAACAGATCGTATAATTCGCCTTTAGAATCTAAAAAAAGTTCATTTTCCGAGGGTGTTTCTTGATGATGAATACTTAAAATTTGGCCTTTAGAAGCTGTATAAATGTCTTTTAAGAGCTGAGGAGTTAAAGAATAGGCGGCATGTGGAGCTAAGGATGCGGAAAGAGCAGACGCTCGAAACGATTCAAGCATTTTTAACCCTTCAGAAAAGACCTTATGGGCCTTGCGCTTATCCAAACCAAAGAGCTCTATAAATGAATGATAACGAATAGCGCTGTCTTTTTTTACTTTGAGCGTATCTTTTGTATTTGAAACATCGCCTACAGCAACAATT
>MDTG01228716.1_pt1 | contig 10850 bp, 12 predicted proteins | sample 811421 | NCBI WGS metagenome assembly MDTG01 (sample SAMN05326645, study PRJNA326480) | marine metagenome | isolation source: seawater | place: Pacific Ocean: South East | collected 2011 | reverse complement strand
GATTTTTGAACTTTAGGATCTTCGATATGACCGTCTAAATCACATAAAAAAAAGAAAGACTCAAATGAATTTTTCTCTGGATAACTTTGTAACTTTGTTAGATTTACTCCATTAATAGCAAAACCTCCAAGAGATTGATATAAAGCAGCAGGTTTGCTTTTCAATTTGAATAAAAATGATGTGATATATTTTTTTTTACCAAATTCTGGTTGGGAAATATTTTTACCCATCACCAAAAATCTTGTTAGGTTTCCCTTTTCATTTTCAATATTTTTTTGAATTATCTCTAAATCATAAGTTTTCGCGCTTAAGGAAGAGGCAATTGCGGCTTTTGATTTATCTTTACTTTGAGAAACCATTTGTGCAGAACCAGCGGTATCAGCTCTGACATGTTCTATTAGATTATGTGTTTTTATAAATTTTGAACATTGAGATAAAGCTTGACCGTGAGAATAAACATCTTTTATGTCAGAAATCTTAACACCACGTTTCCCAAGTAAATTGTGTTCTATTTTTTGGAAGTATTCAGAATAAATATTAAGCCTATATTCAAATATTAAATATTCGATACCTATATTTCCAGTAATTCTATTAGACTCTGGGATGATAATTTTTGATTCTTTATCTTTTGAAGCTTTTAAAAAACATTCATCAAATGTCTTGCATGGTACAATTTCAGCTTTTGAGTCAATAGATAGTGCTGCCAAGTGGGAATATGCCCCGAAGGTTCCTTGAAAATAAATTTTAGTCATCAGGATTTATATTCCATTATTTTTTTTATAGCTAGAAAATCCTCTTTAGTGTCTACTCCTATTGAAGGCTTTTTAGCCAAACAAACATTGATATTCATATGATTATCAAGTGCTCTAAGTTGCTCTAATTTGTTTTTAATTTCATTTGATGATTGATTTAAATTAACAAACTTCTCTAGCGATTGAAATTTATAACAATAAATGCCAAGGTGATGGTATACATTTTTCTTCTCTTTTTTTAAGTCTCTTACAAAATTTTTTGCTTTCGGGAAATTTGAGAAATCTAAACTTTCTTCAGTAACCACTTTTACTACATTTTGCTTATTCAATAATGTTACATTCTCAATTTTTGTTGCCATAGTGCCTATCAAAGATTTAGTATTGATCATTTGATTATGTAAGTTTTTTATGTCATCTACATCCATCATTGGCTCATCCCCCTGAAGATTCATCACTAAATCTATATCTGCTTTACCAATTTTAGTTAATGCTTCATAAATTCGGTCTGTGCCAGTTTTATGTTTGTTGCTTGTTAAAATTGCTTTACCGCCATTATTTGTAATATCATCAATAATTTCTTGGTCCTCCGTTGCTACATATACCTCTCCAATATTTGCTTTGATTGCTTTATTGAATACATGTGAAATTATTGATAATCCATTAATTTTCAACAGGGGTTTACCTGGCAATCTTGTTGCTGACAATCTAGATGGAATAATAATTAATGTTTTCATAATTTTCTAATTGAGAATTTCATTATAAACAGAGGCAAAATTGTACATTAAAATATAAGCAATTTTTTGGTTATAATGTTATACGTTCAAAACAAATTTTAATAAAATGGATTCTTTTGAATTAAACAAAATAATTGCAGCTGTTTTAATGGTAGCGCTTTTAGTCATAGGGATAGGTAAACTATCAAATATCATTTTTCATGTAGAAAAACCTGAAAAACCTGGATATGTTGTGGAGCTAGATCAGTCTACGACCATATCGGTTTCAGCAGAAAAATCAGAAGACATTAAAGTAGATATTGCAGCTTTAATGGCAATGGGCGATGCAGCGTCCGGAGAGAAAATTTTTAAAAAATGTGCAGCTTGTCATTCAATAAATAAAGGTGGAAAAAATAATATTGGGCCAGCACTATATAACGTAGTTGGAAGAAAAATCGGTGGGATCGACGATTATAAATATTCAAAAGCTCTTGCTGCTTATGGTAAAGATTGGAGTTTTGAAGAATTAAACGGATTTTTAATAAAACCAGCGAAATGGATTAAAGGAACTAAGATGGCTTACGCTGGTCTAAGAAAAGAAAAAGATAGAGCATCTGTAATAAAATATCTAAATGAAAATTCAGATAATCCTCTTCCGTTACCTTAATTTGCCAAAACAATACAAAAGTATACTTTTCTGAACGTGGACTCTATTGAAAGCTTGCTGCCAAACTTTTGATTTTTTACTTTTAAAGATTTTTTCATCGACTTCGTTACCCCTCGGCAAACAATGTAAAAAAATACAATCTTTTTTAGCAAAACTTATGAGCTTTTTATCAATAATAAATTTTTTGAAATGGCTTAATTTTTTTTTTTTGTTTACTTTATCATTCAAAGATATCACTTTATCAGAAAATATAACATCGGCACCTAGAATTGCTTTTTTAGGATCATCATAAAAAAAAATTTTATTTTCATATCTTCTTATGTATTTTAAAATTTTTTTATTAGGTTGATAATTTTTTGGACAACCAATATTAAGTTTAAATTTAAATTTGATTGAGGCAACCATTAGACTATTCAGAACATTGTTGCAGTCACCTATCCAGGTTATATTTAGTAAGGAAATTTTTTTTTTTTAATTTCCTCAACAGTAAAAATATCTGATAATATTTGAGTAGGATGTGACAATGGGCTAAGACCGTTGATAATTGGTATTGATAAGTATCTTTTAAATTCTTCCAATTTTTTATCATTATCGGTTCTTAGCATAAATGCATTTCCAAAATTTGATAATATTTTTGCAGTATCTTCAATACTTTCTCCTCCCTTTAATAAATGTAACTCATTTGGTCTAAGTGTTAGAGCGCTCCCTCCAAGTTGTTTGATTGCCAAATAAAAGCTCAATCTTGTTCTAAGACTTGATTTTTCAAACATTTGTATTAGAAGTTTACCCTTAAGAGGAGCACTTTTATCAAAATCTAAATTATTTAGATTTGCTCTTTGTTTTTTTCTTTTTTTCGCATCTATTAAAATTTTCCTTAAATCTTTAAAAGGAATATCTTCTAAATTAATAAAGTGTTTCATTTATTTATACTCTTCACAAACTTCTTTGATAATTTTGATTGCTAAATCAATTTCTTTTTTTTTTACGTTAAGTGGTGGTAAAATTCTTATTACATTTTCAGCTGCCCTAATTGTTAGTAATCTTTTTTTCATCAATAGTTTGATGAAATTAGCTTGATTTTCAAAAAGCTGTATCCCTATTAAGAAACCTTTTCCTCTTATGCTTTTGATAATTCTTGGAAAATTACTTTTAATTTTATTTAATTCTTTATGAAAATAATAAGAATTTTTTTTTACATTTCTTAAAAATTTTTTATTAGCAATTATATCCATTACTTTATTGCCAATTTTCATTGCTAATGGGTTTCCTCCAAAAGTAGACCCATGTGATCCAGCTACCATCGCAGAAGCGACTTTTTTATTCATCAAAACTGCACCTAGAGGAAAACCTCCACCTATTCCTTTTGCAATCGGTACAATATCTGGTTTTACTTTTGAATGTTCAAAAGCAAAAAAATCACCTGAACGCCCAACTCCACACTGCACCTCATCTAATATCAATAATATCTTTTTTTTATTACAAATTTTTCTTAATTCTTTCAAACACCAGTCTGGAATTACCTTGATACCACCTTCTCCCAATATAGTTTCTACCATTATTGCTGCAGTTTTTTTTGTTATCTTTTTTTTCAAGGATTTGTGATCTCCAAATCTAAAATGATCAAATCCTCCAACTTTTGGTCCAAAACCTTCAGTCATTTTTTTAGAGCCACTAGCAAATATTGCAGCTATTGTTCTCCCATGGAATGAATTTTTTACACAAAGAATTCTATTTTTATAGGGTTTGCCTATTGAATAGAAATATCTTCTTGCAACCTTAATTGCTGCTTCAGTTGCTTCCGTTCCACTATTTTGAAACATCACATTATCAGCAAAAGTTTTCTTAGCTAGTTTTTTGGCTAATAACTCTCCTTCAGGTATCAAAAAGGCATTAGATACATGCCAAAGTTTTTTAGATTGGTCATTAATAGCTTGAACTAATTTTGGATGTGCGTGTCCTAGAGAATTCACCGCAATTCCTTGAACAAAATCTAAATATTTTTCACCATTTGCAGTGTAGAGAAAACTTCCTTTACCTTTAATAAAAGAGATTTTTTTTCTATTATAATTTTTTGTCAAATAGGTCATAAATTTAAAAATTTAATTGCTTTTATTTATTAAAAATAATGGACACAAGCAAAGATTGTAAAATTATTTATTGTGAATAACTCCAATTAATTACTTGTTTAATTAAATTAATTATCAGTATATTGTATTTATAATACAATTTAACACAATATATTGTTAATTATGAGCTGGAATGACGAGAAAGTTAACAAACTAAAAGAGTTATGGGGCAAAGGTAAAACGGCAAGTCAAATTGCCGAAATAATTGGTGGAATTTCACGTAATGCTGTTATTGGGAAAGCCTTTCGATTAAATCTTTCAGCCAAAATTAAAACAAGAACAGCAACAAATAATAAAAACTTTGACAATATAATTGAAGAAAAAAACTCTAAATCTAAGAGAGGGAGAAGAAGTAAATTTAAATCCTTAATCATCGAAAAAGATTTCGAGCCAGAGAACCCTAAACAATTAGAAGAGTTGGATGAAAGTTCTTGCAAATGGCCAATTGGTCATCCAAATGAAAAAACATTTTATTTTTGTGGAAGGACCTCGCTAAAGGATTTTTCTTACTGTAAATTACATTTACTTTATGCTTATCAGCCTAAAGGTAAAAAAGAAGATTCCTCTAACAAAGATGAGGACCAAGTTTACATCAGTAAAAAAATCCATTCTGCCTCTTAAATAGATTAATTATTGTCTTTATTGGATCGCTCCTTAGTTTGATATGTTTCTGTAGAAAATTGACCACCTTCCCTCCACATATAACAATATTTTTTAACCTCATTTTCAAATTCAAGCTTGCTTGGAACACCAATATCAAAATTAGTTTTATATTTTCCTGAAGCAATATTATCATATTTCAATAATCTTAGTTGATCCTGAGTTAATAGGGGCTTTGGCAATAATTCAAAAAAAGATGCTGTAAGTTTTGATAAAAATAAGGGGAATGGAATTAAAATTCTATTCTTTTTTATCAATTTAAGTAGTTTTTTAATAATTTGTTTTAATGAAATTTTTTCAGGACCAACACATTCAATAATTTGAGAACTGATATTATTTTCAATAATATGATAAATTATATTAGTCAAATCTGTGCAGTGAATTGGCATGAAGATTGTTTTTCCAGAATAATAAAGTGGGAAAAAAGGAAGCTTATTAAGCAAAGACATGAAGTTTGTTGTAAAATTATCATCTACTGAATAAACAACAGATGGCCTCAAAATTGTAGAGAGAGGAAAATTTTTAAGAATATTTGTTTCACCACTTAATTTACTTTTTGCATATTCAGAATCAATTGCTGAATTAATTCCAAGTGCCGATAAATGTATAAATTGTTTTATATTATATTCTTTACATAATTTAGCGATGAGAGATGGAAAAATTGTATGAATATTTTTAAAGTTATTTCCATTTTTTTTTTCATACAATATTCCTATAAGATTGATACAAATATCTGTTTCTTTTAGTAATTTTCTTATTTTCTGTTCATCAAAAATATTTGATTCTACTATGTCTAAATAACCAGCGTTTGCTTGTGTTTTTATAACATAGCTTTTTTGATGAATATTTCTAGTTACTACAGTAACTCTATAGTTATTTTTTGTTAACTTTCTTATTAAATGTCTTCCTATTTGCCCACTTCCACCAAATATTAATATTTTTTTCATAATAAGTATCAAAAAATAGACATTATTTTTAAGTCATATATATAAATAACAATATGACAAAAATCCAAGTTTTTGAAAATGATTTACCTGAAGATTTAGATTTATCAAATGAAAAATTTATTGGACTAGATAATGAGGCACTAGGGCTAGTTCTTGGCAGAGACCCATTAACACTTGTTCAATTAGGGCTTGAGTCAAAAAACTTCTATTTAGTAAAACTTAATAGAAAGACTTATAAAGCACCTAATCTAGTAAAAACCCTTTCTAATGTTAACACGCAATTCATCATGCATTATGCAAGACAAGACTTGTTGTGGCTGAAATACCATTTAAATGTTCAACCCAAAAATATTTTTTGCACAAAAGTTGCATCAAAAATTGCAAGAACAGCCAGCTCATTTCATGGCTATAAAGATCTTGTTAAAGAATTATGTGGAAAAGATATATCAAAAAAAGAACAACAAAGTGATTGGGGCGACCCTAATCTTTCGGACAAACAAATCAAATATGCAGCATCAGACACGGAATATCTTTTTGAAATCAGAAAAAAGTTAATTAGTATGTTAGAGAGAGAGAAAAGAATTGAACTTTTTAATAAATCAATGGACGTTGTTCCTGTTTTAGTGGATATGGAAATAGCTGGTTATAAATTATCTACATTTGAGCATTAAATAAAATGAAAACAGAAATTGAAGGATTTGGAATAAACGTTATCGAATTACAAATCAAAGCACTCAGAAAATTAAGGTATTCTATAAACGGATCTTTTGTAAGGGCTGTAAAAGCAATTCAAAAATGTAAATCAAAGGTAATTGTGTGTGGAGTTGGCAAAAGTGGAATAATTGCCTCAAAAATATCAGCAACTTTATCATCAGTTGGTACACCTTCTTTTTCAGTTTCTGCTAGTGACTGTTCTCATGGTGATCTAGGGAGAATAACAAAAAAAGATATTTTAATTTTAATTAGTTATTCTGGAAATACTGATGAGTTAAAAAACATTATAAAATATGCTAAAACAAATAAAATACTTTTGATTGGAATTGTATCAAGAAAAGATTCAACATTATATAAATCTTCAAATATTAAATTATTAATACCAGAGGTGATGGAGTCGGGGGATGGTATTGTGCCAACATCAAGTACCACAGCCCAATTAGCATTGGGCGATGCATTGTCAGTAGCTATTATGAAAAGAAAAAAATTTGGCAAATTAGATTTTAAAAAATTTCACCCCTCAGGAACTTTAGGCAATAAATTAAAGACTGCAAAAGATTTGATGTTGACAAAAAATAAGATTCCTTTTGTAAATGAAAACGAATTAATGAGAAAAGCATTAAAAATTTTGAATTTAAAAAAACTTGGTTTTTTAGTCGTAATCAACAATCAAGGACTAAATACAGGAATACTTACGGATGGGGATTTAAAAAGATTGATGCAAAAGAAAAAAAAATTAGAAAATTTTAAAATTAAATTTTTGATGACAAAAAATCCAATTGTTATGGAAGAAAATACCTTAGCAACAGAAATTTTATCTCAAATGAACAAAAAAAAAATTACTAATATGTGTATTTATAAAAGAGGTAATAAAAGAAAAATAATTGGTGTTTTACATATTCATACATTAATTAATAATCTAAAATAATTCAAAAATGAAAAAATTTATTCAGTTTTTTCTTATTGCATTGATAATTTTAATCGTTTTTTTTATAAACAAAACCTATTTCAATGTTAACGAGATTAAAAAAATAGCTTCAATTGAGGAAGAAAATAAACTCTCATCAGAAAATGAGAATAATCTTATAAAGAATCTAAAATATGAAATTAAATTTGATAATAATACTCAATATATCATAACTGCTGAATTAAGCGAAATTACTTATGATGAAGGAGTAGAGGTAGTAAAAATGCAGAGAGTAAAAGCAAATTTTATAGATGAAAACAAAAAAGTTTTGTCAATTATTTCAGAGAAAGCTATTTACAACAATTCCACTTACAATACAGAATTTAAAAATGAAATTAGTATTAATTACATGAATAATACGATAAATTCAAAAAATTTGGACATTGATTTCCAAAATAACACTGTGTCTATTTATAATGACGTTGTCTATGAAGGTCCTCAGGGTGAAATTAAGGCTGATAAAGTAGAAATTGACTTGTTTTCAAAAAAAACTGTAATATCAATGGATAGTTTAAATAAGAAAGTCGAAGTTATAACTAAATAAATTTATGTCAAATGTGAAAAAATTTCGTATCAAATCATTTAAGAAAGATAAATTAATTCTTAAATTAGACAAAATTTCTCTGAAATTTGGTCGAAAAATGATACTAGAAAATTTATCACTAAATTTAAATAACGGTCAAATATTGGGCCTTCTAGGACCTAATGGATCTGGTAAAACAACAATATTTAATATAATTTGTGGATTAATTTCTCCTGATTTTGGGTCTGTGATAATAAATTCTGAAACTGTTAATAATTATCCTATCTTTCAAAGAACACTCAAATATAAAATTGGCATGGTTCCTCAGCACGGGGGTTTTTTTCACGATCTTACCGTGTATGAAAACTTGAAAGCCATTGCTGAAATAGCCATATCTAATTTAAGCTTAAGAAATGAGAAAATTGATTCATTAATATCTAAGTTCGAATTAGACCCTATCAGAGACATAAAAGCAGATTATCTCTCAGGGGGTCAAAAAAAGAGGCTCACGATTGCGCTGTCATTAGTTTCTGATCCGAAGATACTTCTTATGGATGAACCTTTCGCTGCATTGGATGTTTTGACTATCAAAACACTGCAAGAAATAATAGTTGGATTACAAAGTGAAAATAATATTTCTGTTCTTGTATCTGATCATGCTGCGCGAGATTTATTAGCTTGCGTTGACTCTGCTGCGATAATTCATAATGGTAAAGTAGTTGCTCAAGGTACTCCTTCTAACCTAATTAAAAATATTGATGCAAGAAATGCTTATTTTGGAGAGTCATTTAAAATAAGTTAATCCCATTAATATATATGCAAAATTTTATAAAAATTAACAGAATAATAAAGCCATTTAAAAAAACTTTAAAAATTGAAGGTGATAAAAGCTTATCTATTAGATGGGCCTTAATCGCATCTCAAGCGGTAGGCAAGTCTAAATCTAAAAATTTATTAAGATCTGAAGATGTAATGAATACATTAAATTGTTTAAAGAAGCTTGGAATTAAAGTTAAACTCTCAAAAAATATATGTGAAATTAATAGCTTGGGTTTAAATAGTTTTAATTATAAGAAAAAATTAACTCTTAATGCTGGAAACTCTGGGACATTGGCTAGACTTATTTTAGGACTCCTCGTGCACACTAATCATCAAATAAAAATTGTTGGTGACTCAAGTCTTTCACAAAGAGATTTTAATAGAATTATAAAACCACTTAAAAAATTTGGAGCAAATTTTATTTCAAATCAAGGCAAACTTCCCATAAAAATTATTGGAACAAATTCGCCTAAGCCAATTAAATATTTTGAGGAAAAAGGATCAGCTCAAGTAAAAAGTTCAATAATGCTAGCAGCTCTTAACACAAGAGGAACAACATTCATTAAAGCAAAAAAATCGAGAAACCACACAGAAATGTTTTTTAAATATATTAAATTACCAATAAAAATTATTAAGAAGAAAAATTATGATTTTATTGAAATTACTGGAAGAAAAACAATAAGACCAATAAACTATGATATTCCATCTGATATAAGTTCAAGTTCTTTTTTTATAATTCTAACTGCATTATCAAAAAACTCCGAATTAAAAATAAAAAATGTGAATGTAAATCCATCACGGATCGGAATTATAGAAATTCTTAAAAAAATGGGTGTTAAAATAAAATTTGAAAATAATAATACTTACAAAGGGGAAAAAATTGCTGATTTAATTATTAAAGGTAAAAATTCTTTTAAATCAATTAATTGTCCAACTAAACTAAATTCTGCTGCTATCGACGAGTTTTTGCTTATTTTTTTAATAGCAGCTAAAGCAAAGGGTGTTTCTTATTTTAAAAAAATATCTGAATTAAATCAAAAAGAGAGCCCAAGATTAAAATGGGGAGCAAAAATTTTAAATTGCATGGGGGTTAAAACTATTATGAAAAAAGATAGCATCAAGATATTTGGAAATCCTAATCTAAAAATAAAAAAAAATATAATAATTAAAAATTTTTTAAAAGATCATAGGGTATTTATGACATGCGTTGTGGCCGCTTTAGCTTTTGGAGGTAATTGGAAAATTTATGATAAAAACTCAATTAATACTTCTTTCCCAACATTTCTGAGCAAAATTAGAAGTCTAGGTGGAAAATTTAATTAAAAAAAGCCTTTATTTACAACACTTTCATTAGGGATTAAATTTAAATTGAGTATTGATTAAAATGATAAATTTAACTAAAAGTTCGAACTTTTAAAAAAATTATTAAAGAAGATATTAATTATTAATGGAAATATATAAAGACTTATCAAACCCAGCGTCGCAAGAGTTCGAGAAATTACTTAATAGCCAGTTATCAAAAAATAATATTGAAGAAGGAAAAATTATTGAAGGCAAAGTAAATAAAATAACTGAAAAATACGTTTTTTTACATGTTGAAGGTTTAAAATCAGAGCCTGTATTAGATATTAATGAATTAAAAACTATTGGTTTAAAAGATAAAATCAAATTAGGTGAAAATATCTCTGTTCTTCTTGAAAGATTAGAAGACAAAATGGGTGAAGTTGTAGTGTCAGCAAGCAAAGCTCAAAAAATTAAAGGATGGGATAAGTTAGTTGAAGCTTACGAAAAAAATGAACCAATTATGGGAAAAATAACATCAAAATGTAAAGGTGGATGCATTGTTGAACATATAGATACAGGTTCTCTAATGTTTTTACCAGGTTCTCAGATAAGCGATAAACCTCTAAAAGATATTAGTCACTTAATGAATGAACCTCAAAAATTTGCTTTAATCAAATT
>MDTG01204286.1_pt1 | contig 10850 bp, 13 predicted proteins | sample 811421 | NCBI WGS metagenome assembly MDTG01 (sample SAMN05326645, study PRJNA326480) | marine metagenome | isolation source: seawater | place: Pacific Ocean: South East | collected 2011 | reverse complement strand
TAAAATTTTAAGAAAAATATTTGAATGGCCAAAAATTATAGATACTGCATCAAAAAAATATGAACCACATAGAATTCCATATTATCTATACGAGGTTGCTACCTTATTTCACTCATATTGGAGTAAAGGAAATGAAGATCAAAAATATAAATTTATCGATAATGGAAAAATTAAACGAGAAGAATTAATAGCAATTATTGTACTTACAGTCACTGTAATAAAAAATGGGATGAGTATATTAGGCGTGTCATTACCTAAAAAAATGTAATGAATAGAATTATTAATTTATTTTTGTTGGTTTTAGTTTCTTTATTTTTCTTCTTTGTTATTAAATATTACCTATCAGATATTAATGTAAATAAAACTAATTCTAATAGATCTAATATTGAAACTTTAATTAAAGAAAAAATTTCAAATATACCTATTTTAGAAAACGACACAGATAATGTTATTGAATTCAATTCGTCTTTTTCTGAAGAAATAAAAGATAACAAACCAAGAAGTTTTTGGAATTTATTTAAAAAATAATGAAAAAAAAGGCAATTATTATTAGTATAAAGGGTTATAAACTATCCAAAAAAGAGAGAAGTTTGTTTATAAAAGATAAACCTTGGGGACTTATACTTTTTAAAAGAAATATTAAAACTTTTTACCAGACAAAAAAATTAATTGAAGATGTAAAAAGATTGACAAAAACACCAAAATTTCCAATTTTAATTGACGAAGAAGGGTCTACTGTAACAAGATTAAATAGAATATTTGATAATTATTTTTCTCAAAAATTCTTCGGAGATATTTATACTAGTAACAAAAACATTGGTCTAAAATATTATCAAGATTACACAAAGAGTGTAATTTTTTTCTTAAAAAAATTAGGTATAAATATTAATACAGTACCTGTCTTAGATGTCTTAAGAAATGAAACTAATAAAATTATAGGTTCCAGAAGTTTTTCTAAAGATGAAGATGTTGTTAAAGAATTAGGATTTGCTTGTGTAAAATATTATAAAAAGTATAAAGTAGGCAGTGTAATTAAGCACATACCCGGCCATGGTTGTGCTAAACTAGATAGTCACAAAAAAATGCCAAAAGTGGAGACAAACTATAAAAATTTAAATCAAAAAGATTTTTTTCCATTTAAATCAAATCCATCTCTTTTTGCTATGACAGCTCATATTTTATATAAAAAAATTGATAATGAAAATGTAGCAACTTTTTCGAAGAAAATTATAAATGATATTATTAGAAAAAAAATTGGCTTTAAGGGAATATTAATTTCTGACGATATTTCTATGAAAGCTCTAAAATATGATTTAATTACAAATGCAAAAAAATCGTTGAATGCTGGGTGCAATTTAGTTTTATATTGCTCAGGAAATTATAATGAATCACGTAAATTACTTAAAGAAGTTCCATTTATCGACAAATTTACTGCAAAAAAAACATCAGAATTTTATAAATTTTTAAGATAAAATCGTAAAATGGAATCAAAAAATTCTACGAATATCTCAATAGATATACCTAATTATTCAGGCCCTTTAGAAATTTTACTCGATTTGGCAAAAGCTCAAAAAGTTGACCTTGCCGAGATATCAATTACGAAATTAGCTGATCAATTTTTAGATTACATTAAAAACAATGAAAATTTGAATTTAGAAATAGCCTCGGAGTATTTGCTTATGGCAACATGGTTAGCTTACCTTAAATCTAAGTTGCTATTACCGGAAGACGAAGAGGATGAATTTAAAGCCTCTGAAGTAGCAGAAAAATTAAAACTTCAATTAAAAAAATTAGAACTTATAAGAATTTTATCTGACCAAATGTTGAAAAAAAAAAGATTAGGTGTGCACATTTTCACAAGAGGTATGAAAGGTGGTATAAGATCAATTTATACTCCAATTTACGATATTTCTTTATATGAGTTGCTTAAAACATATTCAGATTTTCAAATGCAAAAAATGTTTCAAAAAATTAATATTCCGAAACTTCCAGTTTTTACAACCGAGGAAGGGATAAAACAAATTAAAAATAATTTAGATAATATTGAAGATTGGACCAGTATAAATGATTTAATCCCAAAGCATTATTTTACTAATAATAAAAAAAGGACAGGATTGTCTGGTATATTTGCTGCATGCTTGGAGTTAACTAAGGAAGGAACAATTAATATTTTACAGAAAAAAATATTTGAAAAATTAATGATAAAGAAAAATTCTAACCTATGAAAAATAAAGACAAAAACAATAAAAGAGATAATGTTATAAGTTTCCCTTCAAACGTGTCTAAGATAGAGCGTCAAGTAGAAGCAATTTTGTTTGCTGCTGCCGAACCACTAGATTTAGAAACAATTGAAAAGAGGGTAAAAATAAATGCTAATATAAATAAAGTTCTAGAAAAAATTAAAGACAATTATAAAAATAGAGGAATCAATTTAGTTTGTATAAAAAACAAGTGGTCTTTCAGAACTGCTGAAGACTTATCCAAATTAATGTCCTTACAAAAATCGACCCAAAAAAAATTGTCAAAAGCTACTATCGAAACTTTAGCAATTATTGTGTATCATCAACCGGTTACGAGATCTGAAATTGAAGAAATTAGGGGTGTTGCTTTTGCCACAAACACTTTAGAAATTTTGCTACAATTAGACTGGGTACGTCCTGCCGGTAGAAAAGAGGTTCCTGGCAAACCTATACAATACGCCACAACAGAAAACTTTTTAAATCATTTTAACATACAAAAATTGTCTGATTTACCCACCATTGATGAGTTAAGCTCTGCAGGTTTAATTGACTCTTCAAGCATAGATAAGTCAATTTTTGGTACTGGAAAGTTTTTTAAAGAACAGTCAATTGCAGAGAAAAAGAATATTTACGAAGACATAGAAAGCGCAATGAATAAAACACCAGAAACTGATGAATAAAGATATTTATTTCATTAAAATAATTGTATATAGTTAATAGATGGGAAACATTGGTTGGACAGGTATTATAATAATTGCAGTTCTAATAGTTATTCTCTTTGGAAAAGGCAAAATTTCTAGCATTATGGGAGATCTCGCTAAAGGCATTAAAAGTTTTAAAAAAGGAATGTCTGACGACCCTTCTCCAAAAGATGAATCCGATAGTAATACGGATAACTCAAATTCCGATAATAAATAATCTACAATGCCTCAAATTGGATGGTTAGAGATATTAGCGGTGGTTATAGTTGCTATTTTAGTTTTAGGACCAAAAGAATTTCCAGTAGCTCTTAAAAAAATTGGTTCTATTATAGGTAAAATTAAAAATTCTCTAAGCAGTTTACAAAGGGAAGTATCTTCTGTGACAGATGATATTGATGTAGATAAAGAAGTTTCAAAAAAAGAAAAAGATAATAAAGATGGGAAATCATAATTCATTTACAAGTCATTTTGTTGAATTACGCTCTAGACTCATAAAGTCTTTAATCTTTATTTTAGTAATTTTTGTATTATCTTATACGTTTGCTGAACAAATTTATAATTTTTTAGTTGATCCATACGCTAAGGCAGTAAAAGATGACCCAACATCAAGGAGACTTATTTTTACAGCACTTCATGAAACATTTATAACATATTTGAAAGTAGCTTTTTTTTCTGCCGTTTTTCTAGGAAGTCCGCTTGTTTTAATACAAATTTATAAATTTATTGCACCAGGATTGTACAAGAATGAAAAAAAGGCAATACTTCCATATTTAATTTCAACTCCAATACTTTTTTTATTAGGCGGATTACTAGTTTATTATTTAGTAATGCCTCTTGCTATTAAGTTTTTTTTATCTTTTGAAACAATAGGAAATAGCACTAGTTTGCCAATACAACTTGAGGCAAAAGTAAATGAATATTTATCATTAATAATGAGACTAATTTTTGCTTTTGGCATTAGTTTTCAACTTCCAATACTTTTAAATTTATTAGCTAGAATAGGTATAGTTAATTCAAATTATTTAAAAAATACAAGAAGATATGTAATAGTTATCATATTTACTGTAGCAGCAGTATTAACACCCCCTGATCCAGTAACTCAAATTGGGCTAGCTATACCATTATTATTACTTTATGAATTATCAATTATAACAGTAAAATTTACTGAAAAAAAAGAAACTGATAATAAATTAGAAGATGCATAATCTAAAAGACTTAAGGCAAAATTTAGAAATATATAAAAAAAAATTTAAAAATAGAAATTTAGATTTTGATATAGATAGATTTAATAAAATTGATAATAGAAATAGAGAGCTTATAAGCAAAAAAGAAAAACTAGAACAAGAGAAAAAAAAATTAACTAAAACTAAAGATGTAAAAAATTTTGATAAATCAAAAAAAATTTCAATTGAGATTGAAAAACTAATGGGTGAGTTAAATAAGTCCCAGCTTGAACTTGATCAGATTATTCACAATCTCCCAAACATTGCTTTAGATGATGTTCCAATAGGTTCAGATGAAACAAATAACAAATTTATTAAAAAAGTAGGAAATATACCTAATTTTAATTTTGAAATAAAATCTCATGTTGAGTTGGGTGAAATGAACAAAGGAATTGATTTTGACACCTCTATAAAACTGTCAGGTTCTAGGTTTGTTGTTTTAAGAAATAAATTTGCCAAATTAGAAAGAGCATTAATTAATTTTATGCTTGATATACATGTACATGAATTTAAATACAATGAAATATCGCCTCCTTTAATTGTCAACGAAGAAGTTATGTTTGGCACTGGTCAATTACCAAAATTTGAGGCGGATCAATTTGAAATAAAGTTTGACAACGATGGTGTGAGAAAATATTTAATACCAACAGCTGAAGTAGTATTAACTAACTTAGTAAGAAAATCAAACATTGAAGCAAAAAACTTACCGTTAAGATTTGTTGCTTCAACACCATGTTTTAGAAAAGAAGCTGGCAGTTATGGAAAAGATACTAAAGGCATGATTAGGCAACATCAATTTTATAAAGTTGAGTTAGTAAGCATTGTTGAGCCTAAGAATTGTTTAACAGAACTTGATCGAATGTTAAATTGTGCAGAGGAAATCTTAAAAAGATTAGAAATTCCTTATCAAATAATGCTTCTGTCAACTGGCGATATGGGTTTCAGTGCTGAAAAAACATTTGATATAGAAGCTTGGATACCATCTGAAAAAAAATACAGAGAGATTTCAAGCTGCTCATCATGCGGTACCTTTCAAGCTAGAAGGATGGCGGCAAAATACAAGACTAAAGAAGGCAATCAATTTGTTGGCACACTTAATGGATCAGGACTAGCTGTGGGTAGATTAATGATAGCTTTAATAGAAAATAATCAAAATAAAGATGGATCAATAAACATTCCAAAAAATTTAAAAAAATATATGAATAATTTGGACAAAATTTGATTAAATTTTTCTTGTTTAACTAACTCTTTTATTATAATGATCTTTTAATGGACGGTCAGGGAATAGCACAATTCATACCACTAATATTAATATTTGTTATATTTTACTTTTTTTTAATTCGACCTCAGCAAAAAAGAGTTAAAGAACACAAAGCAATGGTCGAGTCACTTAAGAGAGGTGATGAGATAATTACTTCTGGAGGAATTATTGGAACTATCGACAGAGTTATGGAAGATGATCGTATCGAGGTGGTAATTGGAGAAAATGTCAAAGTGCAAATAATAAGATCTACGATAACAAGTTTGCTTAAGAAAGAAGAAGTAAAGAAATAATTCTTTTTCGTGTTAAATTTTTCTAAAATAAACATTTTTATAATTTACCTTATATTGTTGGTAATTTCTTTTTTTGCTTTATTAAATTTTCAAGATCAAAATAGTTCTGTTATTGATAAAAAAGTTAATCTTGGCTTAGATTTACAAGGTGGATCATATTTACTTTTAGAAATTGACTCTAAACCACTAATTAAAGAAAAAATTCAATCAAAAGTTATTCCCATAAAAAAATTATTGAAAGAAAATAACTTAACTTATAAAAATTTTAAAATTAATGATGATAATTTAATATTTAGTTTAGATGATGTTTCAAAATTTGAGATATTTTTCTTCTCTAAAAAAAAAGATAATTTCTTAAATCCATTCATAGATAAATATAATTCATTTGAATTAGATTATGAAATTCAAGATCAAAATAACATTAAAGTATTCTTCTCTAAATATGGTCTGCTAACAATAAATAATTCTGCATTAAAACAATCTATCGAAATTGTTAGACGAAGAATTGATGATGTCGGTACTAAAGAACCTACAATTTTACAGAGGGGTGATAAAAGAATTTTAGTCGAGTTGCCAGGATTAAAAGATCCTGAAAGGATTAAAAATTTATTAGGAAAAACAGCTCAATTAAATTTTAGATTAGTTTCAGATAACAAAGAATTTGGTGTTGAAAAACTAATTTCAGAAATAGGTGAAGAGCTAGATGTAAGTAAAAGAGTAATCATGAGTGGAGAAAACTTAATTGATGCCCAACCAAATTTTAATAACCAATCCAATCAACCTACTGTTTCATTTACACTTGATAGATTAGGGGCTCAAAAATTTGGTAGAGCAACCACTGATAATGTTGGAAGAAGATTAGCTATAATTTTAGATGGAAAAATTATTAGCGCTCCTACAATTAACGAACCAATAACCTCAGGCAATGGAATGATTTCAGGAAATTTTTCTTTCCAAGAGGCGACTGACTTATCATTATTATTAAGGTCTGGTGCGCTACCAACTCCACTTAGTATTGTTGAAGAGAGAACTGTTGGTCCTGATTTAGGAGAAGACTCAATTAAATCAGGTTTAACTTCATTAATGATCGGATTTCTTTTAGTTATAATGTTCATGTTTTATAAATACAGAATTTTTGGATTAGTAGCGAATATTGCATTGATAGCAAATTTAACAATGTTATTAGGAGTTTTAACTATACTAGAAGCTACTTTAACATTACCAGGAATAGCAGGAATAATTTTAACTGTAGGCATGGCCGTAGATGCTAATGTGCTTATTTTTGAGAGAATTAAAGAGGAATTAAAAACAGAAAAATCTCCAATACATGCTTTTGATATAGGGTACTCAAAAGCAAAAATTACTGTTTTAGACGCAAATATAACTACGTTAATTGCGGCAGTTATCCTTTTTGCATTTGGATCAGGTCCAGTTAAAGGTTTTGCAATTACATTAGGTATAGGAATTGTAACAACTTTATTTTCAGCTTATTTTTTAGCTAGGCATCTAACCTCAGTAATTGTATTTAGAAAAAAAGAGAATGAGGTAACTTTGTAATGCTGAAGAAAATAAATTTTTCATCAAAATTTAAACTAGCTAACACTATTTCATCAATAGTTTTTATAATTAGTTTGCTTTTTATTTTTTTTAAAGGCCTAAATTATGGAATAGATTTTAAAGGTGGAACATTAATTGAATTAAGATCTAATAGCGTAAATGTGAATACCTCTGAAATTAGATCTGCGTTAAATTCAATGAATTTAGGAGATGTAAATGTAAAAGAATTTGGTAAACAAGGTGATTATCTTATTAAAGTTGAACAAAAAACAGATAACGATAATAAATTAATTCCAAACATTAAAAAAAAATTGAGAGAAAATCTTAATTCTGAAATAAATTTTAGAAGAGTTGAAAATGTAGGACCAAAAGTAAGCTCTGAGCTTTTGCAATCGGGAATAATAGCTATTACTCTATCTTTAGCCGCAATGCTGTTTTATATATGGATAAGATTTGAATGGCAGTTCAGTATTGGTTCAATCGTAGCCTTATTTCATGATGTAGTCATAACAATAGGCATATTTTCAATTTTGTCTCTAGAAATAAATTTATCAATAATAGCTGCTGTATTGACTATTGTAGGTTATTCAATGAATGATACAGTTGTAATCTACGACAGAATAAGAGAAAATCTAAATAAATATACCAAGCTTCATATTGTAGAAATATCTGATATTTCTATAAACGAAACTTTATCAAGAACAATTATAACATCAATTACAACTTTGTTGGCATTAGTCTCTATTTATATTTTAGGTGGAGAGATTTTAAGAGGTTTTTCATTTGCTATGATACTTGGTGTATTAATTGGAACTTATTCGTCAATTTTTGTTGCGGCACCGGTATTAAAGTTTTTTAAAGTTAGTTATAAAACAATTGAGAAAAAAGAAGAACGGATAGTTCCTTAATTAGTAAAGATTTTGAGCTGCAACCATAGACAATAACATAGGGAAAGACAGCAAAGTATTAATTCTTGAGGTAAGCATTGCAGTTTTAGCAGAATTAGCTTTTTCTTCCGGAGTGCAATGTACCATACCTAATGCTTTTTTTTGGTTAGGCCATATTACAAACCAAACATTGTAAGCCATTATAATTCCTAGCCACATACCAATACCTATTGCAGTATTTTTGCCATAACCGCTACCAATTCCTAAAGTCATAGCTTGATGAGAATAACCATTTAAGTACGAGACAATTAATCCTGTTATTATTGTGCCTAATGCAGCCCATCTAAACCAAAATAGAGCTTTGGGAGCAATTACTTTTCCTATAGCAGGTTTTTGTTCATCTGGGATGTTGGGCATTGAGGGAATTTGTACAAAATTAAAATACCACAATAATCCAATCCACATAATTCCAGTTAAAACATGAAGATATCTAAACAGCCAACTAAAAAAGTATCTATCAAATACAAATCCATCTCCACTTAAATGTAAGCCCAAAAGTAAAAGTAGTGCAATAGCCAGTGAGTAATGCACTGTTTTTGATAGCGATTGCAAAATTCTAACCATTAATTAACATACCATAAATTGAGAGTTTTAAGCAGTTTTTTTCATGCTAGAGCTGCCAATAAGTTCTTTAATAAACTTACCTGTATAGCTATTTTCTACTTGTGATACTTTTTCTGGAGTACCTTCAGCAATTATTTGACCACCATTTACACCACCCTCTGGACCCATATCAATAATGTGATCTGCCGTTTTAATTACATCAAGATTATGTTCAATCACTACAACCGTGTTACCAGTATTTGCGAATGCTTGTAAAATTTCTAACAATTTTTTAATATCATGAGAGTGTAGCCCAGTTGTTGGCTCATCAAGAATATACAAAGTTCTTCCAGTAGGTCTTTTCGAGAGCTCTTTTGCAAGTTTAATTCTTTGAGCCTCTCCTCCAGACAAAGTAGTGGCTTGTTGACCTATTTTCATATAACCAAGCCCAACATGTTTTAGTGTTATTAATTTAGACTTAATACTCTGTATATTTTCAAAAAACTCACAACCCTCATCAACAGTCATATCTAGAACATCTGCTATGTTCTTGTTTTTAAATCTAATCTCTAGTGTTTCTCTATTATATCTAGCTCCTTTACACGTATCACAAGGAATGAAAACGTCTGGAAGAAAATGCATTTCGTAAGTGATTACCCCGTCACCCTCGCAAGTTTCACATCTTCCACCTTTTACATTAAATGAATATCTACCTACCTTATAACCCCTTGCTTTAGACTCAGGTAAAGAAGCGAACCATTCTCTTATTGGTCCAAAAGCTCCGGTATACGTAGCTGGATTTGATCTTGGTGTTCTACCTATTGGTGATTGATCAATATCAATTATCTTATCTATTAATTCTGTGCCCTTAAAACCTGTAAAAGCCTTTGGTACTTTTCTACTTTTGTTTTTATTAAGAATTAAATTAAATGCATTATATAATGTATGTAAAATTAAAGTTGATTTTCCACTTCCGGAAACACCAGTTACACATGTAAAAGTTCCCATAGGTATTTTTAAATTAACTTTTTTTAGATTGTTTCCACTTGCACCATTAATTTCAATAAATCTTCCATTTTTGGCACTTCTACGTTTTCTTGGAATTGGGATATATTTTTTACCTGAAAGATAATTTCCAGTAATACTTTTTTCATTTTTTTCTATTTCTTTAACACTTCCTTCAGCAACAATAGTTCCTCCGTTTAAACCAGCCTCTGGACCTATATCGATAATATGGTCAGAATTTTCCATTGTTTCAATATCATGCTCAACAACGATGACGGTATTGCCTAAGTCCCTTAATTTTTTTAATGCTTTGATTAATTTTTTATTATCTCTTTGGTGTAAACCAATAGACGGTTCATCAAGAACATACAAAACACCAGTAAGTCCAGAACCTATTTGAGAAGCGAGCCTAATTCTTTGAGCTTCTCCACCGGACAGTGTGCCAGACTCCCTTGATAAAGTTAAATAATTTAAACCAACATTTAATAAAAAATTTAATCTTTCATTAATTTCTTTTAGAATATGCTGAGCAATCTTATTCTCTCTTTCTGTTAGTACATTTACAAGATTTGCAAACCATCTTTGTGCTTCATCAATAGATTTTTCAGTTATTTCACTAATGTTTAATGAATTAATTTTAATACATAGCGCTTCATCTTTTAGTCTTAAGCCTTTACATTTTTCACAATTGGATTCACTTTGATATTGTGAAATTTCCTCTCTTTTCCATTCACTATCAGTTTCTAAATATCTTCTTTCAAGATTGTTAACTACACCTTCAAATGTTTTTTTTGTGCTATAAGTCTCGTAACCATCATCGTAAGAAAACTTTATTTCTTCTTCATCAGATCCATATAAAATCACTTCTTGTATTTTTTTTGGCAGTTTTTTCCATTGTTCAGTGAGTGAAAATTTATAATGTTTCGACAATGACACTAAAGTTTGAGCATAATATAAAGAGGTTGATTTTGCCCATGGTTCAATTGCGCCATCTTGTAAACTTTTTTTTTTGATCTGGAATTACTAAATTTGGATCAACATTTAAATTATGACCTATTCCCTCACATTCTTCGCAAGCAC
>MDTG01171092.1_pt1 | contig 10850 bp, 8 predicted proteins | sample 811421 | NCBI WGS metagenome assembly MDTG01 (sample SAMN05326645, study PRJNA326480) | marine metagenome | isolation source: seawater | place: Pacific Ocean: South East | collected 2011 | reverse complement strand
GCAATTACAAGCACCTTTTCCACAACGCTTCAACTTTGATTACAAGAAAAATATTAAAAAGAACGAAAAGAACGAAAAGAACAAGGACTGGGACATATTCTCTCCTGACAAAATTGGAAAATACAGCGGGAAAATCAAGACAATATGTGACCGAATAGTTTCTTCAAAAGGGGTCGTTCTGGTGTATTCGCAATACATTGATGGTGGACTGGTGCCACTGGCGCTAGCGCTGGAGCAACTTGGATTTTTGCGAGCTGGAAAAACAAGGTCGCTGTTCAAAGAGAAGGCGCGTCCGAAGAGGAGCTCCAAAAATCTGAGATATGCGATGATCACCGGTGACAAGGGTTTCTCTCAAAATAACGAGGAGGAGTTGAAATTAATAACAGATATTAAGAACAAAGACGGTGGACAGGTGAAGGTGGTTCTTATTTCTCAAGCGGGGTCTGAGGGGATTGACTTCAAGTTCATCCGCCAAGTTCACATTATGGAGCCCTGGTTTAACATGAACCGCATCGAACAAATCATAGGAAGAGCCGTTAGAACGTGCAGCCATAAAGACTTGGAGTTTGCCGAACGGAACGTCGAAATATACTTGCACTGCTCAGACATCGACAATGGCGAAGAGGCGGCAGATATGTATATGTATCGCAAAGCAGAAGTGAAGGCGATCAAAATCGGCATAGTGAGTCGAGTATTGAAAGAGGTGTCCACCGATTGTATATTGAACATTAAGCAGTCTGGATTTACGGTTGAAAATATGAATCAAACAGTTAAGCAACGTCTTTCGAGTGGCAGAGAGATTGATTATCCGGTTGGAGACAAACCGTTCTCATCCACGTGCGATTATATGGAAAGATGCGAGTATCAGTGCGGTTCCGTTCGTAGTGGGGACGACGCTGACGACATTAATGAATATACCTATAGTGAGCGAAACGTTAGTATGGACATTGAAAAGCTGAAAGATCGCATAAAGGAAATGATGACGGAGCGTTTTTTCTATAAAAAGACTGAGCTGCTTTCAGGAATAAATCTTGTGAAGGCATATCCAATCGTGAAAATATATGCGGCGTTAAGTGAAATCATTAATGACAGGGAGCCGCTTATCGACAAGTTTGGAAGATTTGGTAGACTAGTTAACATTGGCGAACTCTATTTGTTTCAGCCAAAGGTATTAGAAAATGAAAACGCGTCCTTGTATGAACGCACACGCCCGATAGATAAAAAACATCCTGGTTTGAGAATTCAGGTTGAGAAACCGCAAGTAATCGAAACATTCGAAGACGTTGAGAACAAGTTGATGGAACGCGTGAAAAATAAATATGATTACGTTTTGAAACAGGCCGAAGAATTAGATGTGGATGTTATACACCAACGAAAAACGTATGAACAATGCAAGCGCGTGGTTGCCGATATGAAGCAAAATGGAACCAAAGAGGACGTTATTAAGAACATGTTGATTGCGCATATTTTGGAAGAGTTGAATTACGAAGATGTTTATACGATGATTAATTTGTTGTGGAAAATCAAGGATGATTCAGGCGACGATGTTTCACGCAGATCTAAGCAATATTTTAATTCGAAAAAAATAGAAGGCGATTACGTGTTATTTCAAATGAATAAGGACCAAACATACAAAGCATTCCAACTGAATAGCTCAACTGATACGTGGTCGAAAATATTAAATCTAGAGAAACGACGCATTCGAGGTGCAATACAGCAAATCGAAAAACAACAGATTAACGAGAACTATCGATACATGGGATTGGTGAAGCCGGACGACGAGTTCAAAGTCACAAAAGTGGTGAACAAGAAGGGAAATAACGGTGTAAAGGAAATCGGTGCGCAACGTGTGGACAATGAGTTTGAGTTCAGAGATAAGGATCGTTTAAGGACAGACGGAAAACGGTGGTTTTTAACATTTGCCGAGCATGGAACCAATGCACTCAAAAACAAAAATAAAAGATAAATAGAATGAGCGATAAATAGAATGAGCGATAAATAGAATGAGCGATAAATAGAATGAGTGATAAATAGAATGAAAGTATGAAATAATAATTTGTAAAAGAGAAAAAATTGATAGACATTTAAGAATATGTGGCTATATTATACTATGAATACGACTGCCAAAATCACAAGGAAGCCGCGACGAAAGCAAACAACGACAACGATGGTCGGGATTTATAGCAAGATGCTAATCAGTAGATCTGTTCCAATACCGATTGCGAATGTAGGTGCAAATGTCAAGAAAACGCTAGAGCGAGTAATTGCCTCTACAATCGAAGGACGATGCGTGGTAGAGGGCTACGTGAAGCCGAATACAACAAAGGTAATCTCTTATTCAAGTGGTACAATCAACGGCGACATGGTAGTATTTGAGGTAGTTTTTGAGTGCGAGGTGTCACTTCCGGTTGAAGGAATGCAGATATCCTGCGTTGCGAAGAATATTACGAAAGCGGGCATACGCGCCGAGGCGGACGAGGAACCGAATCCAATCGTGGTGTTTATTGCACGTGATCATCACCATACGATGCCCTATTTCTCGGAGGTTGTTGAGGAGGATAGAATCGATATAAGGGTTATTGGTCAGCGTTTCGAATTGAATGACAAATACATCTCAGTTATCGCCGAATTGATTGAACCGCGAAATGCCCGACAAAATCGACAAACAAAGGCTATCAAGCCAAAAATAACTATTAAAGATAGTTAAAGCGATACTACATTTATGAATAATAATAGTGAAAATGCCGAATTTACAGGAGCTGAAAGACCGAATTGAAAAGATGACGAAATACCATCAAATAGAGATCCTTCGGGTTCTTGCTAACACATCCGGTTTGTCCATCAACGAAAACAAAAACGGAACCTTCGTCAATTTGACGGAGGCTGGGGTCGACACAATTGATGAATTACTCACTTATGTTGCATATGTAGACGAACAAACGCAACAATTGGAGAAGGTAGAGACAGCGAAGACGCAGATCCAAGAAACATTTTTTAAAGATAATAAAGACAAGCGCAATGTTAAGGTATAGATGACTACGTGTACTAGTCATAACAATAAATACTCGGATTTATTCGACGGAATGCATCAGTACATGTTTTCCGCCGAAAACCTTATACGTTTACGGGGTGCTGATTACGCACGGAAACCGGTGGAAATGCAAGGAAGAGACGCGGGAAAGAATTTCCGAAACAAAGTCGACAAACGTCGCGTCGAAACCACATTTCAACCTCGTCAGCACGACACGATGTTTTGGTGTTTTTTTATCATACTGCGCGGATTTGACGCGTATGAATTAGTAAAAACCACACCTTTCAAAACGGAGAAAGAATTCAAAATCTCCTCCGTCGAGTTGTTGCGCCAAAACGCCGATCAACTAAAGACATTGAAGCTCAAACTGGGGGATATTGAGAATGAGCTTGTAAACGAGTCCAAAATAACGCTTTCGGGATTACGTGCGTTATGTTTGGTGCATAAAGTGAGCATATTTTACGTGTCAGGGCGAACTTATTGCGAATTTTATCATGCGACTGAGTCGAGCGAAGAAGGAATCAGTAATGAGATTAGTGTCGAGTATAACTCGTCGGGAACAATTGTTTATGACAAGTCCGACAATAAATCAAGCATAAGATATGAGAACAAGGATGATTATAAGGATAAAATTAAAAAAAGTTGTTGGTGTATTGAAAATCCGCAAAAGCCAATGAAGGCGATCAGTGGGTATACACTCGCCGAGTTGCAGGCAATCTGCGTTAGGCTTGGTGTTCAAACAATTCGTACAGATGGAAAAAAAGAGAACAAAAAAGCCCTCTACGAGGCAATCATGAGCAATGTATGATACAAAAGAACCTATTACACAAGAACCTCAGATGGGAAAAAGCTAAAAAATTGAAGCAATAAGGTATAAATATTATCGTTTCAAATATATATACGCATGTCAGGGAAACCACCATCACAACAACTCAACGAATTGTTAAAATTGTATTTAGACAATGTAACAAATCGTAATGAGAAAGAAGGGTCCCTAGAAATGGAGATCAGATTTGGAACCCAAAAGAACGCCAAAAAAATAACTCGCATCGAATGTAATAATGTTGTGAAGCGGCTTGTTTCGTTGGGGTTTACAGGTTCTCGGTCAGAGCACTCTTTGCGTTGTCAAACGGAATATTTCGATGGAACCGGTAACGTGCTTTCAAACGTTAGGACTAAAATTATCGGACTAGGAAATGTAACGCAATTCTGTCGCACTGACAGAATTGTTGAAGCAGAAGGCGGAAATCCTATTGCCGTATTTGAGCAAAAATATCGGTTTCGCGACGAGAATGGTCCAGTGGCCTATGTCGATTTTCAGGATTTCAACTTTCGTGCCGCTCTTCAAGTGGAGAAACCGCTCAGCAGCGCAACCAATCTGGTGCGAAACATCGTGAGGGATTGGGATGATTCAGAGAAAACCTTTCGTTTTATGAACCGAACCACCTTCGAACATCCAGATTATCCGTTCAAGGTGGACGTTAGCATCGTGAAAAGTTCTCCCGCTAAGCGAGGGGCAAAGCGTTTCAAAGATTCTGGTGTGATGGAGGCGCCTGAGCACTATGAGATAGAGATTGAGGTTGACAATGAGAAGATTGGCGAAGGCACCGCCTACAATACGACAGAGGCGTTGGGACAAGGATTGAGAAAGGTCATTAAAATGGTTCTATCGGGGCTTCAATCGACAAACTATCCGGTAGCAATATCGGAGCAGCAAGGTGTTCTGAATGAATACAAGGGGATGTTGTTCCCAAACGAAAAAGACAATTATGTAACATCGCGCCATTTTGCTGGACCATCGTCATACACTCTCCAAATGGACAACGTTGTGAAAACAAGCGAGCACTCGACGTCCGCAAACATTCGCAACGATTACACGGTGACCGATAAAGCAGACGGAGAACGAAAGTTGCTTTTCATAACAAGCGCCGGAAGATTGTATTTAATCGACACCAACATGAACGTGCAGTTTACAGGAACTGTAACGAAAAGAGATGAACTATTTGGAAGTCTCGTAGACGGCGAGCACATTCAGTATGATAAGAACGGCAACTACATCAATCTTTATGCTGCGTTTGACATCTACTACGCGAACAAAAAAGATTTTCGTGCGCTGCCCTTTTATAAAATATCGAGCAAAGAAGCCGACGAAAAACCACAAACGTTTCGGTTTGATGTTCTTGTTGATGTCATGAACAAAATAGAGCCGGCATCGGTCGTCAAAGGCGAAACGTCGACGTTGCGCATTCAGTGCAAGAACTTTGTCGCGAAATCAAAATCGAAAATATTCGAAGCGTGTGGTGCGATACTTAAACGTGTCGACGAAGGCATGTTTGAGTATAATACGGATGGTCTCATTTTCACACCTTGTAACTTGGGTGTAGGTGCGAACACCAAAGGGGAGAAGTTGGGAGAACCGCGTAAATTCGCGTGGAAACATTCGTTCAAGTGGAAACCGCCCGAATATAACACCATCGACTTTCTGGTGAAGCTGGAGCGGAAGAGCGACGGACAGGAGGTAATCGGCAATCAACATAAGAGCGGGATGAACGTCTCGCAACCGGATCAGCTATCGCAGTATAAAAAGGCGATACTCTGTGTTGGTTATGACGAAACCAAGGACGGCTATATGAACCCGTTTCAAGACGTTATCGACGGGAAGATTCCCGAACAAGGTAACCGAGGGAGCGCCGGAAATTATAAGGCCGCGCGGTTCTATCCCACGTCTCCGTATGCACCCGACGCAGCCATGTGTAATCTATGGCTAAGTGAAGGGGCCAACGGGAAAAAGGTTATGATCACAGAGGAAGGCGAAGTGATTGAGGATAAAATGGTAGTCGAGTTCAGTTACGATGGGAGTAAAGAGATCGGTTGGAGATGGAAGCCGCTCCGCGTACGTTACGACAAAACTGCCGATGTAAAAGGCGGTTCGCGTTTCGGAAATGCCTACCATGTTGCGAACAGCAATTGGCACAGCATCCACAATCCCGTTACCAAAGACATCATTGCCACTGGAAAAGGGATCCCGAAGAATAGTGGGGATGAGGATGTCTACTATGACCGAAAGAAGGGTGCAAAGGGGACCATCGCGCTTCGAAATTATCATAACTGGTTGAAGAGCATGCTGATTACGAAAACGGCGCGACGTGGCGATACCATGATCGATTTAGCGGTTGGAAAGGGTGGCGACATTTCCAAGTGGACGACGGCAAACTTGAAATTCGTGTTTGGGATTGACTACGCACGGGATAACATTGAGAACCGGCTCGACGGTGCGTGCAGGAGGTATTTGGATGCTTTGAAACGATACAACAATGTACCGAAGGCATTGTTTGTACATGGAAACTCCTCTGTAAATATTCGAGATACGGAAGGGATTATTGGCGACAAGGGCAAAGAAGTAACACGCGCGGTGTTTGGCGAGGGGCCGAATGACAAGGAGCAACTTGGAGCAGGTGTTCACGACGTGTATGGAATTGGTGTGGATGGATTTGACATTTGTTCCATCCAATTTGCCATTCACTACATGTTCGAATCGCCTTCAGCGCTGCATAACTTCTTGCGGAATGTTGCCGAAACGACGAAACTGGGTGGATACTTTATCGGAACGAGCTACGATGGGCAGCGCATTTTTGATAAATTGTCGGAGGTCAAGAATGGTGAGAGCGCCACCATTATGGATCGGAATAATGAGAACAAAATATGGCAGGTAACAAAGCAATATGACCGGGATGAGTTTCGCTCTGATGGCAGTTGTTTAGGATATGCTATCGATGTGTACCAAGAATCAATCAACAAGACGTTTCGCGAATATCTCGTGAACTACGATTACTTGTCGGGATTACTTAAAAATTATGGGTTTGAACAATTGAGTATGGAAGACTTGAAGGGAAAGGAATTGCCAAATCAAACAGATTTTAAACATGTGTATGAAACGAGTTACATGGAAAAGCAACCAAATAAGAAAGGCAAACCCAACAAGAGGATGGAAATGGAAGCGGGAGAAAAGGAAATATCATTCTTGAATCGGTTCTTTATCTATAAAAAAGTTCGAAAGGTTGACGCCGAAAAAATCGCCGCGAATCTGCTAGAGGGTGAATACATTAGTGACGAGGAATGATAAGACGGCAGACTTTAAAGGTTCATTCGTAAAATGTCAAGATAATATATCTTTTTATTGAAAGATATAATAAAGACATATTTATTATAATTATTATTCATTATGATTAAAAACATAATTTTATTTACGTTATTGAATACTTTATATATTCAAAATGTTACCAGTTATACAACATATGGATTTTATCAAGGACCCAATAAAGCAAAATCGTCTCCGCAACAACAATCACAACCATCCTCACAACAACTGGCAACTCCAAAGGAATCAATATTAGTAAAAACAAAATACATAACAAGTGGGTTTTATCAAGGACCCAATAAAGCAAAACCATCTCCGCAACCACAATCACAACCACAATCACAACCACAATCACAACCACAATCACAACCACAATCACAACCACAATTACAACCACAATTACAACCACAATCATTAGCAAGTCCAAAGGAATCAATAGGTGTTAAAACAAAATATACAACAAGTGGATTTTATCAAGGACCCAATAAAGCAAAACCATCTCCGCAACCACAATCACAACCATCCTCACAACAACTGGCAACTCCAAAGGAATCAATAGTAGTAAAAACAAAATACATAACAAGTGGGTTTTATCAAGGACCCAATAAAGCAAAACCATCTCCGCAACCACAATCACAATCACAACCACAATCACAACTACTAGCAAGTCCAAAGGAATCAATAAGTGTTAAAACAAAATATACAACAAGTGGGTTTTATCAAGGGCCCAATAAATAACCTAGTGTAACTTAATGAGATTATTGTGGAAAAATTACACAAATCAAATGGTATAAATGGTTAGGCGTAGTATCAAATATCATGAGTTTTTTTCAGCTCCCCACAATTCCTTATCGGAGTGATATACACACGATTATTAATGTGAGTAATGGCGGTGCGAATAACGAGACCAACGATGCTCTAAAACCCGTAATCAATAAAACATTGATGCTTTATCTATCACGAATTAAAACGGAGATAGATAATAGGCAAAGTGAGTGGGACCGATTTAAAAAATACACGAATCCTTTTGAGTACATTCATACAGCAATACCCAACACGAATCATTCGGTGTCTAAAATAAAACCATTGTCAAGGTCTTACTACAAAATGGTTGAACTATATTGGTTGTTTGATCTAGGAGCGTCACTTCCGAAAGAGTGTCGAACCTTCCACCTTGCCGAAGGACCAGGTGGTTTCATTGAAGCCCTATGTCACCTCCGCGACGTCGAAAATGACAAATATGTTGGTATAACCTTAATCGACGACGAAAACTTCAGTATTCCAGGTTGGAAAAAGAGCAAGGCGTTTTTGGACAAACACAAGAATGTTTTTGTAGAAAAAGGAAAGACTGGTACGGGTGATATTATGTTGTCGGAGAACCTAAAATATTGCGGTCAAACCTACAACGGAAGCATGGATCTCGTTACAGCAGATGGCGGTTTCGACTTTTCGATTGATTTCAACCACCAAGAGTCAGTGAGTGCGAAGCTGATATTTTGTCAGATAGCGTTCGCTGTGGCCGTACAGAAGACCGGTGGAAATTTTATCATCAAGTTTTTCGATACCTTCACACAGGTCTCGGTTGACATGCTGTATCTTCTCTCGTTGCTTTACGAAGAGGTGTTTTTTGTCAAGCCAAATACAAGTCGATATGCGAATTCGGAAAAATACGTCGTGTGCAAGCGTTTCCGCATGAGACAAACCGAACGCGCCTTACTCGTAGAGCGGTTTATTGGGGTATTTGACGCATTTACAGATGGAAGCACAATGTCATCATTATTTAGCACACAAGTTCCTTACATGTATTCTTGCAAAGTTCAAGAGTATAACGCTATATTTGGACAACAGCAGATAGAGACGATCATGACGACGCTAAGTCTTATCGACAAGAGCAAATATGATCGTTTGGAGACGATGAAAAAGAACAACCTAAAAAAATGCGTATTGTGGTGTCAAAAATATGGCGTGCCATACAATAACACCATTACGAATACGAACATGTTTTTGTCGGGAAAGGCATAATTCGTTTTTATTTGGTTATTATTTGGTTATTATTTGGTTATTATTTGGTTATTTTTACGTTAATATTATCTATTAATATTAACATAATGAGTGCTCCGAAACGAATTTTCGTTGTCCCTTATAGAGATCGTGCAGAGCATAAAAAGGAATTCATTGAGCGGATGGACGATTATTTATCAGATTCGACGGATTGGGAGATGTATTTCGCACATCAATGCGACGAACGACCTTTTAATCGTGGGGCGATGAAAAACATTGGTTTCTTAGCCATGAAGGATAAGTATCCCGATGATTACAAGGACATAACTTTTATATTTCACGATGTCGATACGTGGCCTCGACACAATGGGTCAATCCATTACACCACTACGGAAGGGGTCGTGTCTCATTTCTACGGCTTTCAATTCACACTCGGGGGAATGTTTGCAATCAAGGGAAAAGATTTTGAGAAAACAAAGGGGTATCCGAACTTTTGGGGCTGGGGGTTTGAAGACAATAAGATGCAAGACCGATGTTTGGAGGTAGGTCTCAAAATTGACCGGTCGTGCTTTTTTGGAATTAACAACGGAAAGCCAGATATCGTTCGAAAAAATGATGGTTATATAAGAACTTTGAGCAAACGCGATCAATATGTTTATGCTTCTGAAGAGCCTGACACTATGAATCATTTAAAAAACGTATCTTGGGAGATTGACGGAAATATGATAAATATTTCCAACTTTGAACCTGAAATGCGATTAGAGGAACAAGAATTCTATGAGCGACACGCAAGTCAGGGAACACGAATCAAAGCTCAACGTGGTTATTTTCGCAAGAACTGGAACATGTCAAAGTTGATGAGTCAAAAGTGATACATTTATTGGACGCATGAATAAATATTCATATACACATTTATTATATATATATTCATGCTTAACGAGATAATGTATTGCGAAACATGTGGAACGTCGATGGAACAAGAAAACGACAAATACAAAACATTATATCGATGCTGTGACGCAAACACGTGCTCAAAAAAATGCGCCAACGAAAGGTTCTTAAATGTGCGTAAGGCAGATCCTAATTTAATATGCCCTGATTCCTGGCACGGAGACGGATTAAACAATAATGAAATTATGCATACATTTGTTGCTACGAACGAACCAAAAAAACTTACGAAAATCCATAAACATAGAAACGAAGAAGAATTAAAATGCAAAGAGGAAACATCCTATGTGGTTTCGAAACAAATTACTGATGAATATGATGATGTAGATTTGTCTCCTGACATGTGTGAGGAAGATTTCACAAAGATTCCTATTGTAAAGATTGTTCCTAGGTTTATGCTGTGGTTGTTTGTATATATAATGTCAATAACAGTTTGATGTCCATAATGCATATATAATACCTGCAGATTATTGTCTTTAATAAAAAAATTATATTTTAAAACCAACCTATTCTACGACATAATCCGGATAATCGTATCCACGACACGTCCAGTCTATATCCAATTTGATACAACACGGCCAATTCTCATCATATCACTCACGCGCCTCTTCGTATTGGTTATTCATATTATTGTTTGGACTAGGGTTATATTTTATAAATCATTTCAATTTTTATAAAATAACATTTATTGATTATATATTTAATAAATTTTTTTTATTTTAGATTCCTAAG
>MDTG01290879.1_pt1 | contig 10851 bp, 7 predicted proteins | sample 811421 | NCBI WGS metagenome assembly MDTG01 (sample SAMN05326645, study PRJNA326480) | marine metagenome | isolation source: seawater | place: Pacific Ocean: South East | collected 2011 | reverse complement strand
GAAAGTGCCGTTCGCGTAAAAAGGAAAGAGTGAGAGGAAGGAAAAAGAAAGAAAGAAAGAAAGAAAGAAAGAAAGAAAGAAACTTGATAGGAAAAAGTTGTCCAACACAAGAAAAACGGAACACAAAAAAGAACGAAACGAAGAACAAAAACACACAAAATAATAATTTCGTTTTTTTTTGAGATGCGATTTTGAAGAGTTTCTTTTCACTTTCCGAGGGACTCAAAAAGGTGTGCGCCCCCAACGGGCTGAACAGAAAGAGAGAGAGAGAGAGGAAGAGGAAGAGGAAGAGCGCGTGCGCTCACTCGCTCATTCCCCGACACTCTCTCATTGATTGCGCGCGTTGCGGGTGCCCTGTAAAGAGAGTAATCGTGCTTCGATTGCGGGGCACACATCGAGTGGATAGGAAACTTCTTTCTTGCGTTGTGGGATAATTTTCTTTCAGTCGTAGGTCCAAATGCCGGCGATAAATCCAAGAGAAAGTCAGCAATGTCATCATCCTCATCAAAGATGGATGCACGCTTTCGCCGAACGAGGACGAACGATTGTAGAGAGGGAGACGGAGAAGATGAGAGAGAAGATTCGCGAACATAAAAGACTGATTCGGCGAACGATAAGAACAACAACAACAACAACAACAAATGGAAGCAAAGGGGAATCCTCCGTGCGAAAACGTCTTGTCTTGGCCAGCATTTCGCAAAAGTCAAACGACGAAAATTCTTCTTCTTCTTCTTCTTCTTCTCCAGCTACAACAACAACGAAAACAAATACGGAATCTGAATATATCGATGGTGAAACAAGTACTTCCACCAACACCACCATTAATAATAGTAATAAGACGGATACCGCCACAAATGAAGCGACATCAACGACGACGACGTCGTCGTCGAAGGATGAAGTGCCGGCTTCGATTGGTGAGACCTTAGTCACCATCGCCCTGGACGAAGAAACTGGTTTAAACGTGATTACGCTAATCACCTGGGACAGACAAGGGTTAATGTTAGACATAGGTAACGCATTGAATAGTTTAGGAATTTCAGTAAGAGAAGTAGTGATGAAAGCTGGGGCGGACGGTTTCGTGGAGAGTAAATTTCTTGTCTCGAGTATGGATATGGGCCCTTTGGCAGAAAAAGAATGGGATAGAATCAAAGAGCGTTTGCGAGTAAGTTGCTTGCGCAGAGGCGTGAGAAAACCGTGGCGAGAACGCGAATCGAGATTGAGAGAGCTGTTTAACAGAATTGATTCCAAGGAAGCCGGGTCTATTGGTCAGGATGATTTAGAAAAGTTTGCACAAAGTTTGCGAATGCCGAGAGCTTTCGTGCACGAGTTCATCTCTGAAGCTTCCTCGAGACAAGACGACGACGAGACCGGGAAAGTGAACTTTGAAGAGTTTGCTGCATTTGTTAGATCCAAAGAAATAGCCTTAGAAGAAGCGTTTGATAGCTTAGACACGGACGATGAAGGTAAAATTACCGGGAAGAAAATGAAACAAAGTTTGCGCACGTTAACTTTGCGAAGCGGTAGAAACAACACGCGGAAACGCATCGCCAGGAAAGGTGTCGAGAACATGTGCCGATACATAACTGATGATACCGTTTTAAATGCGAACGATTTCCGCGATTTACTCGTTCTCATCCCATCCGGTCAGCTAGAGACGGTAACGCCGTACTACATGAAAGTTGGTCTAGATATCGGCCCGAGACGTTTGCCGATTCCGGATAAGAGAAAAGAAGGGGCGCCGTGGGGTCACTTGATCGCCGGTGGTATTTCCGGAATAGTTTCTAGAACAGTAAGTTCTCCGCTAAACGTCATCGCGATTCGCATCGCAGCTACCTCTGAAGCGACTATTGCTGCGGCAGCGGCTGGCGCTCAGACGACGATGAACGGAGCAACCGCGCGAGCATTTCAAACTTTAGGTTCCGGCTTCGCGTCTATTTGGGCAAAGGAAGGATTACGCGGTTTCTTCAAAGGAAACATGTCGAATTCTATAGCATCGGTCCCAGGGAAAGCTATTGATTTCTTTGCGTACGATTTTTATAAGAAACTCTTGACGAAAGGAGGGGATCGAGATCCGGAAAATTGGGAAAGGTTTGCCGCCGGCGCTTTAGCAGGGATGACTTCGGATACAATCATGTACCCTCTCGATGTGATTTCCACGCGAGTGTCCTTGAACCGTGCGCGAGATGCACAGAACTCGCTGATGCAAATGGTCAATGTTGTCAAACAGACGGGATTGCGTGGCTGCTACGCCGGTTGGTCGGCGGCGATGATTGGCGTCATTCCATATGCCGGAATTTCATTCGGCGCGTACGATACGTTCAAATCGCAATACAAGAAAATACAAAAAATCGACGAAGAAGAGAGCATTGGATCCGGACCAACGTTGATGTGCGGTTTAATGGCTGGTTGGTTAGCCTCCACGGCTTCTTATCCTTTCTATTATTGCACCGTTCGCCTACAAGCGGGACGAGTTCCGTTACTTCCAAACGGAAAATTGCCGAGGGTGGACCAACTCATCGTGAACACCATTCGAACGTCCAATTGGAAGGATTTGTTTCGTGGATATTTGCCATCATCTTTGAAACTCATGCCACAAGCTGGCTTTTCGTTTCTCACCTACGAGTTGGTGCAGGAACAACTCGAAAAACGTTCTAAAGTGCTCTCTCGAAAGATGAATTACGACGATAACGAGGAGGAGAAAAACGATATCGTCGTCTTTGCCAACAATGTGCACAATAATGCAAACAACAACAATAACAACGATAACGCAGCAAATACTATCACCACTAATAGTCACAAAAACAATGACAACGACAACTACAAGAAGAACCATAGATAAGCACATAACGTCAGTATTTGTATTTGAAAAAATGTACATTTTTATATACACGTCAAAAATCGTTGCATCGTTGGTTTACGAAGACACACAACAAGAAAAAAGAAATAAGAAAAAGGGGGGGAACAAAAAGTCTGGCAAGAAGAAGAAGAAGAAGAAGAATGTCGTCACAAAAAAATACACAACTTCACCCAAGCGAGTGGACATCGCAAAAGAAAATGTCGGACCCGTGGGTATTCGACAACGAAGCCGACTATCCACACCGATGGACGAGAGGAGTAGGTGTCACGTACATGTTTGGATCATCGTATTGTTGGTGACTGAGAATTCTCACTCTCCCGTTCGCATTTTTTTGTTTTTGTCAAATTTCCAATTCTTGTGCGCGCTGGTCGTCGATACACTTCTGCGCTCTCATCATAACGACAGAGGGAATCTGATGCTAACGCCTTCTTCTTTTATCTCTATATCCATTCTTCTCTTCTCGCATCAGGCGGCTGCGAAAGCGTCCAAAGGTGTGAAGCGCTCGTCCGCGTTTGATATCGCCGCTTCCATCGAAGTGGCGAAAAGAGAAAATGCACCGCTCTCGGCGCACGGGAATAGACGCACGACGCGCTCTCAACTTAAACGACAAACGCAACAAATGAATACGAATACCAATAATAATAATAATACTGTGTTGAGGAACTCCGAGAACGATTTGAACGTGAAAGCGAACACTTCTTCGAAGATTGTGAGAGACAGTTCAACTTCCTCTAGTGGTGAGGAGGAACAAGGATACGGAGGGGTGGCGCGGAAAACAAGAACAACTAATACGAATTTGAACGATAAATTCGAAGACGCCGTGGAAAGTCCGCAGAGTTCGTCACAATTGTACGTGAGAGAAAGCAGAGATGACGGCGTGAGTACAAAAACTATGGACACGGACCCTTGGGCGGTACCGGAGAGCGAACATGAGCTCCAAACGGTGTCTGGAGTGATGAAAAGAACTCATTCGCCATCCGTTCGCTCTGCTGGTATTGCATCAGCGCAGCAAAGTTTACATTCGATGCATCAAAACGAGAATATATCGCCGGCAAAGATACGAAACACGTGGTCGCCGAAAACGAAAACGACGCCGACGAAACAAACTTCCGCGGTGCCTACACCAGTCTCTCCATACGCGCATGTCAAAAATCAAGATGGTACGCACCATCACAATAAACAACAGCAGCAACAACAACAGCAAAACCGTCAATCCACGAAAGTCATCGTGAAGAAACCACAGCACCATAAGAAGATAAATCGCGAGCATCTATCAAACGAGAGTTATTTGGGACCATGGCGAGGCGAAGAAAGAGCTCGTTTGCTTGCGTACGAGGCGTGTTTGCAATCTTGCTTGGAAGGGTCGCTCGGTTCACAAGCTGCACAGTCTAAAGTAGACATGGCTGTTCGCTTTCTTACGGACAGATGTCGGGAGCTTCGCGTTGGATTCGGTTTAGAAACCGTGTTGGTCGGGACGAGACCTCAGAACGAGTATTTGCCTTCGCATCAACAAGTGACGAACGAAACTACAAATGATTCAGGCGAACACAACGGAAGAGCTGGACGCGGAGGCGTGAACGTAGCATCAAAATCGGGTAACGATGTGAGCGCGCTTGGTGGTGCAGGCGGGACGAAATGGGCAGCTTTGAATATTGACGTTTTGAGCGTGGATATCACAGAACGAGGTTTGAAGAAATATTCCAAAGGCTGGGATCCACGAATGTCCATGAACACGAACGATCTCCGTGGCCGTAAGGTGAAAATACAAACTACAGGTGGGCCTGGAAGCGCTGACTCTGTCGCTGATTTCATGCTCGAGAATTTGTATAAGAACGGAGGCGCATCCACGACGCAAAAGCCTTCAAACGAGGATGGGAATAAAACGATGAAAAATTTCAACGAATCGATGTCGATGCCGAGAACGCTCGATAAGAGCGCACCTTCGTCTTCCACGGTCTCCAAAATCAAGCGACTACCTCTCGGCCCTGGTGACGAAAAGCTAACCGTTGAAGTGTTTATTCGATCTGGGAAAACGGCTCGCGCGCAAGCTTCCCTGGAGGACGTGTATGAGTGGTGCAGAGCAAACGGTGAAATTGAATTACCATTATACGTGAACGCGACGGTTAAAGATAAAGAAAACGACGGTGCGATGAAGAATATCACGTACAATAAAGGGAACATTAAATTGAGCGTGAATTTTGAGGTTGCAGTTGGCGTTGGCGCGTCATCAGCGCCGCCAGGTTCCGATCCAGGTTTTTTTGGCAAGAATTCGAGTAAGATTGGCGTTCAGTTATCCACTTCTGGTGCATACGATATCGCTTTAGCAGCTGCTTTGAGATCCTTACACTTTACGAGGAGACGTTTGCAGTTGCACGGACACTGGGCTTGGTTATTAGAGGAATTACGCTGTAACAACAATGTTTCCGAGTCCTACGCGAGTTTGCGATACGTCCAGCACTTGTTAGCGGTTGCGACTCCAACGGCAGATTGCTTATCTTTAATATGCCAACACTTGAAGTTACCTCTGCGGAAAGAGGCTGAAGGTACATTATCTGGGATGGAATTGCAAATTCTGAACGGGCACGTGAGAGGCGGCGTACTGTCGCTTGTGTGCATTTGCTTTCAAAATTACAAATCGTTGGATGAATCTGAGTTTAGAGGGATCATGGATGCAAACTCAACTCCGCATGAGATTCCAGCGCCTGCTCTGGATGTTTCTTTGGAGTTGTTTCGAATGTTGAAGCGAAATGAGACGAATGACCAAGTGTTTGAAATTTTGGCGAGCAACTTATCGAGCGCTGCGCGAACGTGTTACAAGAGGAATAAAGCTGTTATTTTGGGTGACGCACAAATGCTCGCAATGCAAGACCCTGAGACGAACTCGACATTGTATCAGCTCATCGGTACGTTGTGCCAAAACATTTTGAAAGAGTTGGAAGTTGATCACGTCGTCCAAGACTCATGCTTGATGCCGATTGGATTTTCCTTACCATTAGTTTCTTCTGATATTTATTGTGCCGAATTGACATCTACGGTGTCCCACGCTTTGAAGAATACGCCACCGAACGCACCGCCATCGAATGAAGTACTCGGATGCATTGATTACTGTTGTGAAGTCGAGAGCGCTTCGTTGAGAGAAGAAGGTGAATCGCCGAGCGTTCCAGCGAGATTTGATGCGAGAGGTTTGTTTCAATTACACATAGATCGATGGATCGAATCCGCTCGATTACGCTTAGAAGCCGGTTGTTCGACCGCATTGAATAATAAAGGCGTTTCAGAAGCAGCTATGGATGATATTTATGCCGAAATGCATATCGCTTTGGAGGGTTTTGAGAAAATTGTGACGCGTTGGCCAGATGTCGGTTTACCTTTGGAGGAGATACTCGTCGGAGCGGAGCGTCTGGTATTGCTTCGCATTTACGAAACGGTCGAACACTTACAACTCGGTCGCGACTTTAGAGATGCAGTTTCTGAAACAACCGCTCAAATGAATGGTCATAAGAAAAACGCCACAAATTACAAATCGAGCATGCGAGGCATCGCCAGCAGCAAATCCAATCGCACCGCCAAAAAGATGGAAAATTTCATGAGCATGGCGAAGGATGCTAAGCGCGCTTTGGCGACGTTTGGTAAGGCCACGACGTCGGCAGCCAAGGTTGCAAAACGTACGGTGACGAAAACCACGCAAGATTTGAGACGGTTTGCGACATTTGAGCGTCAACCGCAAGGTTTGCCCTCCGAGCTCGCCGCGGCGTTAAGTGCAGTAAAAGCCATGGAAATGCTTCGTCCAGAGTTGTGTCAACGTCTTTCAAAGTGGGTCGAGGCTGGACACGGTTGCGACGAAGAGTTTGGCAGAAGAATGGTTGAGGTTCTCGGCGAGTTGAGAGCGCAGTACGCAGGATACATGCGAAGAGCCGTTACAGGTGTTGCCGCGAGCGGACCGTCGTTACGTTTAGCTTTGAGAGATGCGAGACCAGATGCACACATTGACGCAGTGTTAGACCCGGTTTTAAAATACGTGGACGACATCTCTTCGATGCTTGTTCGCGCATTGTCGCACAGAAGAGCGTACGTAGGAGTTCTCCGGGGTTTATGGGATTCACTGGGGAGCGAAGCATTGTTATTTTACGAAGAAGATTTGAAGCAACGCTCGAGCTGGACTCGTCGCGTGCTCGCCGCGGGCGCCGTTGAACGCATAGGTGAAAATTTTCGCAGCATGATTCGCAACCAGCTCGAACAAGAAGTGAAGGAAAAAGATTTAGAAGCGCCCGCTCCGATTGCAAAATTGAACGAGTTAAACTCATCGAGTGCGAACGATGGGAGCATTAACGTGTACTAGTTTAAAATTATTAATAACCATCGTCAAGTACGTATATTTATTTATTCAATCTTTTCGTTTAATAAAATCTAACGTCGCCGCGGCTCTTTCGCTCAATGTCGAGGAGGAGACGTCCACGTCTTTGCTATTCGTTCCATCTCTTTCATTCAATTGCCTTCTAAGCTTCTCTGCTTCGTTCTTTGCTTCCTCCAATTGGAATCTTAAGGCTATCTCATCTGCGACAGAATCACCGGTGTTACCAGTAGCGAACTGTTTCCTCTCTAACCTGTTATTCAACGCTCTCGCTTCCAAGCGTTCTTGCGTACGCACCTGGTTCACGTGGTCGACCGTTTGCCTCACGTACACGCCTATCCATAAAATGATAAACGCAAACGCGACGACAAAGTAACCCGAATCTGGATTTCTATTCGCCACCGTTTTCAAGTGTCCGTGCACGTTCAAAACTTTGTGCAGCTTTTTCAAACGTTTCGCCTGTTCGCTCTCATCCTTCGCGCCGTTTTGGATGTGGTTTAACAAGGCTGGATTTTCGTTTCTTACTGGATTTTCTAAATCTTTCGTGGATGGAACGATCGTGCCTTTACCCAACACGCTGTTCTTTTTCTGTTGCGCGGAGAGATCTCCTCCTTGTTCCGCCATCGCTTGTTCCATGCCCGCAAATTGCTTCAAAGTTCTCGCTTCAGCAATAGTTGTATGAGCATTAAAGATGGTGCAAGAAGAAAAGAGGAAGACCACGAAGAGGAGAAAAGAGAAGGGAGAAGACTTCTTCGCGTTTGTACGCGACATCATTTCGATCGTTTGTTTATATCCCTCGCGTGTATCGATCGATTTTCAACTATGTACAACGCGATCTCCTTGAGATACAAAAAAGTGAAGATTTTGATGACAAAACGAACCGACGTCAATAATTCTTTTTTTTCTGTTTTCTTTTTCAATATTTTATGTGCACCACCAACGCAGTCCAAAAAGATATCGTCGTCACCCCTTTTACGCATGAGTATCATCAAAGGACCTCTTTGAACGAGAGAACGCCATCCATGCGGTCGTGGTATCACCAGTCCCGCAGCGCGTTGCCAGCTTCTTCTTCTTCTTCTTCTTCTTCTTCTTCCACCACCACCTCCTCCTCCTGTTCGTATGTATTATTACGCAGGTCTGTCGCGGCGAGGAACAACAACAACAGAAACAAATTGAAGCGGGGAGTTGTCGCTCGTCGAATTTTTCAAGAACAACGAGATGAACAGCCAACGACGATCGACGACGGCATGCCGTCCAAAGACGAAGAACAGGATGCGATTGAAAAGTCAGATGCTATATTAGAAAAAGACAAGTTTAAAAAATTGGTGTATGAACCGCAGGGGTACGTGTTACAAACCGTTGAAGAAGGAACGAGTGGAGAAAGAGTCACCATCGAAGTCGGACCGACTGACGAGGAAAAATCGCAGAGAAAGTTTTTGTTCAGGAAAGTATTATCCACGGAGAGCACCATCATCGCGTACGAAGCGCAGAGGCCGTTAGGCATTGTTTTCGAGGTGGACACGTCTGGATTTTTACGAGTGGTTGATTTTAATCCCACATCGGAGGCGTACCAACGCGATGCCATCCAACGTTTACAGCCAGCAACGTCAATGTCGCAGTCGCCAGCCATTGGAGACGTCTTAAGAGGGTTTACGGCAGTGTCCATTAAATATGGACCGCGGGCGGCTTTACTTGGTGATTTATCTGGCACCAAACGAATGGTAGTCACGTACGGGGTGGACAATCAAGAAACGAGATCGGTTTTCAAGGCTTTAGCGAGCGGTACCATAATGGACGGACCGATGACGTTAGTTTTGGAAAGAGCCAAAGATCCGAATGAACGGTTAGATTGGAAACCTGAAGAAATTCCAATAGAAAAAGTACGGAGAGACGCGGAAAGGAAACAAATATCCGTCGATGACGGCTTATCGACGGCAAACGCGACGTTTTTAGCGTTAGGCGGAGCGTTTCTACTTCTCTTATTAGCCGGCTTTAGTTGATAAAATTGTATTTGTGTAATGTTTCGTGTTGTGAGTTGGTCATGTTATTAAAAACTCATCGCTTGCGCTTCATTCCTGATGGTTTCGTACAATGCGGAGGACAAATACCTCTCGCCAAAGGATGGAAACACGGTACCAATTAATTTCCCAGCGTTTTCTTCTCTCCCGGCAAGCTGAATCGCCGCTAACGCCGCCGCGCCCGAGGAAATACCAACCATCAATCCCTCTTTCAAAGCTAAATCCTTTGCGCACTTGATGGCATCGTCCGAGGCGATTTGAATGACCTCGTCGATAATGTCCACGTCGAGAACCCCAGGGATAAATCCAGCGCCAATGCCTTGAATCTTATGCGGACCCGGAGAACCGCCGGACAAGACTGGAGACTCCGCCGGTTCAACAGCGACGATTTTTACGTTTGGATTTTTCGATTTCAAATAACGTCCGGTGCCGGTAATAGTCCCGCCAGTCCCTACACCACAAACTAAGATATCAATCTGACCAGCTGTGTCTTCCCAAATCTCCGGACCAGTGGTCTCGAAGTGCACCTGCGGGTTTGCCGGGTTCTCAAACTGTTGTAAAATGACTGAATTTTTGCTCTCTTTCGCAATCTCTTCTGCCTTCATAACCGCGCCTTTCATTCCTTTCGCCGGGTCTGTCAATACTAAATTCGCTCCAAATGCCTTCAACAAGATTCTTCTCTCTAAAGACATCGACGCTGGCATGGTTAAAGTCAAGTCGTATCCTTTCGCCGCGGCAATAAACGCCAAGCCGATGCCAGTGTTCCCCGACGTCGGTTCCACGAGTAAAGAACTCCCTGGAGATATTGTTCCTTCTCTTTCGGCAGAGTTTATCATCGCTAATCCAATTCTATCCTTCACCGAACAGCACGGTTCCATAATTTCCAATTTTGCCGCGACTTCTGCCTTCGTCCCTTCGGTCACTTTATTTAAATACACCATCGGCGTGCACCCGACCAATTGCGTGACCGAGTCTGCGATGTTCACACGAGACTGTGCATTCGTCTGTACATTAATTGTTTTTGTATATACGTATGAATGAATAGTAATAAGAAGAAGAATAAAAGAGGAGGTTAGATTACGATGGCAATACCATTGATGGCGTGGGAATACGGCGCGATATCGAAAGCTCGCTCGTAAAAAGAGGGAGAGAGAGAGAGAGATTTGGAAGAATTTGATCGACGTGAGAAAAGGGTAAATTGGTGGTGAGGGCGATGACGATAACGACGATGGTGGTGGTGATGATGTTGTTGTTGTTGAAACGTACCGTCACGTTGATGCTCTTCTTACACTTTTTAGACGATCGATGGTTGCGCAATGAAGACGGTCGAACAGTCGAATTTGCCGTCGTCGATGTCGTCGCGTTGGTAGAAGAAAACATGGTATGAAGGAGACACAGAGGTTATAATGTGGGTTTTTGTTTGTTCCGGTCTTTTTTCGTTGGAAGAAAACAAAAAGGGATTTCGTCTCGTCTTGGTCAAATGTCAAAGTGAAAAGCGAAGAAGAAAGAGAAAATATCGCCACAAAATAATAAAAAAACGAGAGAGAGAGACTACTATGCAAAGATTTGCAACAACTCTCAGAACAACAACAACAACTGTATCATCATCATCATCATCATCATCG
>MDTG01290017.1_pt1 | contig 10851 bp, 9 predicted proteins | sample 811421 | NCBI WGS metagenome assembly MDTG01 (sample SAMN05326645, study PRJNA326480) | marine metagenome | isolation source: seawater | place: Pacific Ocean: South East | collected 2011 | reverse complement strand
TTTTTTTATATTTATTAGCTCGTCTATTAGCAACATTGGCTCTCTATGAGGCAATAATTCTTTTATTTGATCTTTGTTTAATTTTTCTATCATTTATTTGTTTTCTTTTAAAAAATTCCTAATGTCTTTAGCAGGATATCCCATTACCTTCGTATTATCTTGAATATTCTTTATTACACCACTACCACCTGCTATTTTAACATTATTTCCGATTTTAAGGTGACCAGAAATTCCTGCTTGACCACCAATTTGAACGTTATTTCCTATTACTGAACTTCCAGCAAATCCTACTTGTCCAGTTATAATGCAATTTTTTCCAATATTTACATTATGTGCAATGTGAACTTGATTATCAAGATATGAATTTTTTCCAATAACAGTATTTGAAATCGATCCTCTATCTATTGTATTATTAGATCCAATTTCAACATTATCCTCAATAACTACTATACCTACATGTGGGTATCTAATATTATTTTTAGGGTCTGGAAAAAAACCAAAACCTTTCTTACCAATTACAGCACCATCAAGGATGACAACATTTTTACCAATGAGAGAATATTTGATTAAAACATTGTTACCAATTATACAATTTGAACCAATTTCAACGTTAGACTCAATTATACTATTATGCCCAATTATTGTATTATTACCTATTTTAACATTTTTACCTAACAAAACATTTTTACCAAATTTCACTTTTTTGTATTTATAACTTTCAGATTTAGAAATTTTAAAATCAATAAAATCGTCCAATGATGTAGGATAAAATAAATGTGTTATTAATGCTACAGCTTTTAAAGAATTTAAAACTACTATAGGGGTTGAATATTCTCTGACTATATTTTCATATTTTTTTTCTGTAATAACAAATTTAGCATCTGTTTTTTTTAATTTATCTAAATATTTAAGCGAATTTAGAAAAGAAATGTCATATTTAGTAGAAGTTTCTAGATCTTTTATTGATGAAAATTTAAAATTTTTTGTATTTTTATTTAATTTAATATTTAATACTTTAAAAATATCGGAAAGGTAAATAAAAGTGATTTTTTTAAAAAAAGGATTTTTAATTTTCATTTATTAAATTTTTTGTTTTTGTTTCCTGATCTAAGATTTTTAAAATATCGTTTGTTATATCTAAAGTTTTAATTCCAACTAAAATATTTTTTTTTTCCAGTACAAGAAAAATGTTATTTTTCTCAACATATTTTGTTAGTAGAGGATTCATAATTTTTAAAATATTATTTGTATACTCTTTTTTTTTCGCAGTAATTTTATTATTTAATTTATTTACATCTATCTGATATTCTTTTAACAGTTTATTTATTTTTATAATTTTATCATCTATTTCTTCTTTTTTTAAAATATTTTTTTGATTATTGATTTCTTGTTCTTTTGATTTAATTAATTTCTTTTTATTTAAAATTATCGATTTATTCTCGTCTTCTATTAATTTAATTTTTTTTTTATAATGAATTCCTAAAAAAGAATTATCTATAATATATTGAACATCTAGATAAACTATACCATCGTTAGCTAAAAGATATTGAGGAAAAAAAATAAAAAAAAATAAAATAAATTTTTTTTTCATTAAAATGAAGTTCCAATCTGAAATCTAAATTTTTCAGTAACATCTGTCTCAGCTTCAGAAATTGGTAAAGCATAAGAAAATGTTAATGGCCCTATTCCGCTAAACCAATTTATAGCTATACCTGTAGAGGATCTAATTTTATTTGAGTCTAGATTGTCATTGTAATCTACTTCCCAAACATTAGCTAAATCTAAAAAAAAATTAAGATCTATATCTTCATTTTCAAAAAGAAAATTTGGCAATGTTGAACTTAAATTTAGAGCAGTAGCATAATTTCCTCCAATATATTGCGATCCATCTTTTGGTCCAACTTTACCACTTTCAAAACCTCGCAATTTTCTGCTTGGTAAAAAAACTCTTTTTGATACTCTGACATTATCATCAAGTGAATTGATAGTTTTTAAAAAAAATTTTGCTGATAGAATTAAATCATTATTTACAGAATGATAAAGTGATGAAGTTAATTCATTTTCAATAGAAGAGTCATCTGAATATAAAGGTAATGTTTGAGAAAAATTATTTACATAACCATCAGTTGGTTGAAAATTATTATTTAATCTGTTAATTTTAACGTTATAAGATAGTAAATTTTCAAAATAATTACCTTCTTGTTTCTTTAATATACTACTTGCATTAGAAGAGGTTTCTAAATCTTCATAAAAATTTGATATTTGTAGATTTACAAAAAAATCTTTAAACTGTTCGAATTCAGTTCCAATTGTTAAACCTGTTCTACTACTTTTATAACCACTTGTTGATATAAAGTCAGATGTAGAACTCTCAATTTCAGTTTTAATAGACTTGTCAGAATTATTATAATTTGGATTAATAACACTAAATTTACCTTTAAGAGTCTCATCTGTTATTACAAGATTTGTGTCTAATTTTATGCCTAAACCTAGGTAATTATTTTCTTTAATTCCAGCTGTCAATGAAGATCCGGATGTACCAGTTCCTGCACCAGCGAATATTTCTCCTGTTGGTTTTTCTTCAATTGTAACATCTATTGTTTTATTGGTATTTAAGCTATCATTTACTTTATAATTTACTTTTCTAAAAATATTTTTTGATTTTAGTTTTTGTATTGATTTTTCAAATAATAAATCATTAAAAGGATCGCCTTCATCAATAATAAATGAATTTCGTATCACTTTTTCATCAGTTATGTAATTTCCAAATACATTTATTCTTTCGACATAAAACTTATCTAGTTCATCTATTTTTATTATTATATCTATTTTATTTTTTTCTTTAATTACAGAATTGTAAGAAGCATTTATAAAAACAAATTCATTATTTAATATATATTGATTTACTTCATCAATGAGATTTTCAATTTTTCTTTTTGAGTATAATTTACCATTTATACTTTCAAATTTATCATTAAATACATTAATATTAAATTCTGATAATTTTTGTATATTTTCAAATTTTATTTGATCAATAAAGTATCTTTCTCCTGAATCAATGTTAAATATTAAATCAAAATCATTTTCATTTTTAATTATTGCAGATGATGATTTAACTTTAATATTAAAAAAACCTCTATTTTTATAAAATTCTTCAATTCTATTTGTATCTAGGGAAATTCTATTTTGATCAAGGTATTTATCTTTAGTTATAAATTTCCAAAATTTTGCTTCTTCTGATTTTATAATATTTCTTAATGTTCTATCATTGTAAAATTTGTCTCCTATGAAAGTGATTTTTTTAATCTTGGCAATTTCTCCTAATTCAAAATCATAAATTAAATCAACCGTATTATTGCTATTTGATACAATGTTTGCCTTTAGTTTGACAAAATAATATCCATAAGATTTAAGTATATTTTTTAATAATATTATTTGATTATTTATTTGACTTTCTATGTATGGATATTTTTCTATTTTTTTTGTTATATTAGATAAATTATCTAAAATATTTTTATTTTTTATACCATTTAAAATTATATCTTGTATGATAGGATTTTCTTTAACTATTATTTCAATAATACCAGAATTACTAGATAATTTAACTTCTTCAAAATAATTTGTACTGTATAATTCTTTTAATGCTTGATTTAGTAATTGATTATCAACATCTTGTTGCAATTTAAGCTTTGAAAAAATTATGATTGTTTCATCAGAAACGCGATCATTTCCTTTAATATCAAATTCTTTGATTTTATCTGCATAAGAAATATTTGAAATAAATAATAATATTAGAATTGAGAACAATATTAATTTTAATGTAATATAATTTTTTTTATTTATAAATCTACTAAGCATAATGCTTTATGTTTTTTTTAATATAAAATTTCGTAATATTAATCATCAATTTTATATCATATATATTTAAAGGTTTTAATTTATAAAATTTTGTAAAATATGGTTTTTTTATTAAATTTATTAAATTTAATTGAAGAGATTTGTAATTTATTTTCTTTTCTAAATACATGTTTACCAAAGTATCATTTGTAGTAATAAGTACAGTTTCAAAGTAAGAGTCTTTTTCAGGTATTATATTTAATATGGATAATAGCGGAAAATTTTCCAAACTGGGTTTTTGAAAGTATACTTGATTTAATGACTCTAAATTTTTTTTTAAAACTTTTTTTTTATATTTACTCTCAATGTTTAAGGCATTCATTATTGGAATATCCATACTAGTATCATGTGCTAAAATTTTAATTAGTTTATTTTTAAAAAAAATTATTGCATGAACAAATGATTTTGGATGTATAAGTATTTCTAAGTCTTTATTTTTCAAATTGAATAATTTTTTTGCCTCTATAAACTCAAAAATTTTGTTCATCATTGTGGAAGAGTCTATGGAAATCTTTTTTCCCATTTTCCATTTTGGATGCTTAAGTGCAAGAGATGGCTTAATATTTGTTAAACTTTTAAAAGGTTTATTTAAAAAAGGGCCCCCAGATGCAGTTAAAACCACTTTTTCTATATTTTGTGATTTTTCACCATTTAGTAGTTTGGAAATCGAAAAATGCTCAGAGTCAATAGGCATAAAAGTTGTTTTATATTTTTGTAAATATTTGTTTATAATGCTCCATCCACATATTATTGACTCTTTGTTTGCTATTAGAATATTTTTTGTAAAAGGAATTGATTTTAATGTAGGCTCAAATCCATCTATTCCTGAAATAGAGTTTACACAAAAATTTACTTTTTTTTTTAAAATTTTTTTAAAACTATAGTTTCCTGGGTATATTCTTATTTTTTTTTTTTTAAATATTTTTTTGTACTTAGAGAAAGTTTTTTTATCATAGATAATAACATCTCTGACTTTATGTTTTTTAGATTGTATTAATAACTTTTTCGCATTTGTATTTGTTGTTAATAATTTAACTTTAAAATTTTTTTCTTTAGACAATAAATTTAAAGTAGTTGTGCCTATAGACCCAGTTGATCCTAAAATAATTATTTCTTTTTTCATAATAACTTTGTAATTAATAATCCACTAGGAATAGCAAAAATTATACCATCTATTCTATCTAAAATACCTCCATGTCCAGGTAAAAATTTTCCAGTATCTTTGATTAAGGCCTTTCTCTTTAAGAAAGAAATAAACAAATCACCTAATTGAGATATTGTTGAAATTATAATTATAAGTGTAAATATATTATCATATTCAAAATAATTACGAAAAACTAAAAATACAGTTATTAGAGATAATATATAAGATCCAAATAAGCCCCAATAAGTTTTATTTGGGCTAATCTTTGTCAATTTTTTTCCTTTCATAAGTTTTCCAAACATATAGCCTCCAATATCTGTCGATATACATATTAAAAGAATAAATAAAATATTTTTTATAACATCATATGTATTTGTAATGAAAGGAATCCATATTAACAAAGTAAAATTAAGTAAATAAATTAAAAATAACATTAAGTTAAGTAATACTAAGTTCTTCTTTATTTTTATTTTTTTTAAAATTTTGTAAAATTCGTAAAACGCTTGATAAAAAATTATTATTAATAATATTGACAAAATTTGAATAGAGTAAATTGATAAGTATAGAAGTCCAAATAAAAATATAGAAGCAAAAAATCTATTTAATAAATTACTCATCTAATCCACCAAAGTTTCTTTTAATTTTTTTATATTTGTTAATAATTTCACTAAAATCTTTCTTTTTAAAATCAGGCCACATTTTTTTTACAAAAAAAATTTCAGTGTAGATAATTTGCCACATTAAAAAATTGCTAATTCTATTTGTGTTTCCAGTTCTTATTAAAATTTCAGGGTCAGGTATATTTTTTGTATATAACAAATTCCCGATATTTTTTTCATTTATAGATAGTGATTTTTTTTTTATTTTTTTTAAGGCATTGATAATTTCTTGTCTAGAACCGTAATTTAATGCCATATTTATTTGAATAGTATTGTTATTTTTTGTTAATTTCTCAATTTTAGTAATCTTATTTTTTAAATTTTTTGGGAAAGATTTAATATTACCAATTACTTTAATTTTAATATTTTGTTTAATTAGTTCATTTAATTTTTTATCTATGTAGGCATTAAGAAGCCTAAATAAATAATTTATTTCTTTATTTGGTCTTCTCCAGTTTTCTGTTGAGAATACAAACAGTGTCAAAAATTTTATTTTATGATTAATTGAAGAAGATATTATATCGTTGACAGCTTCTAGACCCTTTTTATGACCGTAATTTCTTGAATTTTTTTTTTTAATTCCCCACCTTCCGTTGCCGTCCATTATTACAGCTACATGTTTTGGTGAGATCATATTGTCATTATTTCTTTCTCTTTGGTAATAACTTTTTCATCGATTGTTTTGATATTATCATCAGTATATTCTTGTATTAATTTTTCAAATTTTTTTTCCTCATCTTCAGAAATTTTTTTTGATTTTAACAGTTTTTTTAAATCGTCATTGCCTTCTCTTCTAATATTTCTTATTGAAACTTTACATTTCTCACCCATAGACTTTACAATTTTTTTCATTTCCAATCTTCTTTCTTCACTTAAATCTGGCACAGGAAGTCTAATCAACTGTCCGTCAATTTGAGGATTCAAACCAAGTTCCGACTTCTTTATTGCTGAGTCAACTAATGCAACATTATTTAAATCCCATATTTGAATGTTTATCGTACGGGGTTCTGGTGTCGTAATTGTACCTAATTGATTTATAGGCATATTTTGTCCGTAGACATCTACTTTTATTAAATCTAACATGCTAGCATTTGCACGTCCCGTTCTTAATGAGTTTAATTCTTTTGCAAAAATATCTAATGTTTTAGACATTTTTATCTTATAAGAATTTTCTTCAAACATTATTCTCCAATTTTAATTCTTATAAACTCTTTGATTTTTAAGCTTGGGATATTTATTTCAGAAATAATATCTTTCACACGCTTCTTTGGCTCCATTACCCAATTTTGTGTCATAAGGCTATTTTCTTCTTTGAACTTGTTTATTTTGCCTGTACTAATTTTTTTTGCAATTTCCTCTGGTTTTCCAGAGCTTTTTAGTTCTTCTTTAATTAATTCAATTTCTTTTTCAATTATATTTTTTTTAATATCATCTGAGTTTAACCCTAATGGACTTGAAGCTGCAATATGCATAGATAATTGTTTACCAAAAATACTAATTTTATCGTTTTTCACAGAACTTTCTAAGGATACGATAACACCTAATTTTGATACATTGTCTTTTATTATGGAATGCTGATAAGTAAATATTAATGAATTTTGATTTTCAATGGTAAACATTTTTCCAAATGTAATTTTTTCACCAATTTTCGCAATTAATGCAACAAGATTTTCCTCAACATTTTTTCCATTTCCCATTTTTGATTTGTTTAATTTTTCAACATTAGATAAACAGATACTATTAATTTCACTAACTTCTTTAGCAAAATTTATAAAATTCTCATTTTTTGCAACAAAATCTGTCTCACAATTTATTTCTATTAACGATGTTTTCTCTTGATTGCCACTAATAACAATAACACCTTCTCTTGCATCTCTTGACATCTTTTTTGTTGCTTTTGCTATGCCTTTAACTCTTAATATCTCAACTGCTTTATCTAAATCTCCATTAGATTCCTTCAATGCTGAATTGCAGTCTTTAAATCCTGCGCCAGTGGATTGTCTTAGTTTTTTTACTTTTACTATATCACTCATATTGTAAATTGAATTTATTAAAAATTAATTTAATTTTTTGTCTGGTTTATCTAAAATTAAATTTTTTTGTATTTCAGTATTTTTATCTTTCTTCGGTTGATCTTCTGTGGATAAAATATTTTTTTTTGCGTCATTTATTGTATCCTTCATTAAATTACAGTACAAATCTATAGATCTTCTAGCATCATCATTGCCTGGTATAGGAAAGTCTATTCCATCAGGATTGGAATTTGTATCTAATACTGCTATAATTGGAATTCTAAGTTTAATGGACTCCTTTATTGCTAATGACTCATAATTTGTGTCAATTATAAAAACCAAATCTGGAATTTTTTTCATTTCCATTATTCCTCCTAGGGATCTTTGCAATTTATCTCTTTGTCCGCTCATTTTTAATAATTCTTTTTTTGTAAAACCTCTATTCTCTGAGGACAAATCCATATTAATTTTATTTAGTTTTTTTATTGAGTTTGAAATAGTACCCCAATTAGTTAACATTCCTCCTAACCATCTATAATTAACGAAATATTGCTCTGTTTCCTTTGCAAGTTGGGCTACAGCCTCGGCTGCTTGTTTTTTTGTTGAAATAAACAATATTTTTCCACCGTTTGAAATTGTATTGTGAACTTTTTCTAATGCAGCATTTGTTAATTCGAGTGTTTGAGTAAGATCAATTATGTGTATTGAATCTCTTTTACCAAATATATATTTTTTCATCTTAGGATTCCATCTCAGTGTCTTATGACCCAAATGAACTCCAGCTTCTAATAATTGTTCAATTGATATTTTAGGTATTTTCATATTTATTCCCGGTTGTACCACCACAATTACTTCCCAAATTGGACCGGAGGTTTAAAACCACTAATTGTGTGCGTATTAATTTCGAGATAAATACAAGTTATTCTATAAAAAACAACCTTTTTTTTTATTCAATAAATATATTTTCCTCCAAATTTAATGAATTTATCAACTGATTATTAACTTTTCTTTTGGTTTTAAAATTAAATTCATGGATTTTATCATCCTTATAATAAATTACCTTTACATCAGTTTCTCCATCAATATTACTCAGATTTTTTAATTTTTTCATTGACTCAATATCAGAAAATTTGAAAGTTATATTTTTTATTTGCTGATTTGTTAATTCATTTAAAGATATAATTTTTTTTACATTAATTCTTTTTTGAGTTTTATTTTCATCTGTAAAATTTTTAATTAGAGTGAGTAAAACAGAATTCCCTTCTATTAAATTATTCCTATTTGTTTCAAAAATTTCCGAAAAAATAAATAATTCAAACACATTTGATAAATCAGAAAATTTAACGATAGCATAAGAACTTCCTTTTTGAGTTTTCTTTTCTTGAGTTTTTAGAATTGTACAAGCAATATTTGAACTTAAAATATCATTATTATTTGCGAATTCATTATAATTAATAATATTATAATTTTTAAAAATTGGTTTATATTGATTTAAGGGGTGATCAGAAATATAAAAACCTAATGTTTGAAATTCTTTTGTAAGTTTGATGTCAGTGTTCCAATCATCAGTCTTTTCTAAAAAATTTATCTCTTCTGTCTCTTTGTCACCAAATAAGTCAATTTGATTTAATGATTTATTTTCATGAATATTTTTTGACTTTAAAATCATATTTGGAATTGAGTTAAATAAAGATTGACGATTATTATTTAATTTGTCGAAAGCACCTGCTTGTACCAGACCTTCTAATTGTAATTTATTTATATCTTTATGATAAATTCTATTTATAAAATCTGATAAATTTTTGAATTCTCCATTATTAATTCTATCCTTTACTATATTTGAAACAGCGTCATACCCAACATTTTTAATAGCCCCTAGTGCATAATATAAATTTTTGCCATCTGAAGAAAAATCTGCAAAACATTTATTAATATCTGGCCTAATAACCTTAATATTTAATCTTTTTAATTCTTCATAAAATTCACTTAATTTTTTGTGATTAGAAAGCTCCATTGACATAGAAGCAACAAAAAATTCATGCGGATAATAAGTTTTAAGATAAGCGGTTTGATAAGCTATTACAGCATATGCGGCCGCATGACTTTTATTAAATCCATATTCAGCAAAAGGTTCTATCTTTAGGAAAATTCCCGCTGCAATATCTTTACTAATTCCATTATTATATGCTCCATCAACAAATCTTTGTTTTTGTTTTTCTAGCTCTACCCTTTTTTTCTTTCCCATTGCTCTTCTTAAAATGTCTGCTTCACCTGCAGTGAATCCTGATAGAACTTGAGCTATCTGCATAACTTGTTCTTGATAAATAATTACTCCATAAGTAGGTTTTAATATTTGCTCTAATTTTGGATGAAGATAGTCTGGTTCTCTTTTACCATTTTTACAATCGTTATAAGTCGGGATATTGCTCATTGGGCCTGGTCTATATAATGCTACTAGTGCTATTATATCCTCTAATCTATTTGGCCTCATATTAACTAAAGCATCTTTCATACCTGAACTCTCAAGTTGAAATAATCCAACTGTTTTACCGCTTGATAATAATTCATAAACTTTTTGGTCTTCATAGTTAATTTTCTCAATGTTAAATTCAGAGCTAATTTTACTTATTAATTTTTGCGCTTTATCAATCACTGTTAGAGTCTTTAAACCTAAAAAATCAAATTTTATTAATCCTGCATTTTCTGCTGAGTACATGTCAAACTGAGTCGAAGGCAATAGTAAATCTGCTGAGTTATCCTTGTATAGAGGAACAGTTTCGGTAAGTTTTTTATCTGCAATAACTACACCTGCTGCATGAGTAGCAACGTTACGATTTAAACCTTCTAATTTAAGTGATAAATTTACTAAACGGTCAACTCTTTTATCATCTTTTATTAACTTTTGCAGTCTAGGTTCAACATTAATACATTCTTGAAGTGACATTGGTCTAGAGGGATCAAAAGGTATCATTTTGCAAATATTATCTATGAAACCATATGGCAATCCCAAAACTCTACCAACATCTCTGATTACCATTCTAGCTTTGAGTTTTCCAAAAGTTATAATATGAGCTACACTATCTTTATATTTATTATTTAAATATTTAAAAACTAAATCTCTTTTTTCTTCGCAGAAATC
>MDTG01273390.1_pt1 | contig 10851 bp, 8 predicted proteins | sample 811421 | NCBI WGS metagenome assembly MDTG01 (sample SAMN05326645, study PRJNA326480) | marine metagenome | isolation source: seawater | place: Pacific Ocean: South East | collected 2011 | reverse complement strand
GACAAGTGGGGTCAATACGGGCGGAGCAAACTTGCGAACTTGATGTTCGCCCTGGAGCTGGACCGCCGATTAAAGGCAGCGGGCTCTCGCATCGTTTCGCTCTGCGGACATCCTGGGTATGCAAACACCTCGCTTCAACGCCATTCCATGATGTGGCGTTTGTTCAACACCATGGCCCTCTCCGCTCCCCGGGGCGCGGCACCGATTGTTTACGCTGCCACAGAACCGGATGCCTTGAATCACCCCTATTGGGGCCCGGTGGGTCCACTGGAGGCGTGGGGTTGGACAGGGAAGGCAAAAATGAGCAAGGCGGCGACCAACGAAGAGAATGCGAAGCGGCTTTGGGCGTGGTCTGAAGATCAGATTGGCTTTGCGTTTGACGTTCCGTTAATTCTTGCTCAGTCTTGACACAGCTTGCGGATGCACTGCATCACATCTTCGTGAGGTGCATCGGTCACCAAGAAGGGGTCAACATCAGGCATTCGGGCTGCACTGTACCCCGCTGTTTGTATTTCCTCAAACAACGCCTCCATCTTTGGTGCTTGACCCGTGCCCGCCATGTTGGGAAGGTCGTCCATGTGGTAGAGCGTGTGGTCTCGACTCATCAAATCCGCTGCGTCGGCGATGTATCTGACGCTTCGTCGCAGTTCCCTCTTCGCATACTCGCTGTCGTCGTCGCTCCACTCCAAGCCCATGGTCCGGTGATGCTCCAGTCGCTCTTCGTCAGGAAAGCACAGGTCAACCGCTCGGTCCTCGGTGAGACGTGCTGCGATGGTTTTGTCCCACAGCGGGCCGATCCACATGGGACCGCTCGCCCGTTCGATTTGGTTTGAATCCGGGTGGCGGACAAATCGGTAGGTTCCGTCTTCGTCTCGAACTCGCCAACCCATCGAGGCGAGCACGTCCGATGCTCCGTCTCGACTGCGGCGCACCTTGACGCTGACTCGCACATGATGGCCGTCGAACAGGGCGAGCACCGGCTCAACGCAACGATCGTGGCGAGCAGCGGTTGTTGCGATGAGGCCCAAAAGAACCCGGACGGCGTCGTCGTGGGCATAACTGTCAACGATCCCCTTCGCTCCGTATCGGCGCTGTTGGGACGACGGACTCGATCCGGTCAAGGCCGCCGTGTCGGTGGCTGTGACCTCGAGAAACGCAACCCTTGAGAGCCCCTGAACGGCTGCGTCGAGAAAATTCACGGGTGAGCCAAACGGGTCGAGGTCCACCCACTGATAAGCGGCCTCCATCAGTGCAATTCGAGCATCGTTTTGCATGATAAAAATCCCGTCGTGCATGGTCCCAGAAGGGGGGCGTTCGTAGCGGTCGTCCTCCAAGGCATGGTTGACCGCAACCACCGGTGGGGACCGGGTGTGCGTGGACTTCAACCATTCCAAAGCCGACTTATCGAGGTCGTTGGCCGTGATCCGAAGTCGGGACTGGTGAGCGGCAGGGATTTCGTTTCGCCAGCGTCGAACACGGACCCCGGTAGCGCACAAGGCATCGAGCGCCCGGAGGTCGTGGCCCGGTTTTACCAGCCAGTCGTGCTCCAGTGCATCGGCCAGCAGGAGGACCGATCGTGTTCGGGCAGGCGCCATCGCAGGGTTGAGAAATCCGGGGCCGGTTCGTTTAGCCGGCCCCCGAGGCATGTGCGTGGGTCGTTCCTGATCTCCTCTGAGATGGACCAGCGTTCTGCCCTCCATCCACAGATGCCCGGCGTTCTCCTTTGATGAGAGGTCGTCGGCCATGCTCACACCAGACGGCGCTCCCTCATGACCGCACCGATGGTGATTGTATCAGTAATGGGAGAACTCGACGCCCTCAGATGCATGCACCACGCGATGCCCGTCGTCGTTGACATGGCCCACTGCAGCAGCCCCCGGCATGCGAGCCTTCAGCCACCGTAGGACGGCGTCGGCTTGACGTGCGTCGACGGCGATGACCATGCCCATGCCCATGTTGAACGTCCGATACATTTCCCTGGTCTCAACACCTCCGACGGATTGTAACCACGTGAATTCGGGAAGCACAGGCAAGGGCGTATGGATGTCCCAGCCCAAGGAGGGGTGAAGTCGCAACAGATTGGAAAGGCCGCCGCCCGTGATATGACAAATGCCGTGAACGTCGTCGATGCCAAAGGGTTCGTCGCCACGTGCAGCATCCAGCAGGTCGACAACGGGGTCGCAGTAGATCCGGGTGGGTGTGAGAAACACTTCGCCGAGGGTGGCGTTGCCCTCGGTCCATCGCATGAGTGCTCGACCGTCGTGGTGGGTGTCAAACGGGGCTTCATCGGTGTACGAGAGACCGACGTGCTCCATGATTTTTCGAACGAGTGAATACCCGTTGGAATGGACGCTGGCGGCCGGGAGCCCAATGAGCACGTCGCCCGCAACGAGCCGTTCACCCGTGATGGCCTGCCCTTTTGGCAACCAGCCAAGGGCTGTTCCGGAGAGGTCGAGCTCGGTCACGATTCCGGGCAGCGAGGCGGTTTCCCCGCCGGCCAGCGTGACACGGGCCAATCGACACGCTTCAGCAAGCGAGGCACCCAACGCAGCGTGAATGGCAGGGTCGGGTTTTGGGACGGCGACGTAATCGACAAACGCGATCGGTTCGGCTCCCACGCACAACAAATCATTCACGTTCATCGCCATGCAGTCAATGCCAACGCCGCCCCACTGTTCAAGCGAGGTGGCAATTTGCAATTTACTGCCCACGCCGTCGGTGGCCAGGGCCAACAGGTTGTCTCCAAATTCGATCAGTCCGCCAAATCCACCGGGGAGATCGACGGGTGCACCGGGGGTTCCCGGTTGACGAACGCTCTTGGACAAGGCACCGATGAGCGATGCCACCGCTGCCCCCTCAAGGTCAATGTCCACCCCGGCACTGGCGTAGTCCATGGGCTCACTCATGCGCTGTCCAGCGGTTGGCGTTTCATGAAGGAATCGCTCCAGATTTACGCCATTGTAAGCAGATGTGCGAGTGAAACCAACTCACTCAAACTCTCGTGCAGTCGATGGCCGTCCTCCACCACGCGCAGCACGGTGTGAGGGTGAGCGGCTTGAGCCCGTTGACTGTTCGCCAGCGGCACCACATCGTCGGCGGACCCGTGCAGAATGGCGGTCGGGTGAGGCAGAGCGGGCCACGCCAGCGGGCGGGACCGTTCGAAAAACGACCAGGGTAGAATCACAGGCTCGTCCCAGCCCGGGGGGTGAAAGGCGTGCTCATCGTTCGTTTCCCAAGCCAGCATGGCGTCCTTCCCGAGGGTCGAGGCCACCAGTTCGGGGTAGCCGAACGCAGGGGCGAGCAACACCAGTCGGAGATCAAGGTGAGGTCGTTGAGCTGCAGCGTTGGCGGTGGCCAAGCCGCCGAACGACGATCCGACCAGCAGATCGAAGGGACCGTGTTCATCAATGACTTCCAGCACAGCGCGAGTTTGACTCATCTGATCCCAACCAAATTTACGCATGTCAACGACAACAACCTCCCACCCTTGAGCCCGCATCCACGCTGCTTTGCTGCTGTCGGTGCTGGACCACAAGCCGTGGGCAAACGTGACCTTCATGGTCCGCAGGAGCGGCCCGAACCTCTTGGTTTCTTCCCTCTCGGAGCATCTCCACACGACCGGCGAGGTTCCTCCAAAAAGGGGTCTGAACGGCATCGTTTCTCCAGTGGAAACGAGGGGGTGCATCTCGGTCCGAAGAACGATTATATGCGGTTGACGATGATGGCCATCGCCCGGGAGGTGAACACCATGTCAACGATTCAAGTTTCCGACCTTCCCGCCCGGTGGACCTCGCTTCTTCAGGACAAGTACTCAGAGGCGATTCACAACCTCGCTAAAATGTGGCCTGATGAAGGGTCACTTGAAGTCTCTTTTCGTGAGGTGGAGGGCTACGACCACGAATTTGCTCAAGACATCTTAGGCAACCCCGACCATCATTTTCGCGCTGCGAACCAGGCACTCCGACAATTTCTGCTTGACGCAGGCGAAGGCAACCTGATGCCGTTTGTGCGCATCGTTCACCTCCCCAGCGATCAGGTGCGAACGGTGTCTCAACTCCGAGCGGACGACATCGGCTGTATGATCGCCATTGACGCCGTGACCACCAAAATCACCGGTGTGCGACCTCGTCTCTATTCGGCCGTGTTCGAATGCTTGGCATGCGGGCACACCATGGACGTGAATCAGCCCAACGAACAGGAGCTCATCGAACCTCTCGAGTGCTCTCAAATCGACGGTGGCTGCGGTCGAAACAAGCGACAAACCCGCTTCGTGTTGCAACAACAAGCCTCGCATCTGATCAATTCACAGTTCATCGAATTGCAGGAATTGCCGGAGCAAATGAAAGGCGGCATCCAACCCGAACGCATTCTCTGCATCGGTGAACAAGACCTCGCAGGCCGCCTGAACCCCGGCGATCGCGTCAAAGCCAACGGGGTGCTGTTCATTCGTTCGCAACGAAAAGGCGGCAAGGACACGCCGGTGTTTGACATCTTTTTGCGGATTCACTCTCTAGAGCGGCAAAACATCCCGCTCGAGGAGATCGTCATTTCCGAAGAGGAAGAGAACGAAATCCGAGACATTGCTCGCCACAGCGGCGTCTACGACTTGCTGACTCGGAGCATCGCTCCGTCCATCTTCGGCATGAACCACGTCAAGAAATCCCTGATGCTCCAGTTGTTCGGCGGTGAGGCGCAGGTCAACGAAGACGGCACACGCAACCGAGGCGATATTCACATTTTGCTGATGGGCGATCCCGGTACTGCGAAATCCCAGTTGCTTCACTACATGTCGACCATTTCACCACGAGGTCGGTTCGCCTCCGGTCAATCCGCTTCAGCAGCGGGCCTGACGGCTGCGGCCGTTCAGGACGCTGCAGCGGACGGTCGATGGACGCTGGAGGCCGGAGCGTTGGTGTTGGCTGACCTTGGCCTGGCAGCCATCGACGAATTCGACAAAATGAACACCGCAGACCGTTCAAGCATGCACGAGGCCATGGAACAACAGAGCATTTCGATTTCCAAAGCCGGCATCAACGCCAGCCTACGGACACGGTGCGCAGTGCTGGCGGCCGCCAACCCCACCAGCGGGCGATTCCAACCTGTCAGCGACGTTCCGTTTACGGCGCAGATCAACCTCGCTCCGCCGCTGATTTCTCGTTTTGACATCATTTGGCTGCTGACCGATACACCCGAGGAAGTCCAAGATCAACAAATCGCTTCTCACATCATTGACAATCGCCTCAAAGGCAGCAGCGAACTGCTGGTGAAGGACGGCACCATCCCCGACCCAACTCGATCTGCAGCCCAGCGAGCGATGGCAAAACGAGCGGACGGTACCTATGAAGTCCTCCCGCGTGACCTGCTGAGGAAATACGTGGCGTATTCCAAGCGAAGATTCCATCCCAAATTGGACGATGAAGCGCGTGCAATGATCGTTGACTATTACGTCAAAACCCGAAAAACAGGCGGGGAGTCCGAGGACAGCGTGGCCATCACGGCGCGGTCCCTTGAAGCGCTTTCGCGTCTTGCTGAAGCCAGTGCACGAATCCGACTTTCGCCGTTGGCCACCGCCGACGACGCCGACCGAGCGATTACCCTAACCAAAGCATGGCGTCACGATCTCATGGGCGAGAATTTTGACCTGACCGACATCGAATCCGGAAAAAAGGGGAAGGTTCGTAATCAGGAGAAGCAAATCGTCGACATTGTTTCGGTTCTGCAAAACGATTCAGGGACCGCAGCAAATCTGCTTGATGTTCTGACCGAAGCCGAGCGGCGGGACATTCCCCGAAGCAAAGCAGAGGATATCATTGACAAACTGTGTCGAGACGGTCGGATGATGCGCCCCTCGGGTTATGACTCCCTTCAGATCGTTTGAGGGCGGCTCAAGGGTTGTGCTCATGAAGGGTGAGCGCGTGGAGAGGTCATGGCCGATGAACCTGAAGGTGACGTTCACCGCCCGTCGGCTTTGGACCCAGAGCAACTTGGTTTCATGTGCGGCCTTGAGGTTCATCAACAACTCGCTACTGGAAAACTTCACTCCCGTCAGACCGGTGAGTTGTACGATGTGACCGTTGAATCCCTGCCCGAAGACTGGCCGAGGTTCGAGCGACGCCTCCGTGCAAGCCGTGGCGAAGGCGGTGCGGTCGACGTGGCTGCACGGTTTGAGTCGAAGCGCAATCGAACGTTCGTGTACGCCCAATCGCCCAATGCAGGCCTCATTGAGTTGGATGAACAGCCACCTGTGGCCCTGGACGAAGACGCCGTGGACATCACGCTGACCGTGGCCGCACTGCTCAAGTCTCAACCCGTTTCACTGATTCAAACCATGCGAAAAACCGTGGTTGACGGGTCCAACACGAGTGGCTTTCAACGCACGTCGCTCATCGCCACCAACGGTGTTTTGTCCACAGAAGATGGGCCCGTTGGTATTGATGTGGTCTGTCTCGAAGAAGACAGTGCACGAAAATTGGACACCGTCGACCTCCCTCACGGCCAACAGGTCATGTACAATCTTGACCGACTTGGCTTACCTCTCATTGAGATCGCCACCTCGCCCGACGTTCGCTCCCCCGATCACGCCAAGACCACGGCCATCGCCCTCGGGCGCGTGCTTCGCCGCACGCGTCGGGTCCGTCGTGGTCTCGGAAGCATTCGTCAAGACCTCAACGTCTCGATTGCTTCTGGGGACCGGGTGGAGATCAAAGGGTGTCAAGACCTTGCGTGGATTCCTCAAATCATCCGTCTTGAAATGGCTCGCCAGCTCCATTTTTATCGTCTTGCAAACGAGTTGCGATCGTCCCTCAACCTCCCACCCCTGCCGCCTCATCGAGACCACGACGACGACGACGTGGAACAGAGGGTTGCCAAGGCCGTTGCAAACCACCTCCCGCTTGACCTTCACGACGTCTCTGGCGTCTTTTCGAACACCGAATCGGGCATGATCTCGGGCGGTCTTGCCAACGGAGCGGTTGTTTTGGCGCTCCCTCTCAAGGGCTTGCTTGGCCGATTCGGCACAAAGACGCTGGACGAGGACGGAGCGCAACTTCCTCGGCTCGGCAGAGAACTCGCAGGCGCAGCCAAATTGGCCGGTGTAAAAGGGATCTTCCACGCCGACGAGCTTCCCGCTTACGGAGTGACATCCGAGGAACTTGAGGCCCTTCGAGAACGTCTTGCTCTGGAGAAGAACGACGGATTCGTGTTGTGTTGTGCACCCGAATGGCAAGCCCAACTTGCGCTCGAGGCTGCGCTCATCCGTGCGCGGATGGCGTGGCACCGGATTCCTCAGGAAGTTCGGAACGTCGTGGTGAAAAAAGGAGCACCGGAGGACGGGACAACATCGCCCATGCGACCTCTACCGGGTCGTTCAAGAATGTACCCGGAAACCGATGTTCCTCCTCAGCCGCTTTTAGGGGAACGCTGGGCTGAAATTTCTGAACACCTCCCGATGTCGGACCAGCAACGAGCCGAACGTCTGGCGGAGTACGACACCTCCATCGACCAGTCGGAGCAGTTGTTGGCTCGTGAGCTTGACGATGTGTTTTGCGAGCACGCCGGTGACCTTCCCGGCAAAGCATGGGCGGCGTTGTTGCTGAACCACGATGCATCCTCTCCTCGTACCTTGGCCAACGTTCTTTCCTTGCGTGAAGACGGTGCGCTGGCCCGCGATCACGTCGACACCGTCGTGCAGGCCCACGTCGGTCGGGCAGTGTCCAAGGAGGAGTTGAGCGCTTACTGCATCGAACACGACCTTGCACCCGCAGACATCGGCGGATTGGAGGAGGTCATCAACGCCATCGTTGCTGAACGACTTTCCTTTGTTCAAGAGCGCGGCATGGGGGCCATGGGTCCGTTGATGGGCGTGGTTATGCAGGCCGCCGGAGGGGCGGACGGAAAGGAAGTCAGCGCTCTCCTACGGGCAGCCATTCAGTCTGTTTTGGAGTGAACACACCATGAGAGGAGGAGCGATTCTTGCGCTTTGCCTGCTCGTAGCCATGCACGTTCCCTCCACGGCGGCTGAACCCTCAACGCTTGTTTGGGAACACGATGTTGGCCCGGGGCTCATCACCACCTCTCCGCTCGTCGACGAGGACCAACTGTACGTCCGAACCTCAAAATCATGGTCCGGCGAGGACCGTCCGCAGGTCCGTGCATTTTCATTGGACGGCGAACCGATTTGGAACCACAGCAGCACCACCGTTCAGCACGACATGAGTCCATTGCGTTTGGCAAAGGCCGGAACGGGGCCGTGCGGGTCGTGGCCCGACCTCCTCCTCGTGGGATGGGCCAACGGTGAATTCACCGCCTTGCACACGGGAAACGGGACCGTCCACTGGTCGGTCGCTTCCGAGGTCCGTGGATGGGGCATAACGGGTGCGCCGTTACTGGACGACGATCGGGTGGTTGTTCCAACTCGAGCGGGCATGATGCGACTTTGTTTGGCCGACGGTTCCGTCGATTTTCTTGTTGAGACCAGCCTCGGTTGGCGAAACGGCGTTGCGAAACACGAGACCGGCTACTGGGTCGGCAGTGAGACTGGAACACTCTGGAACGTGGCAGAAAACGGCACCGTGGAGCGAAGTGTCAACCTCACAGGGAAACTGCGCCACCCTCCTTTGGTGATTGACGATCGACTTCTCTTGCATGTCCAGCATTCAACCACCAGCACCCTGTTCGAATACGATGTTCTTCTCGCCGAGCTGACGGAGGTGGCTGTCCTTGGGGGCTCACCCGCTGTTCCGCTCCTGATGGGTGACCTCGTCGTCTTGGGAACCAACTCAGGGTTGACCACGGTAATGTGCGGGTCGGCATGCGAGGTTGTTGAAACGATTCCAGGGAAGATCAACGGAGAAATGTCTCAAGCCTCCGAATCGGTGGTGTTCGCCCCACTGAACAACCCTGACGACGGTTGGCTGCGAGTTGAGGTCAACATCAACGGCAGCGTTCGTTCCAACGCCTCCTTCTCAACGCCGTACGACGATTACGCCACCGCTGCGCCCGCTTACGCAGGCCTCCGCATGTTCCTCGGGAACGACGGCGGTGTGCTGATGGCCTACGAGAGCACGTCTGAGTCAATGCCCCTCCCTCCAGAAAACAGTTCGGTAGACGACGTGGATGTTCCTATGGAGCGGGAGGATAACGGCGAACCATCAGCATCCGTTTCAAGTCAGGGCCCAGCAATCCTCGGAGCCTTTGGCTTGGGGCTTTTCTTTGCGGGCGTCGCTTGGGTTTCGCACCGAGGGCGCATCAACGATGCGTGGCGCATGGTGTCGCTGTGCGCAGTGGTGCTCGGCTTGATGATGCTCCCTGACCTATCCACTGCGTGGAACAGAGCGGTTGTGGACGAGCCGTCCGCCCCCATTCAGGAGGACTGGGACGACGACTGGCCCAGCGAGTGGATTGGCACCCAGGTGGTCGTGTTCGAATTTGAGGAGGAGACGGTGCTTGTTGGCGGTTTAGAAGATCATCCAGACGTTTGGGAACTCACGCAAGACGCAGCCGATGAAGCCGGGTTGACGTTGACCACAGAACTGTCCGGCCTGGGCGTGTACATCGCGGCCATCAACGGCACGTCGGCCTCGGGGTGGGAGTATTTCCTCAACGGGGAACGGGGGTTGTTTGCGGTTGACGAGGCTGCCGTGGATTCAACCGTCGTGCTGCGGTGGCGTCTGGCCTAGGGGTGGCAACCCTCAAGGCTGGCCGCCCTCTCGGGTGGTTCATGTTCCAAGCCTTGGGTGTGCACGGCCCGGTGCTGACCCCGCTGGCCGCGATGCTCGTGGACATCGCCCTGGTCGTTGCGGCATTTTCCTTCATGGTGGCCGCCCCACGAACCAACCGCATGACGGTGGCTGCGCTGGCCACCTTGGTGGTGTCGGTGGCGGCCGTCCGAGTTCTCATGCAGCCCCTGCCCAACGTTCAACCGGTCACCGTGGCGGCCTTGCTTGTTGGAGCTCATTTGGGCGTTCGGAGGGGGGCGTCCTTCGCCATTCTCGTTACGTTGCTGTCCAACCTTCTCATCAGCCACGGCTGGTGGACGTTGTTTCAGGCGTTGGGTTGGGCCAGCGTCGCTGTGGTCGGCGCTCGGGCTGGACTGATTGAGAACGGCAAGCTCAACCTTCCACGCCTTTGTTTCTTTGCCGCAGCAGCGGCCCCGCTCTTCGGTTTCATCGCCACGCTGTCCCTCATTGTGCCCGGTCTTACCGTCGCACAATTCCTCGTCCTGCTGAGTCAAGGTGTTCCGTTTGATGTTGTTCACGCTCTTGGAAACGTGGCCTTCGCGCTGTGGGTCGGCCCCTTGCTTCACGCCTTCCTCGGTGGATTGGCGTCATCAGAAACGGAACTCTTGGCAACGGGTGACCTGCATGGCATCGATGCATGATGCGCCGACAATGGCGCTCGTCGTTCGTCGAGACCTGGAGTTGTCCACCGGCAAAACCGCTGCCCAGTGCGCACACGCTGCCGTTGATGTGGTCCGAGCAGCTCGACGCTCCCGCTTGCTGGAGCGCTGGCGAGCCGGTGGTGCCAGAAAGATCGTCTTGGCCGTGCAGGACCTCGATGGAATGAACGAACTTCATGCGAGCGTTCCGTCGGGCTGTTATTCATCCATCGTCACCGACGCTGGCCGAACCGAAGTTCCTGCCGGCACGCAGACCGTGGTGGGCATACTGGGGCCTCGGCGGACCATGGACACGCTTCTTCGACACTTGGAGTCCTTGTGAGGCGATGACGTGGGGTTCCGTTCGTTTTTGCACCGCTTAACGGCTCCTCGCCCCACAAACCGCCCCGTCACTCAACCGATGAAACTCGTCTGCGCCGTGAATCAATCTTTGAAGATGGGAAAAGGGAAAATTG
>MDTG01195978.1_pt1 | contig 10852 bp, 13 predicted proteins | sample 811421 | NCBI WGS metagenome assembly MDTG01 (sample SAMN05326645, study PRJNA326480) | marine metagenome | isolation source: seawater | place: Pacific Ocean: South East | collected 2011 | reverse complement strand
TTTTTTTTGAACCGCTAGCATGTATTGCTGCAATTGTTCTGCCATGAAAAGAATTCTTAATACAAATAATTCTATTTTTATGCTCCTTACCTATTGAATAAAAATATCTCCTTGCGGCTTTAATAGCTGTCTCAGTAGCTTCAGCTCCACTATTTTGAAATATGACTGCATCTGCAAAAGTTCTTGCGACTAATCTTCTTGCCAATCTTTCTCCTTCTGGAATTTTGAAAGCATTTGATACATGCCATAAATTTTTAGATTGCTTAGCTATAGCTTTTATCAAATGTTTATTTGCATGACCAAATGAATTGACTGCTATCCCTTGGACAAAATCAAGATACTTTTTGCCATTAGTTGCAATCAAAAAACTACCATTCCCTCTAATGAATGCTAAATTTTTTCTTTTATAGTTTTGTGCCAATGCGCTCATATTCATTCATGGTTATTTATTTCATAATTATAATTTCAACTTCAAGTTATAAATAATATTTCAAAATTGTTAAAAAAAATGAAAAAGGACTTGTTTTAAAATATATTTGTGCAACATCATGTTATTATAAAAAAATATAATACTAAATATAGTATATTAATGAGTTGGACAGAGGAAAAAGTTAACAAACTAAAGGAACTTTGGGGAAAAGAACATACCGCAAGTCAAATAGCTGAAATAATTGGTGGTGTTTCGCGTAATGCAGTAATTGGAAAGGCTCATAGATTGAATTTATCTTCCAAAGTAAAAACTAAAGTTAGATTTAGTAATTCAAAATCCATCATTAATAAAAGTGAAAATGAAATTAAACTTAAAGGCCGAAGAAGTAAATTTAAATCTTTATTATTGGATAAAAATTTTGAACTTGCAAAAAATTTAACTTTGGAAGAACTAACTGAAGATACTTGTAAATACATGGAATTGGATCCTGATGAAAAGGATGCAAGATTTTGTGGAAGAAAGAATGTTGAAAAATTTTCTTACTGCCCATTACATTTGATGGTTGTGTTTCAGCCGAAAGGGAAAAAAGAGGAAGTAATCGATAAAGATGAAGAGGTGCCTAAATTTATGCAGAAAAAAGTAAAATCTGCCTAACTCAGTAATTTATTTTTAGCTTTTTCATACTCATCTTTAGTTATTATTCCTTCATTCATTAATTTGTTTAATTTTATTATCTCATCTGAAATATTTTTTGAGTTTATTTCGATTTTATCCTCGTTTTGATTTAGTAAGCTCTCTTCTGCATCACTATTATTTTTTTCTTTTGTATTTCGCCTAGCCTCTATACCCATACTTATTGGTTTTGCAGAAATATAAATAACGGCAAGTAATAAAACTATGCAAATTCCTATAACTAAAAAATTAGTCATTTTTTTCTATTAACTCTTTGTTTGCAAATTGACCACCCGATCGCCAATTATAACTATATTTATTAATTTCAAATTTGAATTTTCTATTTGCGTCAAGTTTTAAATCAAAATTAGTTTTGTAATTTTCAGATTTAATATTATCGTATTTTAAAAGTTTAAGTTGATCTTCAGTAAGCAAAGGCTTTGGTAACAATTGTAGAATTTTTGCTGATATGGCTGCAATTTGATATGGTAAAGGTATTAATAATCTTTTCTTGTCTATAGCTCCAAGAAGACTTTCTAAGATTTCTTTAAAAGATAATATTTCAGGTCCTACGCACTCTAAAATTAAATTAGAATAATCTCTTTCAATAATATTGAAAATAATATCTGTTAAATCACTAACATGGATTGGGCTGAATTTTGTTTTACCTTGATAATATAATGGCATTACTGGTAATCGATTTAATAATGTCATAAAGTTTGTAGTAAAATTATCATCAACTGAGTAAACAATTGATGGTCTAATAATTATGTGATTATTAAAGTTTTTTATTATTCTTTTTTCACCCTCTAATTTAGAAGTTGCATACTTACTATCTATCGCCTCATCTATTCCAAGTGCAGATAGGTGAATAAATTTATTTATTTTAAACTTATTTGCAATTCTAGACAACATATCTGGTAGATCGGTATGTATTGTTTTAAAATCTTGATTTTTATTTTCGTACAATATCCCAACAAGATTTATACAGATGTCGCAATTCTCAAACAATTGTTCAATCCTATTTAAATTAAAATTTTTAAGTTCTACCAATTCTAGATAACCAGGGTTTGCTTGTGTTTTTATAATGTAGCCTGCTCTATGAATATTTCTTGTAACTGCTGTAATTTTATAGTTATTTTTAGATAACTTTCTAATTAAATTTCTCCCTATTTGCCCAGTTGCACCGAAAAGTAGAATTTCTTTTTGTTTCATATATATATTCTATCAAATGAATATTGATATTAAATTACACAAACAAGATTTACCAGATGAATTAACTCTAAGTGACAATATAGCTGTAGATTGTGAATTTATGGGTTTGAACGTTGAGCGAGATCAGTTATGTTTAGTTCAAATTTCAACTGGAAAAGACGATGCTCATATAATTCAGCTAAACAGAAGTACTTATGAGGCACCAAATCTAAAAAAAATATTGGAAGATAAAAGAATTAACAAAATTTTTCATTATGCAAGAGCTGATCTTTTGTTTATCAAAAAATATTTAAACACTAATGTTGAAAATGTTAATTGTACAAAAATTATGAGCAAAATAGCTAGAAGTTATAGTGACAAACATGGATTAAAGGATTTAATTAAAGAGTTTACTGGAAGTGATATAAATAAAAGTCTCCAATCTTCGGATTTTGGAGGTGATTTATCCGAGAAACAACTTCAATATTGTGCGAAAGATGTAATTTACCTTCATAAAATTTATAATAATCTAAAGAAGATTTTGGTAAGAGAGAAAAGAGATAGATTATATTTTGAAGCAATTAAATTTATTAATATTAGAGTAGAATTAGATTTAGCATCTTTCACTGATGATATTTGGTCTCATTAAATGCAAGCAAAAAAAATTAAAAAAATAGCTAAAGAAGTAATTAAATTTGAAATTGATGCACTAAATTTTTTAAAAAGAAATATAAACGAGTCATTTTCAAATATAGTAAAAATAATTTTAAACTCTAAAAATGGAAAAATAATTATATCTGGAGTTGGAAAAAGCGGAATTATTGCAAGAAAATGGGCTGCAACATTTTCATCAACTGGAACTCCTTCATTTTTTTTAGATGCAACAAATGCAAGTCATGGTGATATGGGACAGATAACGTCAAACGATATTGTTATACTAATAAGTAATAGCGGAGAGAGTGATGAGTTAAAAAATATTATTCAGTATGCTTCAAGAAATAAAAATATTACGCTAATTGGTATAACATCAAAAAAAGATTCAATATTATATAAAAATTCTGATGCAAGTTTCTTAATGCCATCAATAAAGGAGGCTGGGCCAGAAAATATTGTTCCAACATCTTCAACTACAAATCAATTAGCTTTAGGTGATGCTATCGCTATTTCGTGCATGAAGTTTAAGAATTTTACCAAATACGATTTTAAAAAATTTCATCCAAGTGGCACTTTATCAATTAAACTTAAAACTGTCGGAGATTTGATGATGAAGGGCAGAAAACTTCCAGTTGTAAAAGAAAATGCAAAAATGAAAAAAGCCTTAAAAATTATTAATGACAAAAAACTTGGTGTTTTAATAATTAAAAACGAAAATGGAGATACCACTGGAATTATAACTGATGGTGATTTGAGGAGAATTACTCAAAAATATAAAAAATTTGAAGATCTCAGCCTAAAAAAAGTAATGAAGAGAAATCCAATCACTATTGGCGTAGATGTCTTAGCGGCAACAGCCTTATCTATTATGAATTTAAAAAAAATTACTTCCCTATGTGTTCATAAAGAAAAAAGACGAAAAAAAACAATTGGATTAATACACATGCATGACATCTTAAAATCTAACATTAGCTAATGTCTATAAAGTCTCTTCTTCAAATTATACTATTATTATTAATTTTTATTATTATTGGTGGATTGTATTTTATATATTTTTACTCTGGGCCCTTAAAAAACAAGTACAGTCAAGAAGAATTATTTAAAATTAATCAGAGTAATAAACTTATAAGTAATACGACTGACCAAGAAATTCTTGAAGAGGAAAACTCAGATAGTAAAAATAATTCAGCTAAAATTGAAAAAAATCAAATAAATGAGAATTTGAATAATAATTTAAAAGATAAAAATCAAAAAAAAAATGAAAATACAAAGACTAACAATAATTTAAATACAATAAATAATTTGAGTAAAGATATTGAATATATTACTACAAATAATAATGGAGATATTTTTAAAATCATAGCAAAGTTTGGTAAAACTGACAAAGAAAATAGCGATATATTGAAATTAGAGAGAGTAGACGGAATAATAACATCTAATAAGAGATCTGAAATAAAAATAAAGTCAAATTTTGCAGAGTACAATTACTCAAATCAAAACTCAAAATTTTATGACAATGTTAAAATAGATTATGATGAAAAGACAATTAGGTGTGATAACTTAGATTTAAATATTAGTGATAATATTGCGGTTGGGTATAATAATGTTATAATAGTTGATAATAATTCAACTATGAAAGCACAAAATATAATAATAAATATTTTGACTAAAGATATAAGAATAAATTCGAAAGATTATATTGAATTTAAATCCAAATAATGGCTCTTATAAAAAAATTTAGAATAAAAAACTTTAAAACGATAGAACCAGTTATTGAATTAAAAAATATTTCTGTGTTTTATAATAAAAGACAAATTATAGATAACTTAAATCTGAAGATTAATAAGCAGGAGATTTTAGGAGTGTTGGGTCCTAATGGTGTTGGTAAATCAACTATTTTTAATTTGATAACCGGCTTAAAAGACCCAAATTTTGGTGAGATAATTATTGATGGCACTAATTCTACAAAATTACCTATAAATGAGAGATTTACAAAGTTTAAATTAGGGCTAGTGCCACAATATGGGGGTTTAATCCATGATTTAACTTTAGAAGATAATTTAAAATTAGTTGCAGAAATACATATACTAGAAAAAGAATTAAGGGAGCATAAATTAAATAAATTAATCACTCAATTTGAATTTGAATCACTATTAAAAATAAAAAGTAAAAATTTATCTGGTGGTCAGAAAAAAAAACTAGTTATAGCTATGGCTTTAATAAACGATCCAAATATATTATTGCTGGACGAGCCTTTTGCAGCTTTAGATATTCTTACTATTAAAATGTTACAAGAAATAATATTGAATTTACAAACTTCAGAAGAAATATCTATTGTTATATGCGACCATCAGGCCAGAGACTTACTAAACTGTGTTGATAGAGCAATTATTTTATCTAATGGAAAAATAATAGCATCAGGAAGTCCAGATGAAGTTATAAGTAATAAACAGGCAAAAACAATGTATTTTGGTGATGAATTTAATATGAGTTAATTCATCAATGAATAATTATATACAAATTAGAAGCAAGATAAGAAAATTTAAAAAAAAAATTGAAATTAGTGGAGACAAAAGTATTTCAATAAGATGTGTATTGTTGGCATCCCAAGCAATTGGGGTTTCTAAAATTTATAATCTCCTTGAATCTGAAGATGTCTTAAATTCTCTTAAATCAATAAAAAGGTTGGGTATAAATTACGAAAAATTTAAAGATTACTACAAAATTGAAGGACTTGGGCTTGCTGGATATAATACTCAAAAAAGAATTAAACTTTATGCTGGTAATTCAGGAACCTTTGCGAGACTAATATTAGGTTTATTAGCCAACTCAAATAATGAAATATCTGTAGTAGGAGATAAAAGTCTATCTGTTAGAGACTTTTCCAGAATAACAGATCCACTTGAAAAATTTGGACTGAAAATTAAATCTAACAAATCAAAATTACCAGTAAAAATAAAAGGATCTAATTATTTAAGACCTATAAATTATTTTGAGAAACTTGGAAGTGCGCAATGCAAAAGTGCAGTAATATTTGCAGCTTTAAAAACACCAGGTATAACAAAAATAAAAGCAAAAAAATCTAGAAATCATACAGAACTACTTTTAAAAAGCCTTAGATTTCCTATTAAAGTAGTTCCAAAGAAAAATTATGATATTATTGAAGTAAAAGGTCAACACAATTTTAATGGATTTAATTATAGAGTTCCAGGAGATATAAGCTCAAGTTCTTTTTTTCTAGTGTTAACCCTATTATCAAAAGATTCTGAATTAATAATCAAAAATATCAATGTTAATAAATCAAGAATTGGAGTAATAAAAATTTTAAATAAAATGAATGCAAAAATATTGCTGAAAAATAAAAAAAAATACAAAGGTGAAGAAACCTCAGATATTATTGTAAGCAGTGAAAAAAATCTTAAAGGAATAAATTGCCCTAAAAGTCTTAATAGTGCAGCTATAGATGAATTTTTAATAATTTTTCTAGCGGCTGCAAAAGCCAATGGAGTATCTACGTTTAAAAATTTAGGAGAGCTTAATAAAAAAGAAAGCCCTAGGTTAGATATAGCTGTAAATTTTTTAAAAAAAATAGGAATAAAGGTAACAAGAAAAAAAAATGATATTAAGATTTATGGAAATCCTAAACTAGAATTAAATGGAAATTATCACATTAAAAATTTCAAAAAAGATCACAGAGTTTTTATGATGTCTTGTATTGCAGCTTTAAGCTTGGGGGGCAAGTGGAAAATATATGATACAGACTCTGTTAACTCCTCATTTCCAAATTTTATTAAAATTATAAAAAAACTTGGTGCAAATATAAATTGAAAAGAAAAAGAAAAGATATAATTACTATAGCTATTGACTCGCCTGCTGCGGCTGGTGCAGGAACACAAGCAAAGTATATTTCAAAAGAATATAATCTATTTTACTTAGATACTGGAAAAATATATAGATTAATTGGAAAATTAAGATTAGATTACAAAAATAAATTCAATAACAAATTAATCAAGAAGAAAATCTCTAAACTAAAAATCAATAAACTTAATAATAAAAAGCTTTTGTCTGATGAAGTTGCAAATTCTGCATCAATAATTGCTAAAGACAAAACAATAAGAAAAATTGTTAAAGATTTTCAAACAAATTGTGCTTATAATCCTCCAAATAAATATTCAGGCTCAGTACTTGATGGAAGAGATATAACTTCTGTAATAATGAAAGATGCCAAAATTAAATTATATATTACGGCAAATTTACAAGTAAGAGCAAAAAGAAGATATGCAGAATACAAAAAATTGAAGAAAAAAATATCATTTCAAGAAGTTCTAAAAAGCCTTAGAAAACGTGATTATTTAGACAAAAATAGAAAACACAGCCCTTTAAAAAAAACCAAAGATTCATTCTTGATTAATACCTCTAAATTAAGTAAGAAAGCGTGCTTTATTAAAATAAAGAAAATAATTGACAATAAAATAATAATTAATGGAAGTTTATAAAGATCTTAAATACCCGAAAAATCAAGAGTTTGAAAAACTATTAAACTCACAATTATCAAAGAACAAAATAGAAGAAGGTAAAATTATAGAGGGAAAAATAACAAAGATCACCGAGAAGTTTGTATTCATATTTATACCTGGTTTAAAAAGTGAGCCAATTATTGATATAAATGAAATTAAAATGATTGGTATGAAGGATAGCATTGCGATTGGAGAAAATATACCAGTTTTGTTAGAAAGAATAGAGGATAAGAATGGAGAGGTGGTTGTATCTGCGATAAAAGCTCAAAAAATTAAGGGTTGGTATGAGCTTGAAAAGGCTTACGAAAAAAATGAATCTATAATTGGAAAGATAACAAGCAAATGTAAAGGAGGAGTAATTGTTGAACATAAAGAAACTGGCTCTCTTATGTTTTGTCCTGGATCTCAAGTCAGCGATAAGCCCTTAAAAAGCATTGACCATTTAATTGGAGTTGAGCAAAAATTTGCAATTATAAAATTAGATAAATTAAGAGGAAACGCATGTGTATCTAGAAGACAAATTGTTTCTACAAATAAAAGAGAGGATAAGGCTAAAATTGTAGAAAAATTTAAAGTAGGCGACATAATTAAAGATGCAGTTGTGAAAGGATACTCATCATTTGGATGTTTTTTTGAAGTTAATAATGAAATTGATGTATTGGTTCATCTGCAAGAAATTTCTTACTCTAGAGTAAATCACCCAGATGAAATATTTAATATTGGTGAGAAACACGACTTAAAAATAATTTCAATAGACAAAGAAAAATTGCAAATTGGGTGTTCTATAAAACAGTTATCTCCTGATCCTTTTGAACATATTGGAAATTATGAAATTGGTGGAAAATACAAAGTAAAAGTTGAGAAAATAACCGATTACGGTTGTTTTTGCTCGTTAGAACCAGGTTTGAGTACTTTGTTACATAGCAGCGAGATGAGTTGGACAAAAAGGAATATTGTACCAAAAAAATTATTTAAAATTGGTGATATGATTGATTGTGTTATTACGGAGATTGATAAAGAAAAAAGAAGAATTGCGATATCTCACAAATTAACTATCGAAAATCCTTACCAAGTGTTTATGAATAAATACCCTGAGGGAAGTGAGATAAATGGTACAATATCTAGTACGAATGAATACGCAGTTTATGTTAAGTTAGGTGACTTTGATATTGACGGTTTTTTACATGCCAATGATTTAAGTTATACAAATAATCCTGATGAAGAATTAAAAAAATATAAAAAAGGTGATAATCTTAAAGTTAAAATTCTAGAGATAAAAAAAGATGAACAAAAAGTGAGAGTAGGATTAAAACAGTTGGGGAATGATCCATTTGGTTGGTTTAAAGATAAAAAAGTCAACGATGTTATAACTGTAAATGTTATTTCTTCAGATAATAAAGGATTGCTAGTAAAACCTGAAAATTGTGAATTAGACTTTTTAATTAAGAAATCTAACATTGCAGTAAATGCTTCAGATGCGAGACCGTCAAGGTTTGTTGGTGGAGAGAGAATTGATGCGGCTGTATCAGAAATAAATTTCGAGAAAAGAAAAGTTAGTTTAAGTATCAAATTACTTGAAGAGTTACAAAATAAGGAGGCCGTATCTAAATTTTCAAGTCCACTAAGTGGTAAAAATCTTCCTTTTTCATCATTATCTGAAAAATTAGGAGATAAAAAAAATAAGGATGAAAAATAGATAATTGTCTTCAAAAAGGTCAGATCTTATCAATAAATTTTCAAACAATTACCCAAATTTTATAAAAAAAGATTTAAATAAAATAGTTCAAATTTTCTTAGATGAGATAAAAAAATCACTGAAAAGACATGAGAGAGTTGAACTAAGAGACGTTTTTTCAATAGAACCTAAATTATTAAAGGCTAGATATGCTCGTAATCCAAGAACAAACGAAAAAATCTACATAAAAGAGAAATATTCTATTAATTTTAAAATATCAAAAAATTGGTCAAAAAAAATAAATGATAAAGAATAAAGTTTTTGTAGCATGCGATAGCACAAGTATTAAAAAAATTAAAAAAATTATAAAAGAAACACAAAACAAAAATATTAAAATTGGATATAAGTTTGGATTAGAACTTTTAAATTCAAAAGATGGTAGGAATTTTGTATCAAGTTTAAAAAACAAAATTACATTTGGAGATTACAAAATTTCGGATATACCAAATACATGCTCCTCAACAATAAAAGCTGTTAAAGATTTGAGATTTAATTACATAACAATTCATATAAACTCTGGGTTAGAGGCATTAAAGGCTTCTAAAAAAGTTTCTGGTCAGACAAAATTAGTAGGTGTTACAATATTAACATCTTTAGATAATAAAGCACTGAAGCAAATCGGATTTACCAAAGATGTAAAGAAAGTAGTTCTTCACCAAGCTAAATTAGCCCATAAAGCAAAGCTAGATGCAATTGTATGTAGTGCTCGAGAAGTTAAAATAGTAAAAAAAGTATTTAAAAAAGAAATTATAACTCCTGGTATAAGATTTAATTCAAGAAGAGACGATCAAAAAAGAGTTTTATCACCTTATGAGGCTTACAAAAACGGTGCTGACTGGCTTGTAATAGGTAGAGATATTACTAAAGGCAACATTAAGGATAATATTCAGAAACTAATTAAGCACTTAGATAAATGATAAAGGGTTTAAAAATTTGTGGGATCTCAGATCCTAAAACTTTAAACTATATTTTAAATCATAGATACAAACCCTCTATGATAGGGTTCATTACAAATTATGAAAAAAGCAGAAGATTTATTAAATATGACAAATTACAAAGTTTAATTAATGTTGATAAAAGGAAGGTAAACTTTGTCTCTGTCCTTGTGAATCCTAACGATGAGATTTTGGAAAAGATTAAAGATTTAAATTTTGACTATTATCAACTTTACGATGTAGATCCTGAAAGAACTGAAGAAATTAAAACAAAATATAAAATAAAAATAATAACCGCAATAACAGTTTCTGTAGAAGATGACGTGATTAAATACAAAAACTATCTAAAGATATCAGATATAATTTTATTTGACTCAAAAGGATATCATAAATCTGAAAGTTTTGATCATAAACTGCTGGATATTGTGCCAAATGAATTAAATAAAATGATTGCAGGAAATATACAAATAAAAGATATTCCAAATTTTAAAAATAAAAACCTCATTATTGATCTTAGTGGAGCGTTAGAAGACAAAAATGGAAAAAAAGATGTAAGTAAAATTGACAAATTGTTAAACTTATCTGCAAAAATATGAAAATTAAAAAAAGAATTCCTGTAATAGACCAAGGTAACAAACTTGGATTTTGGGGAGGTAAATTTGGAGGAAACTTTGTTCCCGAAACATTAAAAAAACCTATCGAAGATTTAGAAGTG
>MDTG01416273.1_pt1 | contig 10853 bp, 3 predicted proteins | sample 811421 | NCBI WGS metagenome assembly MDTG01 (sample SAMN05326645, study PRJNA326480) | marine metagenome | isolation source: seawater | place: Pacific Ocean: South East | collected 2011 | reverse complement strand
TGATTAAAGGTCTCTTCGAAGATATTATATGAAGACTTATAAGAAAGATGATATTGATATTACTGATGATGAACATTGAGGAGGACTTCTTTTTTCCACTCCTTGGAATTAGGGTTTCAAACCCTATACCCTAAATTGGAAGGAGAAAAAGCTCCTTTGGATTTCCTTTCTCATTGGATTTCTCTCTCTCCATTAATTAGTACTATAAACAAAGAGTGTCACCGCGTGTGGTTGCGTGACTGAACAGCGACAAACGACGGAGACACAAGAAGACAGAGAGATGGCGCTCCCGACGAAACAAACGACGCCGTCGAACCCGTCGATTCTCCTCCCGTCCGAGTTGGTGGACAAGTGCGTGAACGAAAAAGTCTGGATAATAATGAAGAGCGGACACAAAGAGTTCACCGGCATCCTGAAAGGCTTCGACGTGTACGTGAATTGCGTCCTCGAAGACACCGTCGAATTCGATCGAGACCAAGAAACCGGGAAAGAAACGACGAGGACGCTGGAAAGCATTTTGCTGAACGGGAATAACATCTGCATGATCGTTCCCGGAGGGGAGAGGAGTTAATAGAACTAGTGTTGTTATTAAAAGTAGAAAGAGGTAGAAAGAGGTGATCTCACATCATCAGAAATGTACTAGTAGTACCGCGCCTGCGAGTAAACGCGCGACGATACGACGACGCGACGAGAGGGAATTCCATGACATCATAAAAACACCTCTCCATCTGCACGCGTTATTACACACTTCCTGCTCGTTTTAACAACAACTCTCGGAAGGAAGATTTTCCTCCTCTGTAACTATCGTCTCCGTCGCTTCCGCCGCCGGCGGTATTCCCAGAGTTTCGTCGTAACGCGCGTTTGCGGTTCAAGCTGATACCTTCGGTGAACTCGCCGTGAACTTTTCGTATAGTCGACACCGCGGAGTTGAACGCGGTGACTAGAGCGATGAAATGTCTTCGATCCCGGACTTCTGCGCCAGAAACTGGAGAGGCAGTGGTGGCAATGCGCATGATCGAGTGCGTTCGGTCGGTGCGGTAGCCAAGGTAGCCGAAGGAAATTTTTCTCCAGAACTTTTGAACTCGAGTGCCGATTTGGTGGAATAGAACCGTCATGGCGACGAAACGTTGAAGAGATGCGATCCTGGCCTCATAGAGTTTCATGCTGAACTCTTGAGATTCCATGAGCGTGTAAGGTTTGATTTGCGGAGGTGCGGATTTTCGCAAGGCTTCGCCGAAATATTTTTCGTGCGAAGGCTCGACCATGAGTAAACCTTCGGCGTTGCGAGGGTCGGCTTCGAGGATTTTCAGCATCACGATTTCCGGTAAGTCTAAAATTTCTGAGAATTCCTCAAAGTTTAACTCACCACTTTTATCTTTGTCGGCAGATCTGAAGAGTTTCGCGATTTGGGCTTCGGTTAACGCGATGTGTGATTCGCCAGACGCGGCAGCTAACTCATCGAACTTCTTGTATGCCATAGTGAATTCGCTCAAAGAAAGTCGTCCATCTTGGTTCGTATCGAGTTCTTTGAAGACGGTGAGAACATGTGTGCGCTGCTCGTCTGCGTGTTTACAGGCTTCCGTGAGAAGTGTGACGGCGTTTCTGTTGGTGAGTTTGTGCACGCTCAATTCGGTGTGCTCTTCGTGGTAGTTTGAATAAATCCCAAGCAGAGCGCTGGCGCTCTTACCGTCCAGATTGTTCTCCGTTCGCTCTTCGTAATATTTCTCGCACAAATATTTTGGGCGGTGTGTATTCAAGAAGATGGCGTTCTTCGAGAGAGGGAGCTTGTACGGAGAATGCCCGATGGTAATAGATTCGCACGTGCCACCGATACTTTGAATGCTCGACGCTTGCGACAAGGATAATGACGTCGTCGCCTCGGCACTCGTGAGCGCCGAGAGGCGACCATCCGGTCGACCAACGATCAACAAAGCGCCACGCACGACCCTGTGCGTGTGTCTGTGGACGAGATGGTCGTTTGTGTTTCCGCTTAAAACCGTAATGCCAGCGGCAGAGTAGGAACACGCGAAAATTTTTGATAAGAATGCATCCGCACACTGACTTACCCACGGTATATCCCCGATGACGATCGTTCGCGCTGTCATGCGATGCAAGAGGTTTCGGCCTTGTACCAATCGTATGATGGTTATTGATATTTGCGGTATGAACGCGTAAATGAGAGCATCAAAGAAACGCGTGATGTAGAATGCCCATGTCGTCGCTAATCCGCACAAAACGGCGATGCCCGTGATCAGAGGATACCCAGCCGTCACCGTTCCTACGATGTATACGAAACTCATGATCCAACCTTTCACGCCTTCCAAGACGTGATCGGCCCAATCGTTGCCTTGTTTTCTCAACTCGTCTTCCTTGTCAGATTTGAGTTTTTTCTTCGAAGGCGACGCGGAATAGCCGACGATTTCCTCCAACGCGGTGATGTTCATTTGGTTACATTTCTCGAGTTCTGCCAAATCGTGTTTTGTCACGAATGCGTTGGTATATTTTCGAAACCTGGCGTTATCGAGGATTACCAAGGACATGTGTAAGAAAATTTGCGTCAAGAGTTGTTGTGTTGCGGCGACTGAAACCGAGCACGGCTCTGCTGGACGAACACCAATGTCTGTGGTAAATATTCTGCTATCAAACTCGCCTTCTGATTTCATCGCTCTAAGTTGCTTCCCGATTTGCGTGTCCCATTCGCTTGCAACGACAAAAATAGAGTTTGTGGAACTCACTAAAAGATTTGAAGTCGCTAACGGCGCGAATGTGCCTCCCGAGTGCGAGACGATGATGACGATAGCGTCCGTGAAATCGTCTGTTTTCTTGGAGTCTGCGAAACCAACCGCTGGGACTGGTAAATCTTGTCCCCATAGTCCCAAAATTTTATTGCTCGAAATAGCTTTGACGTGTAAGCGCGGAAACGCGGTTTGCAAATCAGACGCGAATTGCTCCGCCAGCCATAGAGAAACTTCGCATCCCGTCAACACGACATCGATGGGATGTTCTGATTTGATCGATCCAATCAAGCGCCTTTCTAAACGTTTTTTCAAACATCGCGCCAGATTCCACGCAGTCAATCGATTGAGCGACATCGATCCTTGAGGTTTGTTCCTCCAATCGTCTTGAATGTTTTTCAAAATCCCCGGAATATCCGAAATGTCCGTCAAAACAGGATCGCTGCTTTCTTCTGGTAACATTTTTATGAGTTCGTTACCTTCTAAACGCGTCATGCGATGAAAGAGTTTTTTATCAACCGATACTCCTTTATTACGCCTCGGCGACGATGGCGCAATATTTTCTATGCTTTTTTGTCTCATGAATGCGGTCGGCTGTTCAATCTTCATATCGCCTTCCACGGCTAAGATTGCCGTGACCGTACCACCCATCAACGGGTACTGCTCCAAGTGAGAGTTTGGATATGACACAGCGGGTATGCAATCTTCTCCCCAATCGAGAAGACAAATTTCTCCGTTCAAATCGTCGAGATCGAGACGGACGGCCGCGTTATCGTCGCCATACTCTCCGCCGTGTACGCTGGCCAAAATGTCTCCGTTCGGCGTTTCCACGGACAATCCAGCTTTCACAGCGGCTTGCTCGCTTCCATAACAAATTAAACCTTTTTTGGGATAAAAGGCTACGCTCATTGTTTGCCCTCTCGCCGCGACACACAATTGCCTGTGCGCATCCAACGAACACGTAATCACTAATCCAAAGCTCCCTTTCGCGTGCGTCAAAAAATATTTCGTCGTGAAGAGCGAATCGTTATCGAAAAACGCGTGCACGGTAAATCGAACAAACTCTCGAATCGGCGCGCCCACTTCTTCGTCGAGATAGTTGTCTAAACATTTCAGCGAGTCTTTATTCGTGCCCTTCTCAAACTCCTCGATGACCTCTTTCGTGATCTTCTCGCGCATCTCCAGGTTAAACCCAAGCTCTTGGACAGTGAACTGACCGTTACTCGCCGCGAGCGTTTCGTCTAATACTTTTTCAAAATGCTTACCTATTTCTTCGAATTGTGCCAACGTCGGAATCGGCGCGTCAGCAAACACGTCACTCGTTTTTAGCATAAAACCCACACTAAATCTCGCCGCTAACGCGAAACATCCTTGAGCTCGGATCAAGTCGACAACGCCGGCGATTGAAGCCGAATCGACCACGGACGGTGGTTTGTATTTCAAAGCCGATTCTAACCACAAGTTCACGGCTCCCTGATCGTTCCATTTTCTGTTCACTTGAAACGCATCGAAATCGCCATTGTGTGTGATGAAATTCTCCACCGGAGAGCGCGTCGATCCAGGTGCGTTTTGTTTCAAGCCGTAAATCAGAAGATTTTGCTTTGGACTCCACTGGTGCGGATGCGTCCCATCAAATGTCGCTTTACTCGTAGTCGCGAACCTCGTGTGCCCGCAAAAAATACGCGCCTGCGCTTTCTTCTCCGAGTGATTCATCTTCCCTTTACTCTCCCTTTCCGTTTTCGAGCGAAGCAATTTACTCAGATCCGTCCTCTTCATGTTTACCACTCGACTCCTCACGCCTCGCATCTTCTCCTCGCTCTGTTCTTCGAACGTAACGATCCCTCCCGATTGCGCGCCTCTCATCATCGTCACATTGATCATCTTCTCGAGCAAATCGTACGCTCGTTCGCCGTTTCGAAAGCACCACGCCGCGTTGAGCAAAACGATGCCAAAATTACCGCAATATAACAAAGCACTAGTAGTAGAATTCATCCCATCGAATAAAACGTCCGAGCAAATCGCGTCGAACGCCGTCGCCGCGAACGCGAACGTTTTCGCTCTGTTGTTTTCCTTGTTGTCTTTCAACAAAAGCAAAAGCGAAAACAAAAACAGCGCCGAACTCGCGCACACGGCGAGAAATCTGGAAAATTTCGCGGCGCTTTCAAATCCGTCCACATCTGACGACGCGTCGCATGCCGACGGCACCATTGCCAAAAGCTCGTTCGCGTCCACTCTTCTCGAGAAAAGCATCGTCGCGACGGACATCGAGAAAGACGAACGCGACGACGATGGATAACGGAAAAAAGCGCCTTGGCGTCCGTTCGGAAAACAACCCGTCCTCATCATCGCCCACAGAAAACCGAAGCAGTGCGCCATCTCGTGCGCAACCCCGGCGACGACGTACCAGAACACCGCGGAGGAGAGTGGGAAAGAAGAGCTCACCCCTTCTTTTTTCATCGGAAAGTCGGAAAGTCGTCGGAAAGTCGCGCGCGGAAATGCATTTGGAAAAAATAATACTACGTACGTAGGGGATTTTCGATTGTACTTTTTTACCTACTTTTTTTGCCTTTTTTGCCCAACTTTTTGTGCGACCTTTTTTTGGTTAAAATTGTGGTCACAAAGGTCATCAAAAGAGTGTTTGGTATATTTGTACGACAACGGATGTCCTGGATGTGAATATGCGTATGAGAAAGTGGACCAATGGCGATTTGAGTTGGAGTTTTGTAGGGGGGTAAAACGAAATACATAATAATTGCCAATACCTTATAGTTAATACGTATAGCTAAGACTTTTTTGAAGACTTTCGGTCGCGACACCGCGAACATCCCTTACGACTGTATCTACATCGACCACATCCGAGGTCAGCGATAGTGCCTTTAGGAGTATCGGACTTCTTCTTCGCCACCATCCTCCTATTGTCGGCGGTAGTCTTCTTCCTTTTGAGCGTCGGTGATCTCTTTTTCTTCTTCTCTTTCTTTTTCTTCTTCGCTAAAGGCTTCGCCTTCGGCGCAGTCTTGTTTTTCTTTGGCTCTGTTTTTTCCTTCTGTTTTTTCGATGGAAGCCCAAGAGGCGGAGGAAGCTGCGGTGCTAGTGGCGGGAGAGAAAGTGGTGGTGATGATGGTGATGGTGGTTCGAGTGATTTTTGAGGCGGTGACGGGGTTGGGGTGAGCAACGACAACGGAATAGGAACGGCTACCCGGGGCAAAGTCGTCTTGCAATGTGGACAAACGCGAGTTGGGGAACCGACTACCGCTGAGCATCCGAAGCAGAGCTTGCGGCCTTTGCCACATTTTAAACTGGTTGTCATATTTTGTCGTCTTATCTGTTGTTGGCGCGGTTGAAGTTGTTGCAAGAGAGGAGGTGTCTCAACATTGGGCATTTCCTTATCGTCCTTTTTATCATTATTATCACCATCAATCATCGCAGCGGTCTTTGCCTTCTTCACTCTCTCGGACACTCTCGTCCAAGTCTTCTCGGCTTCGCGTTTTGCCGTCATCGCATCTATTCGTCTCGATGTTGTTTCTTCCGCTAGCTCGGCAGTCGCCAATTGGTACTTTTCTCTGAGCAGTTGTGCGCCTTTTTCGGTTTCTTGACGCTTTAGCCTCCACGCCTCGGTTTGTTTCGCACATTCGCTTTCTTTTTCCAGCGCCGTTTTTAGTTCCTTCTCGCAGCTCGCCAAAGCTTTTTTCAACGAATCCGAGCGCACAGCGAATCGATCGACTTGAACTTTAAGCCAAGCGAGCGTTTTTTCAAACGTTTCTGCCATTTTTTTCGCCTCTAAGGCTACTTTCTCGGATTCGCGGAGTAATCTTTGTCTTTTGAAGATTTCGTTTTCTGTTTCCCGAAATATTTTTTCGAATTTGACGCGATTTTTTTCAATCGACCGGAGACGTTCGCGCTCCGCTTTCGTCAAATGTGCAGCTAAAATGTCGGCATCTTCTTCTATATCGTCCGGGATGAATATTCTTTTGTTCTTTTTCTTCTTCTTTTTCGCTTTTCCGACCGAAGTCTCTTTGCCCCCTTTGTCCTCGTCGTTCTCTTCGTCGCTCCCATCTTCATCGCTCTCATCGCTACTATTCAATCCGCACTCTCTTCTCATTTTCTCGCGATGAGCGCGCCGTGCGATGCACGGTGGCCAGTTACAACGACAATTCGGTTCGTGCTGGGTCGTAAGAATAGTTTGCGACGTGGGCTTTTGTTCCACGCTTCTTCTTTCTCCTTTTTCCTCATCTTCTTCGCGATCGCCGTCACCATCACTCTTCTCGTTGACATTGTCGCCGTCGACATCTTCTTCGCGCGCTTGTATAAATCCTGGAACGTTTAAGCCTTCATTCTTACCGGCGATAAAGATTCTATCACTGTCTTTAGCGCTAACAATAAAAGCTCTCTTTTCTCGCCTCGAGAGTGGCGTCTCGCAGCCTTCTTCAAAGACTAAATCACATGTCCATCTTTTCTTTTTCATTGCCTCTTGCATTTGCTCAAACGAAAGCTCGCGCCAACGATCGCAGTTGTCGCACGCTACAAAACTATCGCGCTGCGATTCAGCTGCTTGACGATGTAAACGTTCAACGAGTTCCGTAAACGCCTTTGAAGATGCAAACGCGCGGTCGCACGGAACATTAAATTCACCAGCACTTGCAAACTCGTCGTAAAATCTTGCGTACGTTTCTCTTTGATAATCTGGATCCCCAGGTGCAACCATACAGAACACTGCAATGCCAAAACCAATCGGCGACGACGTGTAATCTTTGAACTGAATGGCGTTTCGTCGCAACATCACTCGTGGGAACGGTAGTAACTTTTGAAAGTAATTTGTATCCGTGCTGTTACGACAAACTAATAAAATACCTTTCGAATGGCCCCATTCTACTTCATTGATTGCGCGGTGTATGAATCGCCACTGCGTTTGGGTCTCGTAAGGAGGATTCAACAACACAAACTTTTGGGTCCATGAATTCTTTGAAAGCAACCCGTTCATTGACTTATCGTACAACACTTCGGCCGGAATATTCGGATTAGAGAGTGAGTTCGTGCACGGATCGAGCAAATCTTTCACGTACGGGACTTCAATAGTCGGCTTTTTTAGCCCAAACACTTTGTAACATCCTTCGATGATCCAATCGGGAGTCAGACCTTCTCGAAGCTTGGCGTCGAGTTGATCGATTTTTCGATTCTTGTCTGCATTTGCGTCGTTCTCCTCTTCTTTGTTAACAATAGTGATTGTATCATTCTCACCGACGGCATCATCATCAGTATTTCTATTTGTCGTAGTTGGGCCCTCGTAGTAATGTTCGTCGTCAGATGTCGTCCAAGGTTCCAAAAACTCCTCTGCAACCTCTTTCTCCGCCTGCTCTAAAGCCACCGCCGCTAACTTGGACACGTGCCCGTCACCGAACATATTTTGTACCTTCTCCGCATACTTTGACGCATCGTCAAAACGAGTCATGTCACAATCATTGGCCCACATGAATTTCCGCGATTTACCGTACAAGTAAACCAAAGCGCAAGGTTTCTCGCCTTGGCAGGGATGTTCGTCCCATAGCTGATGCTTTTGAAGGCAATGACGAAGTTTCCAAACTCGACCGGTCCATATTTGACTCGTCGGTTTCCCTTTCTTTTTTTTTGGTTTCTTCGTCGTTTCGACAAACACGATAGTCCCGGGCGGAAACTTCACCGATTCTGTATTCGGCGCGTTCCACGCCCGTTCCGGAAACGGATTCTTGTTCTTCTTTGGCACGAAAGCAACTTTTGGCACGTACCTCTTCCATCTTGGAACTAAACTCGGCACGTCTTTAATCGGAATTTTCTCGCGAATCTCTTTCAGAGTCTGGCCGTTATTCTCGTCGTTCTTCCCGTCGAGTCTCCAACCTGTTTCCATATATCTCACGTGTCCCCATCCCTCCGTAAATTTGATCTCCGTGTTTAACCGTCTCTTCACGTCCATGCTCAAACTCCTCGGATTTCGAAACGTTTGGTCCTCTTTTTCAACGTAAATGTGGCCGTTTTCCGTCAACGACCCGACGACTTGAATTTTTTCACCCTCGTATTCGTAGGAAGCCAAGACGTTGTTTCGTCCCGATTTCAAAAGATTCCGTTGGATGAGGGTCATGAGAGTGATGCCATCGTACGGCCCGCGCTCCCAGAGTTTGCGTTCTTTCGCGTTCGGATTTGGAGCGCTGTTCTTTTCTTTCTTCGGCTTCTTCTTTTTCTCCTTCTTTGTCGTCGTTGTCGTCGTCACGTTTGGTGGTGTCTCGGGAAGAAATATCTCCTCCCCGTAACTACTTTTGGCATCATCATCATCATCATTTCGATTTTTCGTCTCCACGGCATCATCGGGTGGGTCGGCAACTGTTCTTAATATTTCTCCTTCTTCTGGAGGCGGCAGCGGTGGCGACGCGGGAACAATGGCATCGCTAGAAATAACCGCGGGGGATACCGTAATCGGCGACGGCGGCGGCGGCAGCAGCGTATTTTCCATCGTGTTTTTTCTCTGATGTCTTTTTCTTTCCAAAAAAATCCAAAAAAATAAACAAAGGACTTTTTGATGTCATCAAAAAATTTAGACACCTTTTTCCTCCTGCGCTCGCGCGTTTTTGCGCTTTACTCCGTGGACCAAGAGGCGAACGAATGCGACGATCGCGGACCGTCCACTTGTTTTCTTCGAGACCGCGTCGCTACGGCATCAGATCTTCGCACCAACACACCCAGGAGGTGTGTTTCTCTTCTTCGTCTTCTTCTTCTTCTTCTTCTTCTTCTTCTTTTTTCTCCCCTATTTTTTTCTCTTCTTTGTTCACCGTTTTGACGTACTCAATGTTTTCCTCCTCTTTTCTGGGACCTTTTCGAACGCTTTGAAAGTGAACGCAATTATCTCTGCACCCTCGGTATAAACGCAAAGACGCCAACGCGTCGAGGTACGGGGAATGCGTTTGACCTTGAAAATCTCGCAGTAAGGTATCGTCATTGTCATTGGCGTCGGGGCCCACTAAAAACTGTTCGACCAACTTTTTGAGCTTGACGCGTTTGCCTTTTTCTTTCTGCAAAGGAACGTACGTGGACGTGTCGCGGATTCGCTCGTCGAGGTCGCGCACATCTTCTTCGGTAATTTGGAGCGCTTCTAGATCGTGTCTCGCGTCGTGCACGATAAGTTTGTGAGGCTTGCCCTTCCACGCCTCGGGCGTATTTTCATGCAAGCCGGCGAGACACGCGAGGACTTCTTCTCTCGCTTCTGAAAATGTTGGCAATGCTTTTGTAGTCGTCTCCCAATCGCGCGCGGTGAGTCCTGTAATTTCAGTCCGATAGTCGAGCACTTTCACATCATCTCCTTCTCCTTCTTCTTCGCTTCGAAACTTCACAACTGTCTCCATTAAAATACTTTCGTCCAATCCGTTCACGACGCATACTTTCGCCAAAGTTTTATCGCTTTTTGTCGTCGCAATCATCTCGCAATCGATCGCTACATGCGATGCGTTCTCGCGCTCTTCTCTTCTATTAGTATTACTATTACTACTACTATTACTACCACAACTATTAAACGCGCACGCGTGTATTTCCTTGTCGTTATCTTTCCCGACTATCCTCAAACACTTCCTACATCCGCCTCGACTCTCGAACGCTTCTTTACACTTCTGACTCGCCGTCGCGCCGACCAAATGTTCTCTCAAGCGAAAGTACGTCTTGCACATCTTTCCGCAGTGTTCGCAGCACGCCTCGTGCGTCTCCTCGTGTCTCTCTTTCTCCAAGTGACGTTTCAAAAGCTCCAACGATTGGTGTTTCTTAAAGCAATAAAAGCACTTCCACGCGGGGACACTCTTCAAAGTCACAGCTTTGGCAAAACTGGGGGGTCCTTTTTTCCCACAAAAATCATCACAAAAGTCGTCGTTTCTGCCCGTCGTCGTCGTCGTCGTCGTCGTCGTCGTCACCGCGCGCGCGCGGCTTTCAAAGTTGTTCTCGTCGCTTTTTCCTTCGATGGTCGACAAAACCGTTCTTCTTTTCGCGTCGTCGACGTCGTCGTTCTTTTTCATCGTCAAAGTTTCTTCTTCTTCTTCTTCTTAGTAGTAGTAGTAGCATCAGAGCGTCGTCGTCGTCGTCTGAAAAAAGAAGACGTGATGATAAAAATGA
>MDTG01212619.1_pt1 | contig 10853 bp, 13 predicted proteins | sample 811421 | NCBI WGS metagenome assembly MDTG01 (sample SAMN05326645, study PRJNA326480) | marine metagenome | isolation source: seawater | place: Pacific Ocean: South East | collected 2011 | reverse complement strand
CAAAAATTACTATTGATTTCATGACCTTTAAAAGAATTAATGATATAATATAATTATACATAGTATAGGAAATATTATCAAAATGAAAATTAATCTTTATGATGGAGATATTCCAGAAAATATTAAATTAAACGATAGTATTGCAATTGATAGTGAAACAATGGGTCTTAATCCTAAAAGAGATAAGTTGTGTTTAGTCCAAATCTCAAATGGTGATGATATTTGCTATCTAATTAAAATTGATGTGGCTAATAAAAGACCAATAAATTTAATTAAAATTTTGAAAAATAAAAAAATTCAAAAAATTTTTCACTATGCGAGGTTTGATGTTGCTGTGTTTAAACATAATTTTAAAATAAAAATTAAAAATATTTATTGTACAAAAATAGCTTCAAAGTTAGTAAGAACATATACAGATAGACATGGATATAAAGATTTATGTAATGAGTTATTAGATAAGAATATCTCAAAAAATGAACAATCTTCAGATTGGGGTGGTGAGTTAACAAAAGAACAACAAAATTATGCGGCAACTGATGTTCTGTATCTGCATAAAATAAAAGATAAACTAGATAAAATGCTGTTAAGAGAGAAAAGAGATGGACTAGCAAAAGCTTGTTTTGATTTTATTGATCATAGAACTGATTTAGATATAAATGGGTGGGCAGAACAAGATATATTTAAGCATTAATGAGTAAAAAAAATAAAATTATATCTAGTGCAAAAAAAGCATTTTCTAAAGAGTTGGCTAGTATAAAAAATTTATCTACTACTTTTAATAATAATTTTTATAAAGCAGTTGAAACTATTCATAAATTGAAAGGCAAAGTAATTGTTACAGGTGTAGGTAAGAGTGCACATATTGGAAATAAGATTGCAGCAACATTAACATCTACGGGAACACCTTCATATTTTATACATGCAACTGAAGCAAGTCATGGTGATCTTGGAAGTATTCAAAAAAATGACTGTGTAATAGCCATTTCAAATTCAGGTGAAACATCTGAACTAAATAATATTATTCAATTTACAAAAAGATTTAATATTACCTTAATAAGCATCACAAGTAATCCAAAAAGTACTCTACATAAAAATTCTGCTATCAGTATTTTATATAAAAAGCCTATTGAGGCATGTCCACTTAATCTTGCACCGACCACGTCTACAACAATGACAATGATTATTGGAGATTGTATTGCAATTGCACTTTTAGAGTTGAAAGGTTTTGAAAGCGCAAATTTTAAAAATATCCACCCAGGTGGAAACCTTGGCAAAGATTTAAAATATATTGATGAATTAATGCATGAAAAAAATGCGATTCCTATTGCTAAAAAGGATGAAAAAATGTCTAAAGCTTTAATAACCATGACAAAAAAAAGTTTTGGTTGTGTTGGAGTAATTGATAATAATAAAAACATTATCGGTATCATTACTGATGGTGACCTAAGAAGAAATCTTAATGCAGATTTTTTTAACAAGAAAGCATTTGAAGTAATGACTAAGAATCCAACAATTGGTAATAAAAAAATGCTTGTAGGAGAGGCTCTTAATATTATGAACAGTAAAAAAATTACAAGTTTGTTTATTTGTGATAAGAGAAGACCTATTGGAATAATTCATATTCATGACTTATTAAGGTTAACTAGTTAAATTGAATTATTTACTTTCACTTAATAAAAAATTTGTACTGATATTATCCTTTTTGTCTATTGCCTCAATACTCATTTATTTTTCATTTAAATATATTCTGATACTAGAAAATGACTTTGGTCAAAAAAAAATAACTTTTTCAAAAGTTGATATTACAGAACCAAGATTTGCAATTAATAGCTCAACTCAAAAAATTATTGTATCAGCAAAAGAAGGTAATTTTATAGATGAAGATAAAATACTATTAAGAAAAAATGTGTTATTTAAATCTAATAAATTTATTATTAAGTCAGATAATGTAATTTTTGATAGAAATGAAATGACTGCTAATAGTAATCAAAAATCAATTTTTACTTCTGATAAAACAAAAATTTTATCTGATGGTTTTGATATATATGATAATGGGAATATAATAGTTTTCAAAGGAAAATCTAAAGTGGAGTTAAAATGAAATTTTTTTATACTCTTATTGTTTTAATTATTTACTCTAATTTTGTACAATCAAGAAATTTAGGAGAAACAGAAATAACAGCAGAAGAAGGGATTGAAGTTTTTCAGGATGAAAAATATTATTTGTTAAAAAAAAATGTAATTATTGACTCTGATAATTTCAAACTTAGAGGTGACAAAATTAAAATTTATTTTCAAAATGATCTTTATGATATTAAAAAAATTGATGCTTTTGGCAATGTAAATTTAAATTCAGATCAATTTGGCATTTTAGCTGATGGTGATAAATTAATATTTATAGTTAAAACTGAGGAAATTTTTATTAGTGGAAAAAATTCTAAATTAATAAATAAAAATACTGAAATGTATTCTGATGGTGAAATTAGAGTAAATAATTTAAGTGGCGATTTTTTTATTGAGGGTAAAAATTCATCTTTAAAGGCTAAAGATATATACATATTAAGTCACTCTATAAATGGTGTATTTTCATTAGTTGATGATAATAATGATATTTCGGTTCTTAATGTTTTTGATAATAATATTGCATATGTCAAAACTGAAAGCACAGAAATGTATGCAAAAAACATAAGTTATAGTAATGAAAAATCATTAATTGAATTAAAAAATCAAGTAAAAGTTATTAGGGATGGAGAAATAATTACTGGTGATCATGGAACTCTTAATACAAATAATAATTCGTATAAAGTTAGATCAAATGATAAAGAAAAAGTTAAGGTAATAATTAAAAATACAGATGAGTAAATTTCAAGTTCTTGATGATGGTTTAATAATAAATAAAATCTCAAAATCTTATGGAAATAAAGAAGTTGTAAGAGAGATAAGTCTATCAATAAAGACAGGCGAAATAGTTGGTTTGTTAGGACCAAATGGAGCAGGGAAAACAACAAGTTTCTATATTATTGTTGGTCTAGTTAAGCCTGACAGAGGATCAATTTTTCTTGATAAAACAGAAATCTCTAACTTCCCGATATACCAAAGAGGAAAGATGGGTATTAGTTATTTACCACAAGAAGCGTCGATATTTAGAGGAATGAATGTAGAAGACAATCTAATGTCAATTATTGAAATTGTAGAAAGTGATAAAAATAAACACGAAATTTTATTACAAAATTTACTAAATGAATTTGATATAAATCATGTTCGTAAGTCTAAATCAATCGTTCTTTCAGGTGGTGAAAGAAGAAGGTTAGAAATTGCAAGGACGTTGGCATCAAAACCAAAGTATTTACTACTTGATGAACCTCTAACAGGGATAGATCCAGTATCTATTGAGGAAATTAAAATTATAATTAAGAAATTAAAACAAAAAAATATTGGTATTTTAATTACTGATCATAATGTTAGAGAAACTCTAAAAATTGTTGATAAAGTATATATAGTAAATGAAGGTGCTATATTTTATGAGGGCAATCCAGAAAGTGCTGTGGAAGATAAAAAAATTAAAAAATTTTATCTCGGATCAGAGTTTAAACTTTAAAAATGATAAGTTCCAAATGTATAAATGGTTTTAATGGATCGCCTAAGATTCCAGGTGATAAATCAATTTCTCATAGAGCCATAATTTTACCCTCTATTTCAAATGGAGTTTGCGAAATCAATAATATTTTAAAATCTGAAGATGTTTTAAATACATTGAATGCGTTTATTTCTATGGGTGTTAAAATTGAACAAAATGAAGATAAAGTAATTATTTATGGCAAGGGTTTGAATTCTCTTAAAAAACCATTGAAAGATATTTATTTGGGAAATTCAGGCACTAGTGCAAGACTTCTTACTGGGGTTTTATCTTCTCAAAATTTTTCTTCGATATTAACAGGAGACCAATCCTTATCATCAAGACCAATGAAAAGAATATCTGAACCTTTAAAAAAAATGGGAGCAGATATAGAGACTACCAATGGGTCTATGCCTCTAAAAATAAATGGATCTCAACTTAAAAATACAGAGGTTGAAATTATTATTCCTTCAGCACAGATTAAATCAGGTGTAATTTTGGCTGCACTTAATACAAGAGGCCAGACAAATATTTATGAACATCATATCAGCAGAGATCATACAGAGATCATGTTAAAATCTTTTGGAGGAGAAATTGATATAAAAAAAGAATCAAATTTAAATAAAATTAGTATCAATGGTAAAAAAGAATTAATTTCAAAGAATATTGACGTCCCCTCAGATTTATCTAGTAGCGCATTCTTTATTGTTTCAGCATTAATTAATGAGAAATCTAAAATCAAATTAAGAAATATTAATATTAATCCCACCAGAAACGGTATCTTAATTGCTTTAGAAAAAATGGGGGCAAAAATAAATTATATAAATAAAAGAATTAGCAATAACGAAATGGTGTGTGACATGGAAATTGAAAGCTCTAACTTAAATGGATGCGAGCTTGATAAAGATATGGCTAAACTAATGATTGATGAATACCCTGTTTTATCAATTGCTGCTTCTTTTGCAAATACTCCTAGTATATTTAGGGGTCTTAGTGAATTAAGAGTTAAAGAAAGTGATAGACTTGATTTAATTCAAAAGAATTTAGTTAGATGTGGTGTAGATGCTAAAACTGTAAATGATGATCTCTTAATTAATCCAAATACTAAATATGAAATAAAAAATAATAAAATTTTCACTAATTATGATCATAGAATAGCAATGTCTTTTGCAGTCATGGGAAGTAAAATTGGGCCACTTGAGATTGAGGATGCAAATTCGATTAATACAAGCTTTCCTAGCTTTATAAATGAGTTTAATAATATTGGTGGAAAGATTACTTGAAGAAAATAATTGTTACTATTGATGGTCCGGCCGCATCTGGCAAAGGAAGAATTGCAAAATACATTAGTAGAAGATGGAAATTAAAACATCTAGATTCTGGCATCTTGTACAGAAGGTTAGCATTTTTACTTAATAAGCATGATATTAATATTAACTCACTGAAAGAGATTAAAGACTTTGTTAATAACTTAGAAGATATTTCATTTAAAAAACATAAAAATTTAAGAAATGAAAAAATTAGTAAAATTTCATCACAAATAGCAGTACATAAATTTATAAGAATTTTTGTTAATTCCATTCAAAAAAAGATAGTAAATAAGAATCTTAAAAGAACTGGATTTGTCATAGATGGTAGAGATATTGGTTCAATTGTTTTTAAACATGCTGATTTAAAACTATATATAGACGTAAATGAACAAAATAGAGCAAAAAGGAGATATAAACAGTTGATTGTAACAGGTGAAAAGTCTATATACCCAAAAATTTTGAAAGATATTAAATTGAGAGATAAAAAAGATAAAAGCAGAAAAAACTCACCATTGGTCATTCCTAATGGGGCATATGTTATTGACAACAACGGCAGTTTCCAAAAAACAATTCATGAAATCAACAAACTAATTGGGAAAATTTGATGCAACAGGAAAATAATCAAAAAATTTCAAATAGTGAGTATGAAGCAATGATATCAAGTTCATTTAAAAATACTAATATTAAAGAAAAAACTATTATAAGTGGTAAAATAATATCTATTGAGAACGATGTTGTAACAATAGATGTTGGTTTAAAAAGTGAAGGTAGAATTCCTTTAAACGAATTTTCTAGACCAGGTCAAAAAGCCGAAATTGAAATTGGTGATGAAACAGAGGTTTTTATTGAAAATGTTGACAATGCTAATGGAGAAACAACCCTGTCTAGGGAAAAGGCTGTAAAACAGAAAGCTTGGCATAATCTACAAGATTGTTTCAACAATAATAAAGTTGTTACAGGAATTCCATTTAATAGAGTTAAGGGTGGTATGAGTGTTGATCTTGAGGGAGTAACTGCTTTTTTGCCAGGCAGTCAGATTGATACAAGACAAATTGTTAAGGATACAAAAGAATTATTAAATCAACCTCTTGAACTAATGATACTGAAAATGGATAAATACAGAGGCAACATTGTAGTTTCAAGAAAGGCTATAACTGAAAACGAACTTAAAGAACAAAGAAAAGAATTATTAAGCACAATTGAAGAAAACTCTGTGCTAGAGGGAAAAATTAAAAATTTAACAGACTACGGCGCATTCGTTGATTTAGGTGGTTTAGATGGATTAGTTCATGTAACTGATATATCTTGGACAAAAATAAATAATCCTTCAGATGTTTTAGAGCTCAATCAAAAAATTAAGGTCAAAGTATTAAAATTTGATGAAGAATTATCAAGATTAAGTCTTGGAATAAAACAATTGTCTGAAAATCCTTGGGATACTTTGAATGAAAATATTAAAGTTGATCAAAATATAAATGGTAAAGTAGTAAGCATTAATGATAACCAAGTAAATATAGTAATAGATGAGAAGTATGATGGAATAATTTCACTAAATGAACTTACATGGCTCAAGAAGCCTCCTCACCCATCTAAAATTGTAAATATAAATGATAGCATTGATGTAAAGATTGTAGAAATTGACGAAGAAAAAAAACGTCTTGTTTGTAGCTTAAAACAGATGAAAGAAAATCCATGGAAAAAACTTACAGATAATTACAGTATTAATGATTCACTTGAAACTGAAATAGTAAATATTGTTGATTTTGGTATTTTTGTCAAAGTTCAAGATGAAATTGATGGCATGGTTCATGTATCTGATCTAAGTTGGGATGAAAACGAAGGAAGTTCTTTACTAAAAAACTTTAAAAAAGGTGATAAAGTAAAAGTTAAAATACTAGATATAAATGTTGATAAAGAAAGAATAAGCTTAGGTATTAAACATTTAAATAATGATCCAGTTCAAGAATATTTAGAAAAAAATCCTTTAAAATCAAAAGTAACAGGTAAAGTAACTAGTGTTGAGGAAAAAGGTTTGAAAATTGAACTTGATGAAAAAAATAAGATTTTTGGATTTATAAAAAAAATAAATTTATCTAAAGATAAAAATGAACAAAAAACTGATAGATTTGCAGTTGGAGAAAACGTTGATTCATCAATATTATCTGTTGACACTAAAACAAGACAACTCAATCTCTCCATTAAAGAACTAGAAATAATGGATGAAAAAGAAGCATTGTCTAAGTATGGATCAAGTGCTTCAGGAGCATCTTTGGGTGATATATTAGGTTCTGTTCTAAAAAAATAGAACTGATGCTAAAATCACAAATCTTAGAAAAACTTCACGAAAAACATAAAAATCTTAAACCAGAAGATATTGAAAATATATTTTCTATTTTTATTAGAAAAATAACAAGTTCTTTAAAAGAAGGTAAAAACATTGAGATTAGAGGGTTTGGCACAATATCAAAAAAAATTAATAGAGCTAAGTATGTTAGAAATCCTAAAACAAATGTTAGACTGTACAAGAATGATTCTTACAAAATACATTTTAAAATAGGTAAAACACTACACAAAAACCTGAATAAATTAATTAAAGATGAAACATAGAAGGATTATTGTTGCATTAGATAGTAGTAATTTAAATCAAATACTAAGAACTGTTAAGTTATTAAAAAATGAAGTTTATGCTTTTAAAATAGGTTATGAATTTTTTTTTAACTTTGGAATTAATGGTTATAAAAAAGTTTATAGATTATGCCCAAAAATATTTTTAGATTTAAAATTACATGATATTCCAAATACAGTTAAAAAGGGAATAATTGCAATAAATAAATTAAAACCTTTAATGACAACTATCCATATTTCAGGTGGTGATGAAATGATGAGGGAAACCAATTTAAAAAGTAAAGTTACAAAAATTTTAGGAGTATCAATATTAACTAGTCTTAGTAAAAGGCAAACAAAGAAATATTACAAAGAAGACAATATAAATTTACTAGTAAAAAATTTTGCTAAAGAAGCGAAAAAAAATAAAATTGATGGAATTGTTTGCAGTCCAAAAGAAATAAAAACCATAAGAAAAGTTGTTGGAAATAAATTTCTAATAGTTACACCAGGAATTAGATTGGAAAGAAAAATTAATAAATTAGATGATCAAAAGAGAGTTTTGAGCCCAAAAGAAGCAGTAAGCTTAGGTGCTGATTATTTGGTAATTGGAAGACCAATAACAAAATCTCAAAATCCTCTCAAAAAAATCAAAACAATTAACGATTCACTAAATTAAAATGATTACAAAGATTTGTGGTATTAAAAGTAAAAGTACACTTTTGTGTTGTGAAAAAAATAAAGTAGATTTTTTTGGAATGATATTTTTTGAAGACAGTCCAAGAAATATAAAACTACAAGAAGCTAAAGAACTTCAAGAATTGTCAAAAAATATGAATATTGATGGTGTAGGGGTATTTGTTAATAAAAATATAAATGATTTGGAAGAAATAGTTAAAGATTTGGATTTGAAATTTACTCAACTTCATGGTGAAGAAAATAATGAATATATTATTAAGTTAAAAAAATTAAAAATTGATGTAATAAAAAAAATTTCCATAAAGAATAAATACGATTTAGAAAATACTAAAAAATATCCAGATGCTGATTATATATTATTTGATTATAAGCCTGAAAAAAATGAACTTCCTGGTGGTAATGCCAAAAGTTTTAACTGGAATATAATTAATAATTTTGAATTAAATAAACCTTGGTTTATGTCTGGCGGTATAAATTTAGATAATATTGATCTTATTACTAAATATATTAATCCTTTCGGAGTTGATTTATCGTCAGGTGTTGAAAAAGAGCTTGGCATTAAAGATAATCAGATTATAAATAATTTTATGGATAAACTGAATAATGCTTAAAAATACATATAAAAATTATCCAAATGAAAAGGGTTACTTTGGTAAATTTGGCGGAAGGTATGTATCTGAGACATTAATGCCTTTAATTCTTGATGTTGAAAAAGAATATAAAAAAATAAAAGAAGATAGAAATTTTGTTGATGAATTTAATCATTATTTAGAAACTTATGTTGGAAGACCAAGTCCACTCTTTTTTGCAAAAAGAATAACTGAAGATTTGAAAGGGCCAAAAATTTTTTTCAAAAGAGATGAATTAAATCACACAGGAGCTCACAAAATTAACAATTGTATGGGACAAATACTTTTAGCAAAAAAAATGGGCAAGACCAGAATAATTGCTGAGACTGGAGCAGGCCAACATGGGGTAGCTACCGCAACAGTTTGTGCTTTATTTGGACTTCCTTGTATTATTTATATGGGAGAGAAAGATATTGAAAGACAATCACCTAATGTTTTTAGAATGAAACTACTTGGTGCTGAAATAAGAAGTGTTTCAACAGGTTCAAAATCCTTAAAAGATGCAATGAATGAAGCTTTGAGAGACTGGGTAACAAATGTTGAAAATACATTTTATATTATTGGTACAGCTGCCGGTCCCCATCCTTATCCAGAAATGGTAAGGGATTTTCAATCTGTTATAGGTAAAGAGGTTAGAAAACAGATTAATGAAATTGAAGGTAGATCACCAGATTTGCTCATAGCTTGTATCGGTGGAGGATCGAATGCTCTAGGGTTGTTTCATGAATTTCTAGATGATGAAAATGTAGAAATGATAGCTGTAGAAGCTGCAGGTCATGGAATTGATACTAATAAACATGCAGCTAGCTTAACAGGTGGGAAGCCTGGTGTATTGCACGGAAATAAAACATATTTATTACAATCAGATACAGGGCAGATACAAGAAGCACATTCAATATCTGCAGGACTAGACTATCCTGGTATTGGACCAGAACATTCTTTTTTATTCGAAGAAAAAAGAGTCAAGTATATGTCCGCAACAGACAAAGAGGCTTTAAATGCTTTTCAATATTGTTGTAGACTTGAAGGTATTATTCCAGCATTAGAACCCTCACATGCATTATCAGTTTTAATAAAAATTGCAAAAAATTATGATAAAGAAAAAATTATTGTAATGAATATGTGCGGTAGAGGTGACAAAGATATTTTTACAATCGCAGATGAATTAAAAATAAAAATTTAATGACTAATACTTTAAGTCAAATTTTTGAGAGTAATGAGAAAAAATTAGTAACATTTGTTACAGGTGGTGATCCTGATTTTGATACAAGCAGTGAAATTATATCTGAATTAGTTAAAAATGGTGTGGACATATTAGAAATTGGTATGCCATTTTCTGATCCTATGGCAGATGGTCCTACTATTCAATTATCTAGCAATAGAGCTTTAGAAAATAATATTGATTTAAATGATATTTTTAAATTAGTCTTAAACGCGAAAAAATTAAATAGTAAATTACCAATTATTTTAATGGGATATTACAACGTAATATTACATTATGGAATTAAGGAATTTGTAAATAATTGTGCTTATAATGGCGTAGATGGGGTTATTATAGTTGATTTACAACCTGAAGAAGATGATGATTTAATTTTAGAATTAAAAAAAAACAATATTGATTTAATAAGACTAATTACACCCACAACTGATGAAAAAAGACTTAAACTAATACTCAATAATGCAAGTGGCTTTCTTTATTATGTCACAGTTATGGGAACTACTGGTCAAAAATCAGCAAACATAGATGAACTAAAAAAATCAATAAATTTTATAAAAACGTATACTAATTTGCCAATTATTCCAGGTTTTGGTATAAAAAGTGCTGAAGATGTAAATAATATTTGTAAAATTGCTGATGGGGCAGTTGTAGGTTCTAGTATAATTAAAATTATAGAAAATAATCTAAATAAAAAAGAAATTATGATTAGAAAAATCAACACTTTTACCAGAGAACTTAAACAAGGAACAAAAATATGAATTGGTTAACCAATTCAT
>MDTG01045223.1_pt1 | contig 10853 bp, 9 predicted proteins | sample 811421 | NCBI WGS metagenome assembly MDTG01 (sample SAMN05326645, study PRJNA326480) | marine metagenome | isolation source: seawater | place: Pacific Ocean: South East | collected 2011 | reverse complement strand
TAGGCATAATTTCATGATACCAGTTCAAGCAGCAATAGGTGGAAAAATTATTGCACGTGAAACTATAAAAGGTTTTAAAAAAGATGTTTTAACTAAAATTCATGGAGGTGGTGCAACAGATAGAAAAAGAAAATTATTAGAAAAACAAAAAAAAGGAAAAGCTAGATCAAAACAGTTTGGCAGAGTTGAAATTCCTCAAGAAGCATTTATTGGGGTTCTTAAAATTAGTAAAGAATAAAGTATTATGAAGATTTATGACACTTTTATTTATAATAATGAAGATTTGATCTTAGATATAAGATTAAATTATTTAAATAAATATGTTGAAAAATTTATTGTTGTTGAAGCAAAATTTACACATCAAGGAAAAGAAAAAAAAAACTTTTTAAATTTAAGCCATTATAATAAATTTAAAGATAAGATAATTCATCTTTTTATTGAAAAATTTCCTCCAAACTTATCAAATTGGGGTAGAGAAAATTTTCAAAGAAATTATATTTCAAATAGTCTCCAAAAAATTCAAGACAATGATTATATAATGATTTCAGACATAGATGAGATACCTAATATAAGGAAATTTAAATATAACGATAAATTAAGATATACTGTCTTTTGTCAAAAAAATTTTTCATATAAGTTAAATCTAATTAATAAAACTTTTCCAATATGGCATGGTACAAAAGGGTGTAAAAAAAAACATTTAAAAACACCACAGTGGCTAAGAAATCAAAAAATTAAAAAAAGAAGTTTCTTAAATTTTTTTAATATTAAGTGGAACGTAATAAATAACGGTGGATGGCATTTTTCTTATCTTATGAGCCCTGATCAAATTAGAGAAAAAATTATGTCTTTTGGACATGCCGAATTTAATCACGAAAAATTTACAGACATAACAAAGATTGAGGAGAAAGTTAATAAAAATCTAGATCTGTACGATAGAGAACAAATTTATGAAAAAGTAAACTTTGATAATTCATTTCCTTTAGTAATTCATCAGGACAAAAAAAATTTTAGTAAATGGATTATCTAAAAATTAAAATAGGCAATTTTTTTTAAGATGAAAAATATGTAAATTTTTATTACTAGATAATATCTTTCTATTTAAACATTTATTAAGCCATTTAAATTCCTTAATTTCCTCATTTTTAAAGCCTGCCGTATTATCAATGATTATCTGCGTTACATCGTTGTCAACAATTTTACTTTTAAAAAAATCTTCAAAATTTTTTCTAAATTTATGATTCTTCGATGGATAAGTTGCATTAATATGCCAATATTTTACTGGTGAAAAATCTTTTTTATCAAGAATTAAATTATAAATTTGATAATCAGTTATCAGTATATACCTTTCATTAGAATTTAGACTTTTAAGGTATTCCAAAGTGTCAAATATAAGTTTTTTTTCAGTTTCGGAATTTTTGAAATAAACAGTTTTCCATTTAAGATATTTCAATTTATCATCAATTATTTCAGCTTTAAAACTTTGTGAAATTTCGTTTTTTTTTAAATCATCCCATGCTCTTATATTTACGTATTTCTCAAAATAAAATGATGTAGATATAAATAGATAGATTAAAACAAAATAACGTAAAGATATTTTTTTTTTAAAAAAAAATACTATTAGTATAAATAAATATACAAATATATATAAAATTTCATATCTCAAAATTCGATAGAAACAATATGTAATCATAATGAACAATATATATTTTATAATTTTTGAATTAGGATTATTGATGGAATGAAAATAATAGAACAAAGCACAGAAAATTGGTATTAGAGAGAATGTTATTGGTTGATTATTTGAATGTATTTCATAAATACTTATTATTAAAGATAATCCAAATATGAAGAAAACGTTGTGAAATTTTTTTGACAAAACACTACTATATAAAGAAGGAATTATTAAAAATAAAAGAAAAAATATTTTTGAAATTTTGTCATAAAAATAACTATAAGTTAAATTTGAAAATCTATTTTCACCGAGATTTGAAGCAAAAATAAAATATTGTTCAATGACATTTTTTAAAGAAACACCATTAGATAAAAAAAATAAGACATAAAAAGAAATTGCAAACATAGAAGATAAAATCAAAATTATTAAATTTCTTTTACTAATTGGAGAAAAAATTCTAGAGAAATAAATAATTAGGTAAAAAATTATAAAATATGCAGTAGGCACTTGTTTTATAAAAAAGGTTGTCAAAAAAATAAAAACACCAATAAATAAAAGATAATTTTTATTTTCTTTAAGACCTATGATTAAGATAAAAAAAGAAACGATACTTAAAGCAAGTGAATTATGCTCAACAGTTGGATTACCTGCAGGTGGAAACATTAATAATCCGGAGCAAATAGAGTAAAAAAAGGAATCAATTGTATTAAAATCTAACTTTTTTAAAAAAAAGAATATAGAAATTGAGTAAATACAATTTAATAAAGAGGCATGAATGATTAGACTTTGCCAATTAGAACCAAAAATTCTGTAAATTATAGATTGCCAAATATCTAAAATTGGCCCAGTTATTGAATAATAATCTCTAAAAGGAAAGTCACCTTTTAAAATTCTATGACCAGAGTTAAAATTTTGCAGATCATCTAATGGCATTAAACCTTGATGACCAAAATAAAAATTAACGAAAAAAGAAATAATTAAAATAAAAATTATTGATGATAATTCTATTAATTTCATTTTTACTTATCTTAATATACTATTAAAACAATTTTTAATTAATTTTTTAAAAAAATAATGAAAATAAACAATATTTCAATTGTAATTCCAATTTTAAATGAAGAAAAAAATCTTATCAAACTAACAAAGGAAATTAAAAATATAAAGAAAAAATTAAAAATCCAAAATTTTGAATTAATTTTAATTGATGATGACTCAATTGATAACACGAAAATATTGCTCAAAAATTTATCAACAAAAAATAAATTCTTAAAATTTTACATTAGAAAAGAAACAATCAGAGATTTATCTAAATCATGTATTTTTGGTTTTGAAAAATCTAAATATGAAAATATATTAGTTATGGATGGAGATTTACAGCATCCACCGAAATTTATCGAACATTTAACAAAAAAGTATTTTTTTAAAGATGCAGATATCGTAATTGGTAGTAGGAATTTGTTAAAAAAAAAAAATTCTGGTCTTAGTTTTTTTAGATATATCAGCTCTATAATAATTATATATGTTATTAGTTTTTTTCTTGGAAAAAAAACATCAGATCCACTTAGTGGTTTTTTTATATTTAAAAAAAAGATTTACAAAAAAAACAAAAAAAAACTATATGCTAATGGTTATAAAATTTTAGCCGATCTTATATATAACTCTGATAAATCGTTAAAAATTTTTGATCAAGATATATTTTTTGATACACGTAAATCAGGTAAAAGTAAAATGAATATATCTATTTTGATCAAATTAATAATTTTTATAATTATTAGTTTTGGAAAAAAATTTATTAAAATTAATGGATGACTCTACTTAATTTTAAACAAAATTTTTTTAATTCAACTTTTTTTGGCTTATAATTTATTACATTAGAAAGTTTTGAATTATTGAGTGAAAATGAATATTTGTCTAATTGGTTTCCTTTTTTCTTAGTATAAATAAATTTTTTTTTATGTTTATTGTTCTTGTTTAGCCAACTTAAAATTTCTTTTAAATAAATTTTTTGGCCAATAGAAACATTGTAAGTTCCATGTAGTTTATTTTTTAAAATTAAAAAAAATATTTTTGATAATTGTTCTATTGTAATAAAATCTTTAAATTGATTGTAGAATCTAATTTCTTTTTTAAGTCTTACATAATTTAAATAATTATCAAAAAATGTTTTGTGAATTTGTCTATAATTTTTATTTTTTTTTAATCCAATTACATTAGAAATTCTCAATATTAAAAGTCTAGATTTAAGTTTTTTTTTTAATAATTTTTCTGAAATAATCTTATTTTGTGAATCTTTATCTATAGGTTGTAATTTACTAGTTTCACGTATGTTTTGTTTAGGTTTATAAACTTTTCTAGAGCTTAAAAATATAAATGTTGTATTAATTTTTTCTATTTTTTCTGCAATCTTAAAATCAAAATCTAAATCTTTTCTATAATTATTTTTTACATTATTTTTACTGACCGAACAATTACATACATAATCATAATTCGATATAACTCTATTAGGCAATTTCATAAAATCTTTAAAATTTAATATCAATATCTTTTTTTTTTTCTTTAAATTATTAAAAATATTTGATCCAATAAAACTTCTTTTTCCAATGATTATTAAATTTTTTTTTTCCATCAAATAAATTTACTCTTTATATTTTTAATAATAAATTATAAATAATAAGTGTTATTTTGAAATAAACTTATAAAAAGAAGTATATTCCTAAAATGAGTATCTTAAAAATTATAAAATATATCCCACTTATAATTATTAATTATTTTTTATTATTTTTTTTTATTTATATAATATGTGGATACCTATTATTGAGAGGTATTACTCCAGACTTAAGGCTTATAAACACTTATCAAGTAAACTTTTATCTAGAAGGAGGTGTAAGGAACCTTTGGCAAAATAACCCTGATTGTGTAGAGTTTGACAAAGACTTAATCTATGTCCCAAAATTTAAGGATTGTAGGTTTAAGAATATTGAATTTGACACAAATATTTCATTTGATAAATTTGGAAGAGTTTCAAATCATCCAAACAATAAAAATAATAAAAATCAATCTATAGCAGTTATAGGTGACTCGTATGCTATGGGATGGGGAGTAAATGATGATGAGACATTTTCCTCTATACTAGAAAGTAGAATAAATAAAAATATATACAATTTGGCAGTATCCAGTTATGGAACAAGAAGAGAATTAATTAGACTCCAAAAAAGTAATTTATTAGATCAAGTAGATACAGTCATAATTCAATATTGTTACAATGATTTTGGAGAGAATCAGAACTTTAAAATCAATTCTGAGATTAATTCAAAAGAAAAATTTCAGAAAATAACTTCATCACAATCATTTTCTAATTGGAGAAAGTTTAGAAGAACTTTAAGATATTCAGCTCAAATTCCTATTGATTTGATAAAAAAAAAATCTAACTCATTAGATTTTTTACCTCATCAAAATTTATTATTAAGTTTATTAAATGAATATCCTTCAATTATGAAAAAAAAGATTTATATTTTTTATACTAATGGTCCAAATTTAAATTTTTCAAACTTTCCAAATGGAAAAATTTTAAATTATGATAATATTTCTTTTTTAGACTTAAAAATAAATAACGGTCATTATTTTAAAATAGATGGTCATCTAAATAAATCTGGACATAAATTTATTGCAGAAGAACTATCAAAAGCAATTAATTAATTTTTTAAAAATTAAGGTGGCGGAGAGGACAAGATTCGAACTTGCGATACCAAAGGTATGCCAACTTTCCAAGTTGGTGGATTAAACCAGACTCTCCCACCTCTCCTAATTCATCATAAATTTCTTTAACGAGAATAATATTTTTTTAAACTCTTTATTCGTGATATCTGAAAATAAAGGTAAACGTACAACTCGATTATAAATTTTTTCAGTTATGGGTAACTTATAATTACAAAATTTTTTACCCATTTTTGATTTATGAAGCGGAACATAATGAAAAGTAGCTGCAATACCATTTTTTTGCATAACATTTTTAAACTCATTAGATTTTTTTAAATTTTTAAAAATTATTACAAAAAGATGGTAAGCGCTTGAACAATTTTTAATTGGTTCAACCAAATAAAACATATCATTTTTTAATTTACTTAAATAATTTTTATATTTTTTCCAAAACTTCTCTCTTGTTTTTTGAATTTTTTTTACTTTTTTGACTTGCGAATAAAGTAAAGCACTAGTCAATTCTGATGCTCTATATTCAGAGCCTATATCTACCCAACTATAAAAACCTTTTTTTTGAGAGGAAATTATTTTTTTTTTAAAATTATTAAGAAACTTTTTTCTATCAGTTCCTTTGTCAAGAATTGTATTTGTTCTATCAATTAAAGCTAGGTTGTTAATTGATATACATCCTGCTTGACCTCCAACCAAATTTTTTGTCTCATGAAAACTAAAAACTCCAATATCCCCTATAGTTCCAAGAAATTTATTTTTATATTTTGCTAAAAAAGAATGAGCGGCATCTTCAATTAAATATATTTTTTTCTTTTTCGCTAAATTTGCAATTTTTTCAATTTCACAAGAGTGACCTGCGTAATGGATTACGTAAATAGCCTTAGTTTTTTTTGTAATTTTTCTTTTTATATCATCGTACGAAATATTTAGAGTTTTAGGATCGATCTCAGCAAATACAGGTTTGGCATTTCTTAAAACTACTGAATTAGCTACAGAAACGAAACCATATGAGGGCATTATAACCTCATCACCTTTTTTCAAGTTTATCAAAATTGATGAAATTTCTAAAGCTGCAGTACAACTTTGAGTAAGGCCAACAAATTTTGATTTAATAAGTTTTTTAATTAGTTCCTCAGTTTTTTTTTGATAATAACCATCGGTTAATATCTTAGATTTAATGACATTTTTAATATATCTAAGATCACTTATGTCTAAGGATGGCTTTGTAATTGGTATCATTTTAAAATAATTATTTTATACGGCAAATTTAACTAGTTACCAGATATTTATTTGCACAAATAAGATTTTAATTAATCCATAAAAGGAATGCTTTTTTATTAGTTTTTTTAAGGTGAAATAAATTATTAAAATAGTTAATTCCAAGTAAAAATGTTATAATTATCTTTTCAATTAAAAAAAATGACAAACAAAAATACATATCAGGCAGACTCAATTAAAGTTTTAAAAGGACTTGAAGCAGTCAGAAAAAGACCTGGAATGTATATTGGTGACACGGATGATGGTACCGGTTTACATCATATGGTGTATGAAGTAGTTGATAATTCCATTGACGAAGCTCTTGCAGGTTTTTGTAAAAATATTCAAGTTAAAATTAATTTAGATGGAACTGTAACAGTAAATGATGATGGAAGAGGCATCCCTGTAGACATTCATAAGGGAGAAAAAAAATCTGCTGCTGAGGTTATAATGACACAATTGCACGCGGGTGGAAAATTTGATCATGATTCTTATAAAGTATCAGGAGGTCTTCACGGCGTAGGAGTGTCCGTTGTAAATGCGTTGTCAGAAAGATTGAAGTTAGAAATAAATAGAGATGGAAAAAAATATTTTATAGAATTTAAAAATGGAGAAGCTAAGGCTCCTCTCAAAGTAATTGGAAAATCAAAAAATTCAGGAACTCAAATAACCTTTTTACCATCAAAAGATATATTTTCCTCAATAAAATTTAGTGGAAGTATTCTCATTAAAAGAATGCGCGAATTAGCTTTTCTTAATAAGGGAATTAAAATTACATTTATCGATGGTAATCAAAAAAAGGAAAAGATTAATGAATTTAAATATGATGGTGGAGTTTTACAGTTTGTTGAATATTTAGATGAGAAAAGAGAAAAATTAATTAATAAAAATGGGAATGATCTTTTTAAAAAACCAATTTATATTGAAGGCAAAAAAGAAAATATTGAAATCGAATGTGCTTTAAAATGGAACGGAAGTTACTCAGAAGATGTTTATCCTTATACAAACAACATATTTCAAAAAGATGGTGGAACACATTTATTAGGTTTTCGAAGCGCTTTAACAAGAGTTGTTAATAAATATGCAAATGAGCATAACTTATTAAAAAAAAATAGATTAACAATATCGGGTGACGATATAAAGGAAGGTTTAACTTGTGTCCTTTCAACAAAAATACCAGATCCAAAATTTTCATCTCAAACAAAAGATAAACTTGTTTCATCAGAGGTCAGGATGATTGTTGAAACTATGTTAAATGAAAAACTATCTATTTGGTTCGACCAAAATCCTTCAATTGCAAAAGTAATATTAGCAAAAATTATTCAGGCTGCCTTAGCAAGAGATGTTGCTAGAAAAGCTAGAGAAAGCGTAAGAAGAAAGGGAGCACTTGAATTAAGTGGATTACCTGGAAAATTAGCAGATTGTCAAATTGGAAAGCAAGAAGGAACAGAACTTTTTATCGTAGAGGGAGACTCTGCAGGAGGTTCAGCTAAGCAGGGAAGGAATAGAGCAAATCAGGCTGTATTACCTTTAAGAGGAAAAATTTTAAATACTTATGTTGAAGAATTAAGTTTAAAAAAAAATGGTAATGGAACAAAAAATGGATCTGATCAAAGAACTAAGGCATTAGCAAAAATGATATCTTCTAATGAAATTCTTACTTTAATTAATGCACTTGGATTAGACCCAAAAGCACAGGAGATAGATCTAAAAGACCTGAGGTATGGAAAAATAATTATAATGACAGACGCTGATGTAGACGGATCACATATTAGAGCTTTATTGTTAACTTTTTTTAATAATAAACCATTTAATAAGTTAATTGAAAATGGTCATGTATATTTGGCTCAGCCGCCATTATTCAAAATCAATAAGGGATCTAAAGGAATATATATTAAAGATGAAAAGGGACTAGAGGATTATATCTTAAATAATAATAAAGATCTAAAAAAACTTAAAAAGGGCTCAAAAGAATTTATGAAAGAGTTAGATTTAGAAAAAAATAAAATGAATATTCAAAGATTTAAAGGATTAGGTGAAATGAATCCCGAGGAGCTTTGGAGTACTACACTTGACCCTCAAACAAGAAATTTATTACAGGTTAAATACTCAAAAGATTCTAAAAAAGATCAAAGTCTTATACATACATTAATGGGAAATGACGTTGCTTTAAGAAAAGATTTTATAATTTCCAATGCAATTAATGTCCAAAATCTTGATATTTAAGAAATGAAGTTTTTTGAAACTTCAAAATATTACACATTAAAAAAATCAACGTACATTTCACTTAGGTGGATTGGAATTATCGGTCAATTAATTTCTATTAATTTAGTTTATTTTTATTTTAATTTTGACTTTGACTTTTTCCTCTCAAATTTAATTATTTTTTTTGGTGTTATTAGTAACTTATATTTGATTATCATTTATAATAAAACCCAACTTTCTGATAGATCTGCTCTTATTTTTTTGATAATAGATATTTTTCAATTAGGAGCATTAATCTATCTTACAGGAGGTATAACAAACCCTTTTGTAATCTTCATAATAATTCCAAGTGTCTTTGCATCATCTAACTTAGGTTTAAGAACAAATATTTTTTTAGTTATAATCACAATATTTAGTATAATTTTGCTAACTTTTTATTCCGAAGATTTACCGGCGCCCTTAAACAATCATTTTCATGTTGATCCATATTATTACTATTCAATTCCCATTGCATTAATAATAGCTTTAATATTTTTAAATTACTTTGCTATAATTTTTGGATCTGAGTCTAGATTAAGAAAAGAAGCTTTAAATAAAATGGAAGAAGTAATGGCCAAAGAGCACGAAATGTTATCATTAGGTGGTCAGGCCGCCGCCGCCGCACATTCACTTGGTACACCATTGTCTACAATAAAAATTATAACTCAAGAATTAAAAAAACAATTAAAAAATCAAAAAGACGTTATTCAAGATGTTGAGTTATTATCGAGTCAAGTTGAAAGATGTAATGAAATTTTGAAAAAGTTAACTTTAAATCCAATTGAAGAAGATGAATTTATTGATGAGGATTCGAGTATTAGAGATTACATAAAAGAAATAATTATGTCTTTTAAGGAAACAAGCAATAAAGAATTTGTATTTAATTTCGATCAAGATTCTAATCCTAAAAAAATTACAAAATCTATTGAAATTATTTATGGTTTAAGAAATTTTATAGGTAATGCAAATAAATACAGTTTAACCAAAATATTTATTACCTTAAAAAGTGATAATGAATTTACAGAGGTTATAGTTGAGGACGATGGAAGGGGATTTCCTAACGATATAATTTCAAAAATAGGAGAGCCTTATTTAAGATCTGATAATCAAATTTATAAAGATAAATCAGGGTTAGGATTAGGTATATTTATAGGAAAAACTTTACTTGAAAAAAACTTTGCAATAATAAATTGCAAAAACTCTCAAACAAGAAGTGGTGCTGAAGTTGTTATAAAATGGAAAAATGTTGATTTATCAAAAATCTAGTGAAGCTTATTTTTTTTATCAAACAAAGTACTTAATTGGGATATCATAACATCACCTAACTCATTAACATCTGTAATCTTAATTGCACGATTATAATATCTTGAAACATCATGACCAATCCCAATAGCTAAAATTTCTATATCTGTTTTATCTTCAATAAACTTAACCATTTTTTTCAAATGTTTTTCAAGAAAATCTCCAGAATTTACAGATAATGTTGAGTCATCAACAGGTGCTCCATCCGAAATTACCATAAGTATCTTTCTTTCTTCTTTCCTTTTCTTAAGACGATTAAAAGCCCATGATATAGCTTCTCCATCAATATTTTCTTTTAACAATCCCTCTTTTAACATTAAACCGAGATTTGTTTTTGATTGTCTCCAATGAGTATCTGCACTTTTGTAAATAATATGTCTTAAATCATTTAATCTCCCAGGAGTCTTTGGCTTACCCTTTTTATTCCAAATTTCTCTACTCTGACCACCTTTCCAATTCTTAGTAGTAAATCCCAAAATTTCTACTTTGACAGAACATCTTTCTAATGTTCTTGATAGAATATCTGCGCAAATAGCTGCAATCGTAATTGGTCTACCTCTCATTGACCCGGAATTATCAATTAATAAAGTAACTACCGTGTCTTTAAAATCTAAATCTTTTTCTTTTTTAAATGACAAAGAATTATATGGATCCATAATTATCCTAG
>MDTG01376296.1_pt1 | contig 10854 bp, 8 predicted proteins | sample 811421 | NCBI WGS metagenome assembly MDTG01 (sample SAMN05326645, study PRJNA326480) | marine metagenome | isolation source: seawater | place: Pacific Ocean: South East | collected 2011 | reverse complement strand
TGGTGAAATTATAATGGATCAGGAAACAATAGATAAAGCAAGATTATCTGTTGAAAAAATGGTTGCTATCGGTAGATAATCATTAGTGTCAAAAATTAAATTAAGCGAAAGTTTTATAAAAAATACTGTCAAGCTAGCACTTAATGAAGATTTATATCCGTCTGGAGATATAACTTCAGATTTAATTAAAAATAACAAAATAATAAAAGTTAAATTAATCTCTAATGAGAATGCAGTGATAGGAGGCTTAAAATTTGCAAAATATGCTTTCTCTTTATTAGATAATAAAATTAAATTTGTTTCTAAAAAAAAAGACGGTTCTTTTGTGAAAAAAAATTCTTTAATTGCTACTATTAAAGGTAATGCGAAAAATATATTAATAGCAGAAAGAGTTGCCTTAAATTTTTTATCTCATATTTCAGGTATAGCTACTAAAACGAATCAATTTGTAAAATTAGCAGGAAAAAATTGTAAAATCTGCTGTACTAGAAAAACTATTCCAAATTTAAGAGTTATTCAAAAATATGCAGTTAAATTAGGTGGAGGTACTAATCATAGATTTAATTTAAGTGATGAATTTTTGATTAAAGATAATCATATTGCCAGTTCAAATTTAAGAGAATTAGTATCGTTAACAATAAAAAAGAAAAAAGGTAAAAAAATAACTGTTGAAGTTGATAGATTAAGTCAATTAAAACAAATTGTTGGGTTAAAATTTGATCGTATTTTATTTGATAATATGAATGATAAAAATTTAAGACGGGGAGTTAAGATTGCAAAAAAATATTATGAAACAGAAGCTTCTGGAAATATAAATCTCAAAACTGTTAAAAAAGTTGCTGCGACAGGGGTAGATAGAATTTCAGTTGGAAGTATCACTCATAGTGCCCCTGCTATTGATTTCAAACTTCAAATTTAGAGGAAATAATCCTTGTCTTTTGCAAGTAATGGTTTTTTATTTTAGCTTACAAATTTAGAAAGATCTGGTTTAAAGTAATTAGGTCCTTTCATTACTTTGCCAGAATCATTATAAATTGGTTTTCCATTTTCATCTAATTTACTCATATTGGAGTTTTGAACTTCATCAAAACATTTGTCCAAATCAATTCCAAAAGCATGCCCTGCTCCGTATGTTACATAAAGAATATCAGTTAACGCGTCTGCGACCTCTAATAAGTCTTTATTTTTCATCGCTTCTGTAAGTTCATCGAGTTCTTCCTTGATTAAATCTATCCTGAGTTTATTGATTTTATCTGAACTAAATGAAGGCTTATTTTTAACCTCTTGACCAAAAGTTTTCATAAAAATTCCAACCTTTCTAAAATTCGACATATTGCTCCTGTAAGTTTTATAAAATTAATGTATAAATATAATAATTTAATAGTTACTAATTAATCAATGAAATTAAGAAAAGAATTTGATAGTCTAGGATCAATCAACGTCCCAAATGATAAGTATTGGGGTGCTTCTACACAAAGATCAAAAAAATATTTTGATATTGGAGAATTTTTAGTTAGGCCAATTTTAATTAAGTCTATAGCAATCATAAAAAAGGCTGCGGCTATAGTCCATGGAAAAGAAAAACAGATTTCATCAAATATTTCTAAAGCAATAATTAAAGCGTCTAATGAAGTAATATCAGGTAAATTAAATGAAAATTTTCCTCTTAAAGTTTGGCAAACAGGCTCAGGTACACAAACAAATATGAATGTAAATGAAGTAATTGCTAATAGAGCAATAGAAATTTTAGGTGGGAAAAAAGGCACAAAAAAACCAGTACATCCAAACGATCATGTAAACAAATCACAGTCTACTAATGATGTTTTTCCAACAGCAATGCATATTGCAATTTCAATAGAAACAAAAAATAGATTACTGCCATCTTTGGAGCAATTAAATAGTGAATTAAAAAAGAAAGTTTCTAAATTTAAAAATATTGTCAAAGTAGGAAGGACTCATCTCCAAGATGCAACACCAATTACTTTAGGTCAAGAATTCTCTGGATATCAATCTCAAATTCAGGATTCTATTTTGAGGATAAAAAATGCTTTAAATGAAATTTATTTTTTAGCACAAGGCGGTACTGCAGTTGGAACAGGAATTAATAGTAAAAAAGGTTTTGATAAGAAAATTGTCAAAGAAATTAAAAAAATTACAAAAATACCTTTTAAAACAAAAAAGAATAAATTTGCCGCTTTAGCCGCTCACGATGAAATAGTAAATTTTTCTGGAACTTTAAATACAACAGCCGTCTCTTTAATGAAAATTGCCAATGATATTAGATTTTTAGGTTCTGGTCCGAGAGCAGGCTATGGAGAAATTATTCTACCAACGAATGAGCCTGGATCTTCAATTATGCCTGGTAAAGTTAATCCAACACAATCTGAAGCAGTAACAATGGTATGCGTAAAAGTTATTGGCAATCATAATGGAATTACTATGGCTGGATCGCATGGACATTTTGAATTAAACGTTTTTAAACCTTTAATTGCCCATAATATTTTACAATCTATAGATTTACTTGCGGATAGTGTTAAAAATTTTTCTCTTTATTGCGTTAAAGGAATAAAAGCTGACAAAATAAAGATAAGAGAATATTTAGAAAATTCCTTAATGTTGGTCACGGCACTAGCTCCACACATTGGCTATGACAAAGCAGCTAAAATTGCTAATGCCGCTTTAAAAAACAACACAACTTTGAAAGTTGAAGCTTTAAAAACCAAATTAATTACTGAGAAAGAATATGACAAAATCGTTGATCCAAGAAAAATGGTTTATCCTTCTTGATAATTTTTAAAAAAACTTTTAACAAAATTCCTAAATATTACTTTATTAAAAAAATTTTTTCTTTGTGAGTTTAAATCTTCTAAAAATTTATTAATTTGATTATTTGTAAGATTATCAATTTTTGCATTGCTTATTTTTAATTGTTTTTCATCTAGGTTTAAAAAAAAATCAAATTTTATTTTTTTTATTTTATTTCTGTGATTTTTATTAATTTGATAATATCGATAGAATTTATCTAAATCTTTAAAATCAAATTCAATTGTGCCAATTAAGTTTACTTTATTAAAATCGTTTAATAACTGAGTGTCATTTATCTTTATTAAAACAGAATCATTCCAATTTGTACTTATATCTTTTAAAATAATATTTCCCTCTTCTAATGTAGTTTTAATATTAATTTTTTCCAAATATTTAAAATTTTTAATTTTCTTAAGTTTTATATCTAATTCAGCATTTATATTTTGATTATTAAGTATTTCTGAATTAATCAAATTTATAAATATTGAATTTTCTTTTAAAAAATTTTTAATATCAAATTCATCAAAACTTAAATCTGATGATAAGTAAAAAGGTTTTAAATCTATGTTACCTTTAAAATTTTTATTTTTTGACTCTATCGAAAATGAATTATCTTGAATTTTATAACTGAAATAATTTATATCATTTAAAATTTGAGTTTCTAAGTTTCCACTTAATTCATCATCATCATATAAAATATCATTCTCTATTTTAGTTCTTATATTTTTTGATTCTAACTCAAAAAAATAAAGTTTTTTTTCAATATTATGATTTAGATAAAATTTAAATGGTAAATTAAAAATTTTATAATTTGCAATAAGTTGATTTTTTTTTTCTAAATCATAAAAAAATTTCAAATTTTTTAAATCAACTAAAAAAATCACATCATCTGTATTATCTTTATAAAAAATTATGCTGTTTTTAAAAATAATATTATTGTCACTAATATTGGAATTTAAAATATTTGAAAAAAAAGTTAAATTGTTTTTTTTTATATTAAACTCATTATCTTTGAAAATAAGATTTTTAACTTTTAATTTATCAAAAGAAATAAAATTTTTTACTGAAATATAAATTTTAGTATTCTTTGAGTTTATTAAAATGTTCTCATCATGATAGATTTTTAAATTATTTGCATAAAAATGTGGTTTCGGAAAAAGAACATAGGATACATCATCAGTAAAATTAACTTTTAAATTGTACTTATTTTTTATTTGATTTTCTAATTTAAGTTTAACCTGATTTTGATTGTAAAAAGTTGGAATTAAAAAATAGGTTATAATTAAAATAAAAAGTGAGCCAAATGCTATAAAAACTTTATTGTCTATCTTTTTAAATCTTGAGTTTTTCTTTCTTAATTCTTTTACAAAATTGTCTATATTGGTAAAAAAACTTTCTATTAATCTATTTATTGATAATAGTATTTTGTTAAATTTTTTTTTTGTAATATTTATATTTAACATTTGTGCAGACTTATAAATTATTAATTTAAATGGTAAACTCTGATTATCTAAAAAACTTAAATGAAGCCCAAAAAGAGGCTGTTATACATCTTGATGGCCCTCTTTTAATAGTCGCAGGCGCAGGCTCAGGTAAAACTAAAGTCTTAACATCTAGAATTGCCAATATAATCAATAGTAAAAAAGCGTTCCCAAACCAAATATTAGCTGTAACTTTTACGAACAAAGCAGCTACAGAAATGCAAAATAGAGTTAGCAAAATCCTAGGCTCAACAGCTATAGGGCTTTCTTGGTTAGGAACATTTCATTCTATTTGTGCAAAGTTATTAAGAAAACATGCCTCTGCCGTTGGCTTAAACTCAAACTTTACTATCATTGACACTGAAGATCAAATCAAACTTATTAAAAATATCTGTAAAGCTGAAAATATTGATATTAAACAATTGTCCCCAAAATTTATTTTAGCAATAATTGATAGATGGAAGAACAAAGGTTATTACCCAACAGAAGTTATTATCAGCAAAAAAGACATTTATGAAAAAACAATTTTACCTCTTTACAAAATATACCAACAAAAACTTACAGATTTAAATTCATGTGATTTTGGAGATCTAATATTACATACTGTAAAAATGCTAGAATATAATTCAAACATTAGAGAAATTTATTCAAAAAATTTTAAATTTATCCTTGTTGATGAATATCAAGATACCAATTTCATTCAAAGCAAGTGGTTAAATTTACTATTAAATAAAAGTAGAAATATTTGCTGCGTTGGGGATGACGACCAATCAATTTATAGCTGGAGAGGGGCTGAAATTAAAAACTTTTTAGATTTTGATAAAGTATATAAAAATACAAAAGTAATTAGACTTGAACAAAATTATAGGTCCTCGCAAAATATATTATCTGTTGCTTCCAATCTAATATCAAATAATCAAAATCGAGTTGGAAAAACTTTAATTTCAAATATGGAAGAGGGAGAGTTAGTTCAATTAAATTGTTTTAAAAATGGTAAAGATGAAGCAATTGGAATTTCAGATGAAATAGAAAAAAAAATAAAAAACAAATTTTCCTTAAATAATGTAGCCATTCTTGTAAGAGCAATTTTTCAAACAAGAGAGTTTGAAGAAAGGTTCCTTAAAATTGGAATTCCATATAGAATTTTAGGTGGAACAAAGTTCTATGAAAGAGCAGAAATTAAAGATTGTGTTGCTTATCTAAGATTAATACATCAAGAAAAAGATGATTTAGCTTATGAAAGAATTGTTAATAATCCAAAGCGTTCTATTGGTGATAGCACTCTTAAAAATATCCATGAATATGCAAAAAAAAATAATTTTAGTTTAGAAAGAGCTTCAATTAAAATGATTGAAAAAAATTTAATAAAACCAAAAACTAAAGCTGGGCTTAATTTATTCCTTAATTTATTAAGTAAATGGAGATATGAGTCTCATGTCAAAAAATCAAATCATATAAAACTTTTGCAAACTGTACTGGATGAGTCTGGTTACTCGGCAATGTTAAAAAATAAAAAAGATTTAGATAATGAAAACAGATTAGAAAATATTAAAGAATTATTAAGTGCAATGAAGGATTTTGATAATTTAGAGAGTTTTTTAGAGCATGTTTCCTTAGCGACTTCAATAGATCAAGAGTGGGAAGGAGAAAAAATAAATATGATGACAATGCATGCTGCCAAAGGCTTGGAATTTGATGTAGTTTTTTTGCCTGGCTGGGAAGAGGGATTATTTCCACATCAGAAGTCTATTGAGGAGAAAGGTCAAAATGGATTAGAAGAAGAAAGGCGATTAGCCTATGTTGGAATTACTAGGGCAAAAAAAAGGCCACAATATCTTTCTCTATGAATAGATTTTACCAAGGTGATTGGATAGATAGTATGGCTTCAAGATTTATTGAGGAATTACCAGAAAAATATATAGAAAAAAATTCGTTTTATGATGAGGACTTAAACAACACCGAAGATTTTGATTTTAATCAAGATTTTGAGTCTGAAGAAGAAACAAGAAGTCCTGGATGGATCAGATACCAAAAAAGAATAAAATAAAATGAGTATAGAAATTAAAATTTTAAGAAACAAATTTAAGAAACATAATATTGATGGATATGTTGTCCCTAAAAATGATGATTATTTCACTGAATATTCAAAAATAAATCGATTAAAAATCATATCAAATTTTAGTGGTTCTGCAGGAATCGCTGTAATTTTAAAAAAGAAAAATTATTTATTCACTGATGGTAGATATACGATTCAAAGTCAAATGGAGTCTGGGAAAAAATTTAAAATTGTAAGTTTCGAGAAATTAATAAATTGTGATTTGTTTAAGAATCTAATTCTAGGAATAGATCCTAAGCTTTTTACATATTATCAAATTAAAAAATATTTTTTAAAGCACAATAAAGTAAAATTTGTGAAAGAAAATTTAATAGATCAAATTAAAAAGCAAAAAGTGAGTAATTCACAGCCTTTCTTTTCATTAAAAAAAAAAATAGTTGGTGAAAGTGCTAATTCAAAATTAAATAGAATTTCTAAATATTTAAAAAAAAATAAATCAGATTATATTTTTATAAGTGCCCCAGAAAATGTTGCATGGATTTTGAACATAAGGGGGAATGACTCACCAAATAGCCCAATTCCAAATTCTAGATTAATTATAAGTAAGACAAAAAAAATTTTTTTCATCAGTAATTCTAAAAAATGTAAAAAGCTATTTAAAGAAAAAATTCTAAAACCAGGTCAATTAGTTGATGTATCCGCATTCCCGAAAATTATTCAAAATTTAAAAGGTAAAAGTTTTATAATTGATAACAATTCCTGCTCAATTTTTTATGAAGATATGATTAAGTCTAAATTTAATATTATCAAAAAAGAAGATCCAACTTATTACTTTAAATCAATTAAAAATAAGACTGAAATTTATAATATGAAAAAAACACATGTGATAGATGGTGTAGCTTTAACAAAATTTATTTATTGGATTAAGAAAATTAATAAGAAAAAAATCACAGAGGTAGATGCTCAAAATAAATTAGAAAAATTTAGAAAAATGAGTAAAAATTTTCTTTACCCTAGTTTCGAAACAATTGCAGGTGCAGGAAAAAATGGAGCAATAGTTCACTATCGTGCTAATAAAAAGGATTGTAGCACAATCAAAGAAAAAGATATTTTCTTATGTGACTCTGGAGGCCAATACAAATTTGGAACAACTGATGTTACAAGAACAATATGTTTTTCAAGGCCTAGTCAAAATATAAAAAATATTTTTACCAATGTTTTAAAAGGCCATATCGCTGTAGCAACTACTAATCTTAAAAAAGACAACATTGGAAAAAAAATAGATTTAAGAGCTAGAAAATTTCTTAAACAAAATAATTTAGATTATGCTCACGGAACTGGCCATGGTGTTGGTTTTTTCCTCAACGTTCATGAGGGACCACAGTCTATTTCTAAAATGAATACAATCAAAATAAAAGAAGGAATGATTTTAAGCAATGAACCAGGATATTATAAAAAAAATAAATTTGGAATTCGAATTGAAAACTTGGTTTATGTAAAAAAAAAACATAATAAAACTTTTTTTGAAAATTTAACTTTAGCTCCAATCGAAAATGATTTAATCAACTTTGAACTCTTAACGCCATTTGAAAAAAATTACTTATTTAAGTATCATTTAAACGTATATTCTAATATTTCAAAATATTTAAATTTAAATGAAAAAAAATGGCTAGCTAGTTTTATCTAGCATTTTTAAAAATTGACTTTGATCAATTATTTTTACGTTAAATTCTTTAGCGCTTAAAACTTTTCTTTTTGTTGGTTTATCTCCAACAATCAAATAGTTCAATTTTTTTGATACACCACTTACTGTAATTCCAGAATTTTCTTCAATTAAAGATTTAACTTCAGCTCTACTAATGCCGTTTAGCTTTCCTGTAACTAAGAATGTTTTATCACTTAATAATCCATTTTTTCTTTTTGTTGCAATATTAATAATATTTAAAATATTTCCTAGTTCATTTAAGACTTTTAAATTCATTTTATTTGAAAAAAAGTTTTTGATAGAGTTAACTTGAGTTTCACCAATCCCATCAATATTTAACAAATCAGGATATTTATCATTAATAGACAGATCTTTAAATTTATAAAAAGTCCCAAAATACTTGGAAATTAATTTTGCATTCTCAAGTCCTATGTGCCTGATGCCCAATGCATATATAAATCTATCTAAAGTTATTCTCTTTTTGTCATTTATTGAGTATTTTAAATTCTCAACTGATAATTTCCCCCAACCATCTAATTTTTCTATTTTATTGTAATTTAAATTAAAAATATCTTGAGGAAACTTAATTAAATTTAATTTCCAAAAGCTTTCAACAATTTTTTTTCCGAAACCATCAATATTAAAAGCTTCTTTGGATACGAAATGCTTTAATTTTTCTACTGAAATTTTATCACAATCATATCCCTCACTTGGACATCTTCTAACAGCATCTTTTTTTTTTGTTAAATAATTATATTCTTTGATTGTTTTGGACCCACAAGATGGACATTTATTTGGAAAAATAAATTTTGTGCTAGATTTTGGTCTTTTTTTAATATCGACAGAAAGTATATGAGGTATTACATCCCCCGCTCTTTCTACAGTCACTGTATCCCCAATTCTTATATCTTTACGATTAATTTCATCTTCATTATGCAATGTTGCATTAGAAACCAATACTCCACCAATATTAATTGGTTTTATTTTTGCAACTGGAGTTAATGCTCCCGTTCTGCCTATTTGAATATCGATATCTAAGATTTTTGAAATTGCTTTATTGGAAGAAAATTTATGTGCAATAGCCCACCTAGGTGCATTGGCAACAAAACCTAATCTTTTTTGTAAAGCAAAATCATTTACTTTATAAACAATCCCGTCTATATCAAAATCTAACTCTGCTCTTTTTTTTTCAACCTGATTATAATTTTTGATTAAATTCTCTACTCCAGAAATTAATATATTTAATGGATTTGTCTTAAATCCCCATTCATCTAACTTATTAAGATAATCAAATTGATTCTTAATTCTTAAACCTCTTTCAAAACCAAAAGTATAAGCAATAAATTTCAAAGGTATTTTTTTAGTATCATTTGGATTTTTTTGTCTTAACGATCCTGATGCTGCATTTCTTGGATTTGCAAATTTATCTTTTAGATTATTAAAATCACTATTTTGTATAAAAACTTCTCCTCTAATATCAATTTCCTTTGGAAAATCTTTTGATAAAATAGTTTTGGGAATATCTTTTATCGTTGCAAGATTTGAAGTTATATCTTCTCCTTCTTTACCATCTCCCCTTGACAATCCACATATTAATTTTCCATTTAAATATGTTAAAGATGCAGAAATCCCATCTATTTTAGGCTCTGCAGTATACGAAATATTTGAACTATCATTTTGAGAGAGAAAATTAAGAATTTTTTTTTCAAAATTTTGAAGGTCTTCTTCATTAAATGCATTTGCAAGGGAAAGCATTGGAACTTTATGAGGGGCTTTTTTAAAATTTTTTGAAGGTTTGTAGCCAATTATTATTGAAGGAGAATCTTTAGATTTTAAAAATTTATAATTTTTTTCTAAATCTAATATTTTTTTTTTTAGCTGATCATATTCTGAATCAGTAATTTCAGATATATTATCATCATAATATCTTTGATTAAAGTATCTGAGTGATTTAATTTTATTTTTATATTCTTTTTGAATTAAACCCTTATTCATACTTATCAAAACATTTTTTTGAATTTATCAACAACACTAGTTTTATCTTTTTTTGGTGTTTGTATTTTAGATGAATAATCTTGGTTAAAAACTTTGTATGACTTTTTATACCAATCACTTGATAAATAATTGTAACCTAAGACATTTGCATATTTTTGAGATTCTTCGGTTAACCCTAACTTGTAGTTTATTTCAACCAATCTATGTAATGCTTCTTCAACAAAAATAGTTTGTTCATAATCATTAATTATATTTTTAAATCTGTTTAATGCTGCTACCCATTTTTCTTTTTTAATATAGTGTCTTCCTAAATACATTTCTTTTGAAGCTAAAATATCTTCAATTAAACCTAATTTAAATTTTGAGTCTATCGCAAATTCTGTATTTGGATAATTCGTAACAATAAAGTTAAATTGACTTTTTGCTTTTAATAGTGGTGCAGAATCTCTTTTTTCATCTTCAATTGTTTCATAATAACACATGGCCATTAAATAATTTGCATAACCCAAATTACTATCGGTCGGATATGTTTTTAAATATCTTTCTAAATTAGTTAATGCTTCTGAATAAAAATTTTGCATGTAAAATGAATATGAGGCCATTAATGCTGATTTGGGTGCCCATTCTGATTGAGGAAAAAGTAATTCAGCCTCTAAAAATTTTTTAGCAGCAAAATAAGGATCACCACTATCTAAAGCACCATAGGCCTCTTCATATGCAGAAATCATTTCTAAATCTTGTTTTGTTTCTTTGATGATAGAAATTTCTTTCTCTTCTTTAGAGCAAGCAGCTATAAAAAGCAAAAAAACTGA
>MDTG01099837.1_pt1 | contig 10854 bp, 10 predicted proteins | sample 811421 | NCBI WGS metagenome assembly MDTG01 (sample SAMN05326645, study PRJNA326480) | marine metagenome | isolation source: seawater | place: Pacific Ocean: South East | collected 2011 | reverse complement strand
TTTCAGACATAACATTTAAAAAATATTTCTTTCGTTTATATCGTTAATTATTTAGTTTATGGATTTATTATTTTATAAAAAATATCATTACTAAATCCACAATGCAAACCTATAAACAATCAAAAATTAAATATGCTGTTATTGGGCTAGGGTATGTAGGCCTTTATTAGTAAAATGTCTAGATTAGGTACATGGCGTAATGGAGAATTTTTTTACTTTTTAATTAATTATTAAATGAGAAAACAGAAGATCAAATTATTAATAGCAAAATAGGTAATTGGAAAACTGCTAAAAAGAAATAAAAAAAAGTTATTTCATCATTTTAGGATTTAATACTATACATTTTTAACTTTTTAATTATAAAGAGTTTTATTTTTTAGAAATCACTTATGCACAAAATTAAAATTATTTGTACTATAGGTCCCTCATCATCTTCACCATCAATATTAAAAAAACTTAATAAAGAAGGTGTAAATATTTTTAGAATAAATATGTCACATACCGATTTAACAAAATTGCCAAAAACTTTAAGCATCTTACAAAAACATATTGATAAAGATAAAATTTGTATTGATACAGAGGGAGCACAACTAAGAACAACATTGGTCAAAAAAAAAATTTATTTAAAAAAAAATAAAATAATCAAAATTTTTAATGATAAAAATATTTCAACAAAAAAAAAAATATTTTTTTATCCAAAGTTTGATATTTTATCTATACCAAATAATACAAAAATTTATGTAGGTTTTAGTGGTATAATTTTAAAAGTAATAAATAGGAATAAAAATAATAATTCTCTAATTGCTAAAGTGATAGAGGAAGGAAATTTAGAGTCTAATAAAGGTGTACATATTGATTATAAGATTAATTTAAGCTGCTTAACAGAAAAAGATATCTCGGCAATTAATTATTCAATGAAAAGAGGCATTAAAAACTTTGCAATGTCATTTGTGAATAGTGCAAAAGATATTCAGTCAATCAGAAAAATAATTGGAAAAAAAAGTTTTTTAATTTCAAAAATAGAGACTCTTAATGCTATTAAAAATCTGAAAAAAATTTCTACTTTTTCTAATGCAATTTTAATTGATAGAGGTGATTTATCCAGAGAGGTATCAATTGAAAAAATTCCTTTGGCTCAAAAATATATAGTTGATTTTGCAAAAAAAAACAGTATCCCCGTTTATATTGCTACAAATTTGTTAGAAACTATGGTTAAAGATTTATCCCCAACAAGAGCTGAAAGTCACGATATATATTCAACGCTTAACCAAGGTGCATTTGGTTTAGTTTTGGCAGCAGAAACTGCGATTGGCAAATACCCTGTTGAGTGTGTAAAATTTTTAAAAAAATGTATTAAAATCTACAATAAATCTTTTAAAAAAATGTATTAATCTTCAAAACAAAAAAATTTTAACAAGAGAAAATTAAAAAAATAAAAAAATTAAATTTATTAATTTTTTTAAAACTTTAAATTTTAACTTTTCTCTTTAATCTTTCATTCATTAGAAGCTTTTTTAGTGAATCTTTAATGGAAATTTTAGGTTTCCACGAAGTATGTTTGCGGAATTTATTACTTGAGGGAACTTGAATATTTATATCTTTTATTCTAATTAAATTTTTATCTATTTTTGTCAAAATTTTAGATTTTGAAAAACTCTTCAAATAATCTAGTACTTTCCCAACACTTATAGATTTATTACCACCTATATTGTATATTTCACCAATCCTACCTCTTTTTGCAGCTACCCAGTATGCTTCCATCGCATCTTCAATATCTATTAAACTTCTAAAACTTTTTAAATTACCATGATACAAAATTTTTCTTTTATTATTCTCAATTTCTACAATTTGTTTTGCAAATGAAGATTGAAAAAGATTATATCTTCTTCCATTTGTATATGAAAACATTCGTGTAATAATTATTTTTAATCCGTATGATTTCTGATAAACTTGACTTACAAGGTCCTGAAAACACTTTGAGACAGCATATGGACTTATTGGTCTCATTAAAGTATCCTCTTTAATTGGTTGTTCTTTTTTTTTTACATTTCCATATACTTCAGAACTGCTACATAAAATAATTAATGGACTAATATTTATATTTCTGACAGCTTCTAATAAGTTTAAAGTAATTATATTATTATTATTAATTACATTTATAGGTTTAAAAAATGATTTTCTTACATCTGCATATGATGCAATATGATATATTAAATCAGGTTTAGTTTTTATTAGATATTCTTCTAATTTTAAGTAGTTTTTTAGATTTAATCTAGTAATTTTATATTTATTAGTTAATGGTTTATTAATCTGATTAAATTTTCTTCGTGTGGTTCCATAAATTTTAATTTTTTTATTTTTTTTTCTTATATGATCAGCCAAATAGCTACCACCTGAGCCAGTTATGCCTGTGATAATACATCTTTTAAAATTTCTATTTTTAAGCATTGGTTAAAAATAATATAAATGTATAAGAAAAATAATTAAACATTTATTTATCAAAAAAAATTAATATAACTTAATTAATTATGCCACTTATAACTTTTTTAACAATTATTAGGAATGATGACTATTATGTTGATTTTAAGGAGAGGGTTCAGAAAACTTTAGATTTAAATTTAAAAAGTTTACAAAATCTTAAATTGCTTAATAGTGTAGAATTTTTATTTGTTGACTGGGGATCTGTAAAGCCACTTTCAGATTGCATTATGGTAGAAAAAAAATTTAGGAAAAATGTTAATTTTATAAATATTAATGAAAGTGTGGCAAAAAAAAATTCATCCCCTAAAACAAATTATTTTAATCATTCGCTTGCTTGGAATATTGGGCTGAAAAAATCAAATTCTAAATATATAATTATATCTGGGTCTGATCAATTTTTTGATGAAAATTCTTGGCAAAATTTAATAAATTTATGCAATAGAACAAATCCTAGAAATAAAAATTATTATTTGATTCCAAGGAAAATAATTGATTTTAATCTTTATAAAAAATTAATTTCGGCTGATCAATTATTAAATTTGATATCAAATTTTTCTTCAAGTTTATATCCTTTTAAATCTCACGCTTATTATTATGGAGGTGGATTTGCTATATTATGTAGTAAGATTAATTATTTTAAGTTAAAAGGAATGATCGAGACTCAGGATCCTGGTGTCGCCAATGACTTTGACTTATCACTAAGATCGATTTCAAATAATTTTAAAAAATTTAATTTAGCAAATTCTATTTTTAGTTATAAATTTCCACCTTTACCTGACTCTAATAGAAATAAATTAATTTATTCTAAAGAATATAGAAAACTTCCAATGTTAAATATAAATTACAATCCATCAAGATGGGGAAAAGTTGCAGAAAAAATAAAAATATCAAAACCAAAAATTACTGATAAATCTATGAAGTTACGAAATTTTTCTCCTCTAAAAATTACTAATACAGGTTATTTAAATATATTTAAAATTTTAAAAAATTTAGATTATTTTTTTACACAAATAAGTGATTTGAAAAAAATATTCATTATTTTAAAAATTATTGAAGAAACAGATATTATTACATTTATTGAAATTGGTTATAATAATCACTCAAGAATTGATATAATTGGATCTTATCACAAATATTTAAACATTTTATGTTATGATAAAGATTTTAAAAATAAAAATTATGGTTATCTTGATAGGTTATATAAAAGCTCAAGATTTTTTAATAAGGCAAGATACGGAAAGTATGTACCTTTAGTTAATACTAACATCAAAAAAGCTTTAGAAATTATAAATAGTAATTATACTTTAGATCTAACAAATCTTTTGATTTTAAATAAATTAGATAAAAGTACAATTTATATATTAAATAATATAAAATTTTTTTCTTCCATTAAATTTTTAATTTTATTTTCATTTAGTGAAAAAGAAAAAAACTTCGTAAAAAATAAATTTTTTAGTAAATCAAAAGAGGTTAAATTAGATAATAAAAATTTTGTTTTAATCAATGAGAAGAACCTTGATAATAAAAATTTAATAAATATTAATCAAAGAATTGAATATGAATATAAAAGAAGCTATTTTTTAGGTTATACAAAATTCATATTTTATTTTATTTTAAGAAAAATATTGAATTTTATGAGATATATATTTTATTCAATATAGTTCAGAAAATATTTATATAGAAAAATTTATATTATATATTATAAAAAATTATGAGTTTTGAAATTTTATCAAATAACTTATTCCATAAACAAAATGCTTTACCGAACAGTGTTGCAGAAAAAATATTATTAATTTTTAAAAAAAATAGAGAATGGACACTAATTAATCAAAAAAAAGAAAGCATTATAGTCATATATTTAAAAACAATTCTAAATTTTTACCTGATACAAAAGAAGAATATTTAGCATATTTTTATAGAGCAGATAATTTAAGCTCAAATAATTATATAAAAAATTCAATTAATAAGTATGTAATAAAAAAAATTGAAAAGCACTTTAAATTTAAAGTTAGTTTTTTAGATATAAGATGTCATAAATTTACCAATGAAAATTTTGCCAGAACACATTTCGATAATTATGCAGGTAACTATGCAGTAACTATTAATTTAAATAAAAATTGGAAGTGGGATTGGGGAGGCTTGCTATGTATTCCTTATGGAAAAGAATTTAATAAAACTCATACTTTGGCTCCATTTTGGAATACTATGAATATTCTAACTACTAAAAATGGCAAAGAATCTCCGCATTTTATAACTGCAGTAAGTGATTTTGCAAAATCACCAAGGTATTCAATTACTTTATTCGTAAAATAGTATTATTTTTTTGGAAGATTGTATGATCTTGCATCACCAGCTGCAACAACTCCATATTTTCCAATAATAGATTTTGCAAGTTTTTCAAAACTAATTTTAATATTTTTAGTTTTTTTATACAATCTAGGAATACCGTAAAAATCTAAACGATTTTTTATTCTATAAAAAGCGATTTCCTCAAAGCCTAATTTTTTTAATAAATTGTCATAGTTGATTTGATGACAGCCAGGCTTAAGTATATAACTGTCTCTAATATAAAAATAACCACCAATTTTTAATGCATTAATTGCATTTGATATTAGCCAACATAAACCTGATGTGGTTAATTCATTCAACATAAAAGTAGAAGTTACCAAGTCAGCTGATTTTTTTTTTATTTGATCAAAGTACCATGATGGCAAATGTATAGTTTTATATTTTCGATCATTTATATCTTTTTTTATTTCAGTAAAATTTTTATAATCTTCTGCCTCTACAACATCATAAATTTTTTTATAATTAGTGTTATAGAATAAAAGTTTGATAAATTCTCTTTGTACAGAATAAGTAAGAGGTGTAGCTTCTACTCCAAAGTATTTAGTATTATAACCCAATCGAATTGTTGGACACATATCACCTAATCCTGGGCCAGTATCAATGTGAACAATATCTTTTTTTAATTTACTATATTTTTTTATAAAAGAAATGTCCTGACTTCTCACATGAGACTGTCCCTCAACATAAATCTTTTCTGCAGTTTTGTAGGGCAATAGCTCATTATGTGCCTTATTGAAAATTTCTCTGAGTTTATTTAAATATTTTTTTATATTTGGATGCTTAATATATTTAGGCGTTTTTTTAACAACATAATACGCACTTAGATAATGATAAATGCCTTGAAATGTATCGCAATCCAGTATGAATGGTTTAGATCCAGTATCTGGATAAGAATAAGGGTGACCTAACCGAATAGGCAAGTCCCCCACTTGCCACTTTTGTTTAATCAATGCTTTTTTTTTAGAATTTATAACTTTTTCAATCATGAATAATATTTTAATAAGTATTATAAATTTAATTGTATATAATATTGTTGTGATTTTACTAGAAAAAAAATTCTTTCAATCAAAAAAAATTTTTATTGCTGGCGGATCAGGATTTATAGGAAGGAATATAGCTGATGCCTTAGATAATAACAATATAAATTATACAGCAACATTTAATAAAACAATCTTAAAGAAAAAAAATTTTATTAAATGTAATTTACTTAATTTAGATGAAGTTATAAAAAAAACAAAAAACTATAATATTTTAATTATTGCCTCAATTGTATCATCTGGAATAACAGCCCAAAAAAAAGTATCTGAATTTTTTTTAGAAAATAATTATAAAATTTTTTATAACCTTTTTAAATCTGCCCAATTAAATAAAATAAAAGATGTTATATGGATAAGTAGTTCAACAATATATCCTGATAAAAAAAAAAGAAAAAGTAAAGAAGTAGATGGATTTAAAGACCAAGTTCATGATCAATATAAAGTTATAGGTAATACTTATAGAATAATAGAAATTCTTTCTAAAGTTTTTCATGACAATAAAAAATTATTTATTAGAACTATAAGAACTGGAAGTGTGTATGGACCATATGATAATTTTTCTAAAAAAAAATCACATGTCATACCATCTTTAATAAGAAAAATGCTTACAAAAGAAAAAAGAGTAGAAGTTTACGGTGGCCCAAGTATTTCTAGAGACTTTATTTATGTGGATGATTTGCTTGCTGCTATTTTTAAATTTTTAAAATTCAAAGATAAAAAACCTTTAAACTTCAGCAATGGTAAAGCCACGTCTCTTTTAGAATTACTTAAATCAATAAAAAAAGTTACCGGTACATATAATAAAAAAATTTTTTATAATAAAAAAAAATTTGGTCAAAATATATTATTATACAGAAAACTATGTAATAAACGCTCAGACTCAATATTAAAATTAAAAAAAACTTCTTTAAATGAAGGAATAAAAAAAACAGTTTTATGGTACAAAAAAAAATATTAGTTGTAGGGGGATCAGGTTTCATTGGACAAAATCTTGTAAGAAAACTATCTAAACAAAAAAAATATAAAATTAACGCAACATATTGTAAAAATAAAATAAATTTTAGATCAAAAAACGTTACCTGGACAAAGCTAGATTTAAAAAAAAAAATTAAAAATATTACAGTTTTTAAAAATATTGATACTGCAATTTATTGTGCTGCAAATACCTCGGGTTTTAAAGATATAATTAATAAGCCTTATCTTCATGTGACTGATAATTCAATAATGGGTTCTGCATTCCTAAGATGTTGTTATGACAACGGTATTAAGAAAGTAATTTTTTTAAGTTGCACCACTATGTATCAATCATCTTTAGAAGCAACATCGGAAACGGACTACGACCCATCAAAAGAATTAAATAAAAATTATTTTGGAGCTGCAAAAACAAAATTATATCTTGAAGATTGTTGTAGATTTTTTTCAAATTTAAATAAAACAAAATTTGTAGTCATTAGGCATTCAAATATATATGGGCCTTATGATAAATTTGACCTTGAGAAAAGCCATGTTTTTGGAGCAACAGTTTGTAAAGTTATGAATGCCAAAAAATCTGTAACTATATGGGGTAGAGGAAATGATAGAAGAGATTTGCTTTACGTAGATGATTTGGTTGAATTTATAGAAATTTTAATAAAAAAATTTAATAATAAATTTGAAATTTATAATTGTGGATTAGGTAAATTTATACGCATTACAAATCTTGTAAAAAAAATTATTAAAATTTCAAATAAGAAATTAAAAATTAAATATGACAAAACTAAACCTGAAAGTAATTTTAATATTAGACTAAGTAACAAAAAAGCTAAAAAACATTTCGGTTGGAACCCAAAGACTTCAATTAATGCTGGCATTAAAAAAACAATTCAGTTTTGGAGCAAACATTATGGATTATAAAAACAAAAAAATACTAATCACTGGTGGCACAGGATTAATTGGTACAGCATTGACCGAAATATTAATTAAAGAGGGAGCCAAAATTACTATAGCATCATTAGATAATGTAAAAAAAAAATTGAAAAATGTCGAATATAAAAAAATTGACCTAAGAAGTTTTGATAATTGTAAAATTATAGCCAAGAATAAAGATGGAATTTTTCATTTGGCTGGAATTAAAGGTTCTCCACAAATGATGAAGAAAAGACCATCAGATTTTTTTGTCCCACTTATTCAATTTAATACAAATATGATTGAAGCCTCTAGACTAGCAAATGTTAAATTTTTTTTATATGCAAGCAGTATAGGTGTTTATTCACCTGCTAAAATATTTAAGGAAAATAGTGTTTGGAGAACCTTTCCATCACCAAATGATATCTATGGAGGATGGGCTAAAAGAATGGGAGAACTTCAAATCCAATCTTACATTGATCAATATAAATTAAAAAATTTTTATATTGTCAGACCTGCTAATGTATTTGGACCTAGAGATAATTTTGATGTTGTTTCAGCAATGGTTATTCCAACTTTGATAAATAAATTTTCCGCAGCAAAAAAGTATGAAAAAATATCTTTGCATGGAGATGGCTCTCAGATAAGAGATTTTATTTTTAGTTATGATTGTGCAAATGGAATGTTATTTGTTGTAAAAAATAAGATAACTAAGCCAGTAAATTTAGGCAGTGGAAAAGGAGTTTCAATTAAAAGAATAGTCAATATATTAAACAATATTTACAAAGAAAAAAAAATAAAAATTCACTGGAAAAAAAATTTCTCCGGAGATAAAAAAAGATTAATGGATATGAGCTACATGCATAAACTTGGATTTAAATCTAATTATACAATGGAACAAGCAATTAAAATAACAGCTAATTGGTTTGAAAAAAATAATAAAATTTACAAGGATAGATTTAAATACCTCTAATGATATCAAATAAAAAACAATTAATTAATACTGAAACTAAACATTTTAATCTTTGGAAAAAAAAATTAAAAAAAAATAACTGCAAACTCCTTAATTATAAAAAAGTTGGACAAATTTTAAGAATTAAAGAAAACCAGTTTATAACAGCTTTATATGATACAACCATCAAAAGAACTAACTCCCATGAAATTACAAGATATATCACTATTGTTAAACCAAGTGTTATAATTGTTCCATTATTATATTTAGATCATCAGGTCTATACGATGTTAGTTTCTCAAACTAGAGTATATGACGGAAGTGAAATACATGAATTTCCAGCAGGTAGTATTGATTTTGGGCAAAAGCCAGTAGATGCAGCAATAAATGAATTGAGAGAAGAATTACACCTTAATTTTAAACGAAAAGACTTAAAAAGACCATATAACAAACCAATTATGATTGAACCCTCATGTACATCTAATGTTTCTTATTTTTTCTATTTTAAAATGAATATTAAAAAGCAATTTCTTAAAAAATTTCATTTGAAAAAAACTGGTGACAAATTACATGGAGAGAAAATTAAAATTAAAATTAAAAAAATAAATCAAATTCATAATTTTAATAGCGCCTCAATTCATGTAGGACTAAATCTTGTAAAAAAATATATTTGATAATTTAGTGAAAAAATTTTCTAGTATAAAAAATATTATAGAGACCAAATTTTTTGAGTATTTAGTGCCAAAAAAAGTTGGTTTTATTAGTACAATGTCAAGATCTGGGACTTGGTATAATAGGGAGTTTTTTTTCTTTTTTAATGAATTGCTAAGTAACAAATCAAAAGATCAAATTATTGATGAGCTTGTTTTAGAAAAAAAAAAAATTAAATATTTAATTAAGGTAAAAAAAGAATATTTTAATATTGATTCTTTTATTATATCTCATTGGCAATGTCCTGGTTTTGAAAGTAATTATAGAGGTTTTATGAAAAAAAAATGGGAAAAGTTAAAATTTTATAATGAAAATATTCCTTCTAAATTAAGACCTAGAACAAAAGTATTTAATGTAAATTCACAATGTAATCCTTATAAAAATAAGAATGCAAAGGTTATTTTTTATTACAGAAATCCATTAGATCAATGTGTTGCATTATATAATGCAATACAAAAAACCACCAATACTGATATGAATTTTTATTTCGAAGGTAGTAAAAAAAAAAAATTTCAAAGTATTGAAGAATTTATAACAATTGCAGGAATAGATATGTATTTAAAGCATTTTTTAAGTTTTAGATTGATGAATGATTTATTCCCAGAAAATATATTATTATTAAGATATGAAGATATGATTCAAGATCCTGAAAAAAATTTTGTTACAGTGTTAAATTTTTTTAAGTTGGATAATTTAATAACTGATCATAATAAAAAATTTTATCAAGCATTGGAGATGTCATCGCCAGACCAAATAAAAAAAATTGAAAAGTTATCAGGCATATCAATAAGTCATGGATTTATAAATAAATCTGAAAGTCAGATACAAAGTGGAAAAATAAATAATTGGAAAAATTTTTTAACTAAAGATATAATAAAATTATTTGAAAAACGATTTTCAGATTTTAATTTAGATTTAAAAAATATTTAAGGTAACTTTAATATTCTTTACATCTAAAAAACTATAGTATAAATATAATCTATGAAAGTATCTGACTATATTCTTAAATTTCTTGAAAAAAAAAAAATTGATAAAGTTTTTCAAGTCTATGGTGCAGCAACTGGTGAATTAGTTGATGCTTTTACAAGAAATAAAAAAGTGAAATATATTTGCCCGTTTCATGAGCAGGCTGCTGGATTTATGGCAGAGGGGTATAGTAAAATTAAGAGGGTACCAGGAGTAGCTCTTTCTACCAGTGGCCCAGGCGCTACAAATATGATTACTTCGGCAGCAAATTGTTTTTATGACTCTATAGCTTGTTTTTTTATTGCAGGCCAAATTAATTCTAAATTTATGAGACCTCACGATAAAATTAGACAAATAGGTTTTCAAGAAACAGATACAGTCACATTATTTAAGCCAATTACAAAATACTCAGTTAGAATAAATAATGCAAAAGATATAAAATATGAGCTTGAAAAAAGTTTTTTTATTGCAACC